>Ga0114999_10003364_pt1 | contig 20097 bp, 18 predicted proteins | sample ArcticOcean_MG_C_3_FD_89820 | JGI IMG/M metagenome (GOLD analysis project Ga0114999, IMG submission 89820) | Marine microbial communities from western Arctic Ocean - ArcticOcean_MG_CB8_126 | ecosystem: Environmental > Aquatic > Marine > Oceanic | place: Arctic Ocean: Canada Basin | collected...
CTGGATTACCAAAGTTAAGACAATTAGTGATAGCTATGGGGTGTGCTCCAACCGATATAAGATTTCTCCATGACTCACAGACAACCTGTTTTCCACCATTTATTGGATTTGCTAAACAGTAGTTTGATGAAGAATCTACAGTTATAGCCACACCTTTATTTTTTCCATGTATTCTTACAACAGCAGAATCACCACCAGGCTTTTGAACGGTATCACCCATAACTGTATGATCATATTGTTCCCAAACCCAGCTCTTATTTGAATTGTTTGGAGTGGACAATATTTTTTTCAAACATTCTAAGATATTTAAACTTTTATAATCCTCTTTTGGTGGAATTTTTTTTGAAACAATACTCTTTTTCCATTTTCTATCATAAATGGGAGCTTTTGTAGACAAAGCATCGAGAGGTATGTTAGCAGCTTCTTTGTTATTAAAATTTAATACTAAATTTTTTGAATTTGTTGTTTTTCCAATTATAGAAAAATCTAATCCCCATTTATTAAAAATATTTTTTGCACTATCTTCTTTTCCAGATTTTAAAATTAATAACATTCTTTCCTGACTTTCAGAAAGCATCATTTCATATGGAGTCATTTTTTTTTCTCTGCAAGGAACTTTATTTAAATTAATTTCAATTCCCAAGTTTCCTTTTGATGCCATTTCAACGCTAGATGAAGTTAAACCAGCAGCTCCCATATCTTGTATTGCGATAATAGAGTCATCTTTCATTAATTCTAAACAAGCCTCTAAAAGTAGCTTTTCAGCAAATGGATCTCCAACTTGAACTGTTGGTTTTTTTTCCTCAGTATTAGAATCGAATTCTGCTGAAGCCATACTAGCACCATGTATTCCATCTCTTCCTGTTTTTGAACCAACATAAACAACAGACTGATCTATTCCTTTTGCCTTTGAATAAAAAATCTTGTCTTTTTTAACTAATCCTACGGCCATAGCATTAACTAGGATATTTTCATTATATGATTCACTAAACTTAACTTCTCCACCTACAGTGGGTATACCCATACAATTACCGTAACCCCCGATACCAGACACAACACCATTTAAAAGATTTTTTGTTTTAGGATGATTATGATATCCAAAATGAATAGAATTAAGAATCGCGATGGGTCTAGCTCCCATAGTAAAAACATCTCTTAAAATACCACCCACACCAGTTGCTGCACCTTGATATGGTTCAATAAATGATGGATGGTTATGACTTTCAATTTTAAATACTAGCGCATCATTATCTTCTATATCAACAACACCAGCATTTTCTCCCGGACCTTGAATTACCCATTTGTTTTTAGTAGGAAGTGTTTTTAAATATTTTTTTGATGATTTGTATGAGCAGTGCTCATTCCACATTGCAGAAAATATTCCTAACTCAAGTAAATTTGGCTCTTTACCCATTAAGTTGATTATTTTTTTATATTCATCATTTTTAATACCATGATTATAAATTATTTCAGGTGTGATTTTCATTTTTTCTAATTTAGTTTAGTTAAGCTTTCAAACATAATTGAACCATCTTCTCCAGATAAAAGGGGATGAATTACCCTTTCAGGGTGTGGCATCATACCTAAAATATTTTTTTTATCATTTAAGATAGCAGCAATATTATTAGAGGAACCATTTGGATTTGAAATTTTATTAATATTTCCTTTTTCATCACAATATTTGAAAGGTATTAAATTTTTATTTTCTAAATTATCAAGAATTTTATTACTTGCGAAGTAATTCCCTTCGTTATGAGCTATGGGCAATTTAATAATATTTTTTTTTTTATAATTTAAACAAAATTTATTATTAAAATCGTTAACTTTTAAAAAAATATCTTTTGATATAAATCTTAATTTTTTATTTCTTAACAAAACACCAGGCAGTAGTCCAGTTTCAATCAAAATCTGAAAACCATTACATATTCCTAAAACCAAACCACCTTCATTAGCATGCTTAATTACATCATTAATTATCCTAGATTTGCTTGCAATAGAGCCAGTTCTTAAATAATCTCCATAAGAAAAACCACCTGGCAAAACAACTAAATCTGATTTAGGTAAACTCGATTCATTATGCCATACCATTTGATTTTTAATATGAAATTTTTCAAGAGCGACAGCGACATCTCTATCACAATTTGAACCTGGGAAAACGATTACAGATGATTTCATTATTCAAAATTGATTGTGTAATCTTCAATAACCAAGTTACTTAATAGTTTTTTGCATAAATCGTCTACTACTTTTCGACCTTTTTCTTTGTCATCTTCATTTAATTCGATTTCAAAGAATTTTCCTTGTCTAACATTAATTATGTTTTTATAACCCATATTTTTAAGTGTTTGACCAACAATTTTTCCTTGCGGATCCAGAACTTCTTTCTTTAAAGTTACTACTGCTGATATTTTCAATTTATTTTTTCTTTATGTTCACTGCTGTTGGTTTACCAAACTTAACTTCACTAATATTAGCCTCTTCATGAATTATTCCAAGTCTTCTAGCAACTTCTTGATATGCTTGAATAATATTTCCTAAATCTTTTCTAAACCTGTCTTTATCAAGTTTTTTTTCACTTGTCATGTCCCATAATCTACATGTATCAGGACTAATTTCGTCTGCTAATAAAATTACATTTTTATTTTCAATGCTAGATCTTCCAAACTCAACTTTAAAATCTACAAGTTTAATTCCTATTCCACGAAACATTCCTTGCATAAAATCATTTATTCTTAAACAATAATTTTTTATTTCATTTAATTCTTCTTCAGTAGCCCATTTAAATTCAATAACATGTTCTTTTGCTACAAGTGGATCTCCAAGATCATCATTTTTATAGCTATATTCTAATAAAGGTTTTGATAAAATAGTACCGTCAGCTATACCTAATCTTTTTGTTAAAGAACCAGTGGCGATGTTTCTAACAATAAATTCAACAGGTATTATTTCAACTAATTTAACTAACTGTTCTCTCATATTTAATCTCTTAATTAAGTGAGTTTTTATTCCTATTTGGTTTAAGTTATTATAAATATGTTCTGAAATTCTGTTATTAAGGACTCCTTTACCTTCAACTGTAGATTTTTTCTGATTATTAAAAGCTGTAGCATGATCTTTAAAGTGCTGAATAGCTGTACCTTTTTCAGGTCCTTCATAAAGAATTTTTGCTTTTCCTTCGTATAATTTTTTTCCTTTATTCATTTTATTTAAAAATCCTTTTAAATATTAAGTCGATTTTTTTGGTATGATAATTAAGGTCAAACATTTTTATTAAATCTTTATTAGAAATTTTTTTATTAATCAATGAATCTTTCATTAAACTTTCATAAAAAGATATATTTTTTCTCCATGAATTTTGAGCATTCTTCTGAACCAAAGCATACGCTTTTTCTCTTGAGAATCCATGTTTTGTTAGTTCAAGCATTACTCTTTGAGAAAATATTAAGCCCTTAGTAATATTTAGATTCTCTAACATTCTTTTTGGATATACATTCAGATTTTTTAAAATATTTTTTAATCTATTTAGAGCAAAATCTAACGTAATAGTAGAATCTGGTCCAATATTTCGCTCAACACTAGAATGTGATATATCTCTTTCGTGCCATAAAGAAATATTCTCTAGTGCAGGTATAACGTAACTTCTAACTAATCGAGTTAAGCCAGTTAAATTTTCACTTAGTATAGGATTTTTTTTGTGTGGCATTGCTGAAGAACCTTTCTGACCTTTTTTAAAAAACTCTTCAACTTCTTGTAATTCAGTTTTTTGTAAATTTCTTATTTCCGTTGCTACACGTTCAACTGATCCAGCGATTATAGCAAGTACAGAAAAGTAATAAGCATGTCTATCTCTTGGTATAATTTGCGTAGATATTGGTTCAACTCTTAAATTTAATTTTTTAGCAACATATGACTCAACTTTTGGATCAACATTAGCAAAAGTTCCTACAGCTCCAGAAATTGCACAAGTGGAAACTTCTTTGATTGCATTTTCTAATCTTTTTTTATTTCTTGAAAATTCTTCATAAAAACTTGCTAATTTAAGTCCAAAAGTAATTGGTTCTGCATGAATACCATGGCTTCTGCCTATGCAAATTGTCTTTTTATATTTTAATGATTTATTCTTTAAAACTTTCAAGATTTCGTTAATATCACTTATAAGAATTTTACCAGATTGAACTAATTGAATATTAAAACAAGTATCCAAAACATCAGATGATGTCATTCCTTTATGTAAATATTTTGCTTCGATTCCAACTTTTTCAGTAATAGATGTTAAAAAAGCAATAACGTCATGGTGAACTTTTTTTTCAATATTATGGATTTTATTTACATTAATTACAGCTTTTCGTTTCACCTTTAGTGAAATACCTTTAGGTATTTGATTAAGTTTTTCCATAGCTTGGGCTGCTGCAATTTCAATATCTAACCAAATTTTATATTTATTTTTTTCCTCCCAAATTTTTTTAATTTCTTTTCTAGAGTATCTATCAATCATTTTTAATAAGGTGGTTGATTATAGTTTTTTTTTGATTTAGTAAATATTTCAAAACCATTGTTAGTTACACCTACAGTATGTTCGAATTGTGCTGATAATGATTTATCTTTTGTAACCGCTGTCCAACCATCATTAAGTAATTTAGTATTATATTTACCATCATTTATCATTGGCTCAATAGTGAATATCATTCCTGTTTTTAATTTAATTCCATCACCTTTTTTTCCATAATGTAATATATTTGGTGGTGTATGAAAAATTTTACCTATTCCATGCCCACAAAAATCTCTTACAACAGAAAAACCTTTTTTTTCTATATACGTCTGTATAGTTTCACCAATGTCTCCTAAATGAACCCCTTCTTTAACTATTGATATAGCTTTCATCATAGAGTCGTATGTTGCTGAAACTAAATTTTTACACTTAACTGATACATCTCCAACAAAAAACATTCTACTTGTGTCTCCATGCCAACCATTAACGATTGCGGTAACATCTATATTAATTATATCGCCATCATCTAAATATTTTTTAGCTGGGATTCCATGACACACAACATGGTTTACTGAAGTACAACAAGATTTTGGAAAGCCTCTATAATATAATGGAGCAGAATACCCACCATTGTCTCTTATAAATTCGTAACAAATTTTATCTAATTGATCAGTAGATACACCCGGTTTAACGAAAGAGGTAACTTCATCTAATGTAGAGGCTGCTAAATTTCCTGCTATTTTAATTTGTTCAAAATTTTCTTTGTAATCAAGACTCATATTTAATTTGTTTATTAAGTTTTATCTCTTCATTATTCAATTTACAATCGTAACAAAGTGTTTTCACACTATTTTTTAAAGCTTTATCAAACATTTTTTTGTATTCTTTATCAATATCGTTAGCAATTTTAAAAGAATCGCATCCCTCAATTTGAATTAAATACAACATGTAAGTTTCGTATCCTTTTTTTTTAGCTTTAATAAGTTCATTTAAATGTTTAGCACCTCGAGATGTGATTGAGTCTGGAAATTCGGCAATATTTTTGTTTCTGACCAAAGTCACATTCTTAACCTCAAGAAAGCATTTCTCTTTTTCATTAGTAAGCAAAAAATCAAATCGTGTACCGTCATTAAATTTAACCTCACTTTTTATATTATTAAATTTATTTAATTTTTTAATTTTTTTTTGATTTAAAGCTTCGTGCACTATTTTGTTAGTTAAAAGTGTGTTTATACCAACTTTTTTTTTATTTATTTCAATTATTTGAAGAGTGTATTTTAGTTTTCTGTTTGGATCATCTGACTTTGAAAACCAAACTTTACTTCCTTCATTGAGCAAACCCATCATGGAACCTGTGTTAGGACAATGGCCTGTAATAACCTTATTATTATAATTTATATCAACAAAAAACCTCTTGTATCTTTTGATTAAAGTTCCTTGTAATAGTTTTTCTTTAAATTTCATATAATATAAATATTATCAGAATATGAAAAAAGCTAATAAAAAATTAAATGCTGCCATAATTATAATAGGTAATGAAATCCTATCAGGCAGAACACATGATGTTAATGTTTTAAATATCTCAAATTGGTTAAATGATCTTGGGGTTAAACTTGAAGAAGTTAGAATTATTCCTGATGTAGAAAAAGTTATTATAAAAACAGTTAATGAAATCAGAAAAAAATTTACTTATATTTTTACCACTGGGGGTATTGGACCCACACATGATGACATTACGTCAAAATCAATATCAAAAGCTTTTAAAGTAAAATATTGTTTCCACCCAGAAGCTTATAAGATTTTAGAAAATTATTATGAAAAAGGAAAATTTAATATTGGAAGAAAAAAAATGGCAAGAACTCCAAAAAATGCCACTCTAATTTATAATCCATCCAGTGCAGCACCAGGTTTTTTTATTAAAAATGTTTACTGCTTACCAGGAGTACCTTCTATACTTAAATCAATGCTTGGTGGATTAAATAATAAAATTATAGGTGGAAATAAAATTTTAAGTATAACATTAAGCTTACGTACAGTAGAAAGTGAAATCTCAATTCCTTTAGAAAGAGTACAAAAAAAATATATGAATTTAGAAATTGGTAGCTATCCTTTTTTCAAGCAAGGAAAAATTGGCGTTTCACTAGTTATAAGATCTGTGGAAAAAAAATTAATTGAAAAATGCCAAGCAGATATTATAAAATTTGTAAAAAAGAAAAGAATTAAAATTATAACAAATAAATAATATGATTTATTATTTTGCTTACGGAAGTAATTTACATCATCTTCAAATGAAAAAGAGGTGTCCTAAATGTCAATTTATAAAAAAAATGATCCTTAAAAATTACGATTTAACATTCAGAAGTAAATATGGTGTTGCTGATATTCAAAGAAGGAAAGGAAAAAAAGTTTATGGAGCATTATATAAAATTTCTAGGTCAGAGGAAAGAAGATTAGATATTTATGAAGAATATCCAACGTTATATAAAAAAAAGTTTTTTAAATACCAAGGAAAGAAAGTTATGACTTACATTATGCCAAAAAAATCAAAGTTAGTACCACCCACTAAACAATATATTAATATAATTAGACAGGGTTATAAAGATTGTAAGATAAATCTTAAAAGTTTAAATATTGCTTTACTTCCTTTAAAACATCTTCAACGGTAATAGATGATATATCCTTTGTCTTATAAATTTTTTTACTATCTAAAACTATTGAATTCTTGTATTTGGGTGAAAATTTTTCTGGATCAGTTGGTCCAAATAGAGAAATCATTGGAACGTTAGATAAGGATAATAAATGCATTATTCCATTATCAATTGTTATTGCAAGTTCTAATCTTTTTCCAAGACATGTAACTAAAGCTGGAGATGATAAGTCCGAATTATTTTCAGGAAAAAGAGCCCCTGGTAATAATTTTTTTATTTTATTTATTAAATTTGTATTAGTTTTTTCGATTAAAAAAACAGGAATTTTATTGTTCCTTATTAATATATTACTTAAATTTATAATATTTTCTAAAGGCCATCTTTTTTTTCTGTAAACATTACCTTGTGTGATAGAAAAACCAACATAACCTGTTCCAGGTAGTAATTTTTTAGATTCTAAAAAAAAGCTATTGTCAATTTTTAAAATATCATAATTTTTTAACTCTAATTTTTTTTTATACATAATGTTAAATGCTTCTAAGACATCTTTGTAAATTTGATTTCCTTTAGTAATCTTTATAGGTAGACTTGAAAGTTTAAAATTAAAGCAGGGCGATATAAAATTAACACATGGAATCATTTTTAAAATTAAGGTGTTTCTAACTTTTGATTGCAGGTCTATTATTAAATCAAATTTTTTGATATTTAAGTTTATTATTTTTTTTTTTACGATTAATGCTTGCCACCATCTAAAACCAAAGTATTTGATGCCTAAATCTAATGTTTTTATTTTACAATTAAAATCTTTTAATGTTGAATTGAAATAATTTTGATGTGCGGATAAATAATAAAAATCTACATTTTTTAATACAGACTTTAATGTCTCAATTAGTGGAAGTAGTTGAATAGAATCACCCATACCACCACCAGAATTATATAAAAGAACTCGATTAATCATTCAAAATTTATTTTAAAGCAAACTACCTATATTTTAAACAAAGATATTAAATTTAATAACTATAAATTGTGTCAAGATTAATTTTGAAAATACAGTCAATTCAATATGTCTTATATGATTATTAATATATAAGTGAATTAAGTCGCATCTTATGATAATTGGTGATTTGAAGAAACTTTTATTATAAAGAATAATATAATATATTAGACAAAATGAATGATAATAACAAAATAATATTTAAACCTGATCACACTCCAAATGTTAATTGGGTAAGAGAATTAGATCCAAGGCATATGGATGAAACTTTATCTTTATTTAAAGCACCTAGTAATGAAAAAAGAGTAATAACATTATGTCGCCCTTTTGTTGTTTTGTCAAAAACATCTTATAGTTCACCAGTTACTTTGCCGTTAGGTTTAGCTTACGTAGCTGGAGTACTTGAGAAAGCTAATTATAAGGTTAACATAATTGACTCTACCGGAGAACAAAAACCAATTAAAATAAGAAGGTCCAAAGACAATGTTTATAATCTTCAGGGGTTAACACCAGATGAAATTTTAGAAAGAATTGATCCAAATACTTTCATTTTTGGAATATCGTTAATGTTCTCATCTGAATGGATAGTTCATAGACCTTTTATTGAAGAAATAAAAAAAAAATTTCCTAAGATGATAATAGTTGCTGGAGGAGAACATTCTACTGCAATACCAGAATATGTTTTAAGAGATTGTCCATCTATTGATTATGTTATTAGAGGTGAAGGAGAATTTTCAATGCTTGAATTTTCATATAATCTTTTTCACAATAAAAGTCCGAAAGATATTCCTGGTATTTGTTATATAGATAAAAAAACAAATGAATTTATTAACGGAGGACCTAGCAAAAGAATAGAACACATAGATAAATTACCTAGACCAGCTTGGCATTTACTAAAACCAGAAAATTACTTTAATGATTTTTTCACATCTGGCTTAGCAAGAGGAAGAAATATGCCCATATTAGCTACAAGGGGGTGTCCCTTTCAATGCACTTTTTGTTCAAGTCCAACAATGTGGACAACTAGATATATAATGAGAAATCCAAAAGAAATAGTAGATGAAATTGTATGGTTGATTAAAACTTATAAAGCTACTGATTTTGAATTTTTTGATTTAACAGCAATAATAAAAAAAAGCTGGATCCTAGAATTTTGTAAGGAAATTAAAGATAGGGGGTTAGATAATATTACTTGGCAATTACCTGTTGGAACTAGATCCGAAGCTTTAGATGATGAAACTTTGCAAGTTATATTTGATACCGGTTGTCGTTTCATAACTTATGCCCCAGAAAGTGGAAGTGAAAAGACTCTTAAAATAATTAAAAAAAAAGTAAAAATTGATAGACTTTCAAAAAGTGTTAAATCAGCTGTAAAAATTGGTCATACGGCTAGATTAAACTTTATCATAGGATTTCCACACGAAACTTTATCAGATTGTATTAAAACTATTTTTTTTGGAATCTATAGTGCTTTTAAGTTAGGTGTGTCTGATATTAATTATGCTGTCTTTGCGCCATATCCTGGTTCTGAACTTTTTGAAAAATTAAAAAAAGAAAAAAAACTTAAAATGGATGACGGTTATTTTATGAGACTTTTAGTTCAGTTTGATCTTACAAAAGGAGATTCTTACTGTGAAAATGTATCTGGAAAAACTTTAGGTATTTTAAGATTCTTGGGATTTTCTCTTTCGTACATTAGTATTTATATATCAAGACCAAAAAGAATATTTAATTTAATAAAAAGTATCTGTTCAAAAAAATTCTATGCAAATAATTTGTTAGAACAAAGACTCTATGATATTTATATAAGGTACAAACTAAATAGAAATAAAATTACAATTAACTAAAATTATTAAATGAAAATATTAATAACGGGCTCTTCAGGTTTTGTTGGAGAAGAATTAATCTTCTATTTCCAAAATAAGCCTGAATTCTCTTTACTAGGTATTGATAAAAATGAAGATATTGTTAACAGCAAGATAATTTTTAAAAAATGTGATTTAATCTTAGAGAAAGATAAATTAAATAATATCTTTTCTGATTTTATTCCAGATATTGTCATTCATTCAGCCTCCACTATATTAGATACATACGACAAGGATTTAGTTTGGAAGACAAACTTTCATTTATCAGAAGATCTTATTTCTTTATCTTCTAAATATAATGTAAAAAAATTTATTTTTATTTCTACATTTTCAATTTTTCAGAAGAATTATGAAAATCCAATAGATGAAAATGAAAAACCCTCATATAAAACCCTCTATGGAAAAACTAAGTATTTAACTGAGCAAATGCTTTTAAAGTCTAAATTTTCAGGAGATATATGTATTTTAAGATGTCCAATAATTTTAGGCAAAAGACGTTTTTATAGATTTGGAATTTTGTTTGGTTTAATAAAAGATAATCTTAAAATACCATTAATTGGTAAATGTAACAATAAACTAAGTTTTGTGCATGTCGTGGATGTTTGCAGAGCTATTGATTGTTTTTTTAAAGTTAATGGAAAACATGTTTTTAATATTGCTGCTGATGAACATGAAGAATTTCAATTTATATTAAAAAGGTTAATTAAGAAAGTTAATTCAAAAACGAAACTTATTCACTTTAATAAAGTCATTGGAAACTTTATGTTTGATTTGGCAACATTGTTCCGTTTGGTGCCATGGACCTCATATCATAAAAAAATATTTAATTATTCAATTATCTTAAATACAGATAAAGCAAAAAAAATATTAAAATGGAGCCCAATTTACAGTGTAGAAAAAATGTTTGAAGAAAATTATTTAAATTGTTTCAAAAATATAAGCTCCAATCAAGACTCATTTAGTAAAAAAAAAGCTAAAGAGGGTTTTATTTTTAAACTACTTAAAAAGATTCTTTAGACCTTCTATATATTCTTGATTCGTTTTTATTCCTTTTCTAAAATTTCTTTTTTAATCAACTTTTTATCATGATATTGTTCATTTATTGAACAAAATAGAATTTATCACTGATTTTATATGGTTTATTAGCAAATAACCTTTTGAAAAAGAAGATTAATAATGTATATAATTATCTTCATTCAATTTATGACAAAAATTAAACCTAATAAAAAGAAAGTAGTTCTATTTTTTCCCGATTTTGGCGTAGAACAAGATGTATGGATGCCATTTCCATATTTATATCTTGCTCCCTTTTTAGAAAAAGAAGGGTATGAAGTTAAAATCATAGATTCTCGCGTTGATCTTGACTGGAGAAAACTATTAGAAAAAGAATTAAAGGACTCATTTGCACTAGGTGTTACAAGCATGTCTGGTCCTGATTTAAAACCTGCAATGGAAGCAAGTGAAATTGCAAGAGGAATGAATAACAAAATTTCTATTATATGGGGAGGTCACCATGCTTCTGCTTTACCAGATGAAGTTTTCAATGAAAATTTAGCTGACTATGTTTTTGTTGGTCCAGCTGAGTTTACTTTTCCAAAAGTTTTAAATTGTATTTATAATAATGAAGACATACCAAATAATATCAAAGGAATTTTGTATAAACATAATGGTAAAGTAGTAGGTAGCAGAATACCTAACACAGCAGTTTTTGATTATGATTTAACACCAGCGTATCATTTAATTGATGTTGAAAAATATAGATCAAAAAATAATGTTGTCGCTTATTTTAAAACTAGAGGATGCCCTTTTAAATGTACTTTTTGTGCCACCGCTAACTTTAACACATCCCATAAGCTTAGAGAACAATACCATAACGAAATAAAATATTTATTAAAAGATTTAAACTTTAAAAATTTAGTTTTTCGTGATCCGACTTTCTTCCTTAAAGCAAGCACTGTAATGGATGTTGCTGAGCTTCTTCATTCGTTTGGTGATAAAAAATGGAAAGGTCAAGCTAGAGGAACATTCCACAGACAATATACTTTTGAACAAATGAAATTTATGAAAAAATCTGGGTTGACTTCAGTAATGTTTGGAGTCGAAAGTGGCTCTCAAAGAATGCTAGATATAATGATAAAGAAAGTTAAAAGAGAAGATTATATTAAAAGTGCTGAAGTTTTATATGATCTAGGAATTGAAATGTACGCTTCATTTATGTTTGCAATGCCAAGAGAAACTATTGAAGACTTAAGAGAAACAATTAAACTTATGCATGAAATAAAAAAAGTTAACCCAAATACACTTTTACAAAACTGCATTTTCTTACCTCTACCAGCAACAAATATGTTTAAAGACGCAATTTCCCTAGGATATAATCCTCCAACCACATTAAAAGAATGGTCCGAAAGAGGAATTGGTTCAAAATTTGAGGAAAGAACTGACATTACTTGGATGAAAAAATCAGTTTATGACGAGTATGTTAAAATTTATAATAATGAGTTTGGCGTATACAAACATGCATACGAAAGAGAACAAGAGGGCGAATACGTTAACCCTATGCATGATTAAATAGGATGATCCTTTTTTTAATTCATTAATATTTTATAAATTTCTTTTTAAATTTTATTCCATTTGATTTAGCAATTTCTATAATTTACTTTATTTTTTTTATGTTTGTATGGTTTGTAATTTATTTTAATATATTTAACTAAAATGAAAAATATTTATGTATAAAAAATTTGGACAATTCATAGATGGGAAATGGAAACAAACAGAAAAGAATGAAACTTACGATGTAATAAATCCAGCAACTGAAGAAGTTATTGGAAAAACATCTAAAGCTTCATCTTTAGATGTTGAGCAAGCATTAAAGTCTGCTGAAAAAGGTTTTTTAATATGGAAAAAGTTTGGTCCATGGGAAAGATCAAAAATTATTAGAAACATTGCGGACTTAATTAGAAAAAAAAATAATGAACTAGCCAAATGGATGACTTTAGAAACGGGAAAACCTCTCGCAGAAGGTCTTGCCGAAGTAAACGGATCTGCAGATATTTTTGAATGGAATTCCGAGGAAACAAAAAGAATTTACGGTCAAACAGTACAAAGTAGATTTGAAAATACAAGAGTTATTATTAATTATGAACCCATTGGAGTAGTTGTTGCTTTATCTCCATGGAATTTCCCCTTGATTTTAGCTGCAAGAAAAATTTCTACAGCTTTAGCTGCTGGCTGCTCAGTAATTTGTAAACCGGATGTTATTACTCCTGGTACTGTTATGGAATTAGTTGATATAATTAATAATTGTGGTGTGCCACCTGGTGTTGTAAATTTATTATCAGGAGACCCATCAACTATCGCTTCACAATTAATTTCTTCAGATATTGTTAAAAAAATTTCTTTAACAGGATCTACTAGAGTTGGTAAAATAATTTTAAAACAAGCTGCAGAAAAAATTCAAAGAGTTACAATGGAACTAAGTGGACATGCTCCATTTATAGTTCATGAAGATTCTAATATTGAAAAAGCTACTGATATGGCTGTTGCCGCTAAGTATAGGAATAATGGGCAAGTATGTATTTCTCCAAGTCGTTTTTATATTCATGAAAGTAAAAAAGAACAATTTGCTAAATCTTTTGTTACCAAAACTTTAAAATTAAAAATTGGAAATGGAATGGAAAAGGATGTTCAACTTGGGCCTATTACCACAAAAAAAAGATTAGAAGAAATAGAAAAATTAGTTGATATAACAAAAAAGGAAGGAGCTACAATACTATGTGGCGGAAAAAGACCTTCTGGTTTTAACAAAGGGTATTTTTATGAGCCAACGGTATTTGATGATGTAAAAGACGACTTTAAAATAATGACAGAAGAACCTTTTGGTCCTCTAACGCCCTTATTAACATTTAAAAATTTTAATGAAGTTATAGATAGAGCTAATAATCAAATCGCTGGTCTTGCTGCGTATGTTTGTACAAATTCTATTGAACTAGCAAATAAAACTTCTGAAGCATTAGAGACTGGGATGGTTGCGATTAATACACCCTTTATTTCAAATGCCGAAACACCATTTGGTGGAATTAAGCAAAGTGGATATGGTAGAGAAGGTGGATCGGTAGGCATTAAAGATTATCTTAATATTAAGTACACTCATCTTGGTTTAAAAGGTTAGCACTATACAGACTTTATTTTATCGCTTTATAATTTTAGTGTATTAATATAATAACAGTAAAAACTAATATAGTGCCCTCGTGGTGAAATTGGTAGACACAAAGGACTTAAAATCCTTGCCCTTTTGGGAGTGCCAGTTCGAGTCTGGCCGAGGGCACCAAAAATAACAATTAAAAATTAAAAATTTTTATAATGAAAATATTTGACTGCACTACATTTTATAATGAAAATTTAATGTTAGATGTTAGATTTAACATTCTTAATAAATATGTAGATAAATTTGTTGTATCAGAAGCTAAATATTCTCATAGTGGTGAAAAAAAAAAATTAAATTTTGAACTTAAAAATTTCTCTGAATTTAAAAAAAAAATTATTTATACCGTAATTGAAAATGAGCCTGATAGCTTAATTTATCATAATAAAAATGGCAATTTAACAGAAAATAATGAGGATATGAGAGGTAATAGTATTAAGAGAATTGCCCATCAGAGAAACAAATTATTAGAATGTATTAATGAAGCTAATGACGAAGACTATATTTTTTATAGTGATAATGATGAAATTCCAAATTTTGAGAATATTAATCTAGAAACTAATAAAAGCAAAATAGTAATTTTTAAACAGAAGTTATTTTATTATAAATTTAATTTATTTTATGGTGGTGTTGATTGGTACGGAACCAAGGGATGTAAAAAAAAGTCACTAAAATCTTTTAACTGGTTAAGAGAAGTTAAGGCTAAAAAATATCCAATTTATAGAATAGATACATTTTTTACGAAAAACAAATATAAAGACATTAGAATCGTTAATGATGGTGGTTGGCATTTTACACAATTAAAAAATGCTAAAGATTTAGAAATTAAACTAATGAATCAAGAACATCATGATGAATACAAATTAGCTAGAAATAATTTACCTAATGTTGAAGATTTAATTAAAAGAAAAACAATTATTTACGATTATAAAGCTAAATCTAGTGAATATAAATTTTCTAGTGAATTTAAATTAAAAACTGTATCAATGAATTATATGCCAAAATATTTACAGATAAATAAAAGTAAATTTAAGGAATGGTTTGATGATGATGAATAAATTTCATTTTGTTATAGATGGGACTAAAAAGAATGAAAAATTAAAAAAGAAATTTTTAAAAAAATATAAAAATTATTTTCCCAGTAAATCACATGTAATAATTGTCTTAGGTGGTGATGGATTTATGTTAAAAACGTTAAAGAAATACCAAGCTTACAACAAACCTTTTTACGGGATAAATACTGGAACATTTGGTTTTCTAATGAATAAATTTAAAAATTTTGCAATACATAAAAATATAAATAAAACAAAATTAGTTATAATTTCTCCATTAAGTATGAGTGTTTTGACAAAAAATAAAAAAAATGTTTCAGCTATAGCTATTAATGAAATTTCGTTACTTCGACAAACTAAACAAACGGCATCATTACAAATAATAAATGGTAAAAAAAATATTATAAAGAAATTAGTTTCAGATGGAGTTTTAATATCAACACCTGCCGGAAGCACTGCTTATAACTCTTCTGTTAACGGAGAGATCTTATCGTTAAATTCTAAAAAGCTTGCAATTACACCAATTAGTCCATTTAGACCCAGAAGATGGAAAGGTAAAATAGTTTCATCATCGAGCATAATAAAAGTAAAAAATCTTAATACTCAAAAAAGATCAGTAAGCGTTGTTGCTGATAATATTGAAGTAAGGAATGTTAAAAGTGTAAAAATTAAGTTAAATAATAATATAAGGTTTAGGTTACTTTATGACAAAAATAATAGTTTAACTAAAAAAATTAAGAGAGAGCAAAACATAAGAAAAAAATAGAATATTATTTTAAATTTAATCTTTGTTGGTGCCCTCACACGGACTCGAACCGCGAACCTACTGATTACAAATCAGTTGCTCTACCAATTGAGCTATGAGGGCACAAAAAGTTTTTAGTTGAAATTATCAAATTAAGCAAGGCAAATAAAGGTAATAGCTTGTTTTCAATTATTGATTTATATAGTTTTTAACTTCATTATAAATCAAATAATGGCCATTTTTATTTGGATGAAAGTCATTATTAATAAAGTATTTTTTTATCCAATCAGCTTCTTTATTTTTGTGGATCAAAAAAGCTGGAAATAAATTTATATTTTTTTTACATAAACTTTTTTTACATAAACCTAAAACAAAATTCTCCCAATTAAATTCATTTTGACCATATTCTAAAGTTTCTGGATAAGGTAGAGTTATTAAATATAAATCAAAATTATATTTTTTCTTTAAATTTGATATTTCTAAAATCTTATTTTCTAAATTTAATTTCATTAGATTTATGTCTTTATCTTTTGGCGGTTTTTGGTATGTTATTTTACCTATTTCAGTTCTTATTGCTTTTTTTTGGAGATTTAATTCTTCATTCCTAGAAAAAAAAACTTTTTCTTCGAATGCTCTAAAAAATTCTCTCAAATGAAAAAAAATAATTTTACTTCCTTTGAAATTTTTATCCTTAAATTTTTTGATTGTGTTTAAAAAAGATTTATTTTTACTAATTTCATTGCTTTCTTTTTTTGAATCTATTAAGCGAGGTGTATTATCAGAATAAGATGCTTTCCACCTGTATGTTTCTTCATAAATATCACCTAAATCAATCAAAATAAAAATTTTTTTTGGTTTTAATAGTTTTATGAACTCATTAATTTTATAATAGTAAACAGTGGGGCTGTAGGATGATACTGCAAGGTTGTAAAAATTATACTCTTCATAATTTTTTTCCAACATTCCTACAAAAGTATCTTTATATTCTAAACCAATTCCATATACTTGAGAATCTCCAACAAAAAAAAAATTCTTTTTATTTTTATTATTTATTTTTTTACCCAAAACTCTCATTCCAAAATCGTTTGTGATAACTTTATAACTACTCGAAGCATATCTCTCATAAGCTTTACAATTACTTTTTAAAAAATAAAAATTTTCACTGGTTTGATAACAAGAAAAATAATCTTTCTTTAAAATAAAATTACTAAAAAAAACATCTGCTATAAAAAAAAGAATAAAAAATAATGTTATCGTAAACGAGATAATAGAAAATTTTGTTTTTTGAATATTAATTATCATTTAGATATCACTCCGCGCAGACTCGAACTCAAACCAGCTGATTACAAATCAGTTGCTCTACCAATTGAGCTATGAGGGCACAAAAAGTTTTTTAGTTGAAAATATCAAATTAAGCAAGTCAAATAAAGATAATAGCCTGTTTTTCGATTTTTAAAATATTTATCATTACTCTTTCATTTCAAGTGAAAGTTGCTGAAAGTGACCTGTTGTGACTAATTCATCGTACGTTTCAATCTCACATTTCGTGGGATTTCTATTTAAAAAAATTCCAGTGGAAACAGCATTTATTAATGCAGAAACTTGTGAACTGACTCAACATTAATTATGGTGTAGAATTTAAGGAGATGAAGAAACTAACCTGTCACTGTGGTGGAGTAGAAATTGAAGTATCTTTGCCAAATGGTTTAAAAAATCTTGGCAAATGTAACTGTTCAATCTGCAAAGAACGTAGTGCTATTATGGCACTTGGTTTACCCCAGGCTGGATAGCATGGAGCATATCCGTGTTAATTTTTATCCCATTCATTTATACAATGTATTCTATAAAAAAATATTTTGGATTTATGCGTGCAACTGGGATCGATCATTTTGATCCAAGCTATAAAGACATGCCTTTTGAAAGAAGGGGCATTTTTAAATGGACTCCTAACGCAATGTACACTTTTGCCATTGCTGTATTTTTTGGTTTTGCTATTTCCTCAGGATCAAAAGCAGTGTTTGTATTTGCTGCTTACTCTTATATTGGCACGTGGTTGCATTATTTCTGTACAGAGAAGGAGGATTTTAAAATTATATATGGAAATAAATAAATGAAAAATATTTTTATTACAAATTTATCTATTAAAATTTTAATTATCAATCTTTACTTTTTTAACTTTATTAATTTGATGAAATACAATTGATGCAGAATTAGAAACATTTAAACTTTCAACTTTTTTATCGGTAATTATTTTTAGTAAAAAATCTGCATTTTTTATTGTTTGATATTTTAGTCCGTAACCCTCCGAACCAAATAATAAAACATTATTTCCATTCCAATCATGATTAGTAAAATCTTTTCCATTTTTATCAAAAGCGCAAACCCAGAAACCTTTATTTTTAAGAAGATTTAAAACGGTTCCTATATTTGAAACTTTAAATATGTTTATGTGTTCCATGCACCCACTTGCACTTTTAAATAGCAGTTTACTCTCTCCAGGAAATGATCTTTCTTTTACCAAAACTCCATCTATATTAAATGAAACAGCACTTCTTATTATTGAACCTATATTTCTAGGATCGGTGATTTCTTCTAAAGCTAGTAATGTAATATTTTTTTTATCTCTTTTAGAATCTATGTAGTCTTTAATATCCAATTCTTCTTTGTGCTCTATTTCTGCAATTAATCCCTGATGCGAGATTTGTTCTTTTGAACACAATCTATCTAATTCTTTTTTACTTTTGTAATACAATTTAATGTCTTTAAGTAAATTTAAATTATTATTTTCTTTATTTAATGTTTTTTTTGAAGCTTCTGTCAAAAAAACCCTTAATACTTTTCTATGAGGGTTTTTTAATGCTTCAGTTACAGCATGCTTACCGGCAATTAAAAAGGTACTTTTTTTCATATTTTCTCTAAATAAAGTCGATTAATACCATATTAATAGGCAAAATCATTTATTGCATTTATTAATTGAAATGCTTATAAAACCTTGTTGAATGAAGTTTTATTGTATAGGTAACCTTCAAATATAAGGAGGGGTACCAAAGCGGTCAAATGGGGCAGGCTGTAAACCTGTTGGCTCCGGTCTTCGAAGGTTCGAATCCTTCCCCCTCCACCAAAATCAATAAAGTTTTATATGATAAAGAGTGTTATGTTTGGGACGACGCGGGTGTAGTTCAATGGTAGAACACCAGCCTTCCAAGCTGGTCGTGAGGGTTCGATTCCCTTCACCCGCTCCAAGTTAAAGTAAGTATTTTTAAAAAGGACTTAAAAGGAAAAAAAATGGCTGAGAAAAAAAAATTTGAACGAAACAAACCCCATTGTAACATTGGTACAATTGGACACGTCGATCACGGAAAAACTACATTAACAGCTGCTATAACTAAAGTTTTAGCTGAAACTGGTGGAGCAGAATTTGTTGCTTATGACCAAATTGATAAAGCTCCTGAAGAAAAAGAAAGAGGAATTACAATCTCAACTGCACACGTTGAGTACGAAACTGCAAAGAGACACTATGCACACGTAGATTGTCCAGGTCACGCTGATTATGTAAAAAACATGATAACTGGTGCTGCGCAAATGGATGGTGCAATTTTAGTAGTTAACGCTGCAGATGGCCCAATGCCACAAACTAAAGAACATATACTTTTAGCAAGACAAGTTGGTGTTCCTTCGATAGTTGTTTACTTAAATAAAGTAGATCAAGTAAAAGATAAAGAGCTTTTAGATTTGGTTGTCGAAGAAGTTAGGGAACTTTTAACTTCATATAAATTTCCTGGAGACAAAACGCCTATAATCCAAGGTTCGGCCTTAGCTGCGATTGAAGGCAAAGATGAAACAATTGGAAAAAATTCTATTCTAGAATTAATGAAAGCTGTTGATGAATTCATACCTCAACCAGAAAGACCAAAAGATAAACCTTTTCTAATGCCTATTGAAGATGTTTTTTCAATATCAGGTCGTGGAACTGTTGCTACTGGTCGTGTTGAACAAGGAGTTGTAAAAACAGGAGAGGAACTTGAAATAGTTGGTATAAGAGAAACTAAAAAAACAGTCATCACTGGTGTTGAAATGTTTAGAAAAATTTTAGACACGGGTGA
>Ga0114999_10003367_pt1 | contig 20084 bp, 20 predicted proteins | sample ArcticOcean_MG_C_3_FD_89820 | JGI IMG/M metagenome (GOLD analysis project Ga0114999, IMG submission 89820) | Marine microbial communities from western Arctic Ocean - ArcticOcean_MG_CB8_126 | ecosystem: Environmental > Aquatic > Marine > Oceanic | place: Arctic Ocean: Canada Basin | collected...
CATGTACGGAGATTCGCTTGCCTAACACATCTCAATTTCGCAGCCAGATCACGCATCTTGAATGCTCGCTCTCGGGTGAAGAGTGTGGACACAATGTGCCAACCCGCTTGAACCCGAAAAACGGCAAGCCGTATCTGGCGCGATACGATCTGGCGAAAGCAGCAGAAACACTCACCAAAGAGTCGATGCCCGGTCGTGAGCCGAACATGTGGCGCTATCGAGAGGTCATGCCTGTTATCAACCCAGAGAACATCGTGACTCTCGGCGAAGGATTTACTCCTCTACGAACGGCAGAACGACTTGGAAAGCATCTGGGAATGAGCTCGCTGCTCATCAAGGACGAGGGTGTCAATCCGACTGGATCGTTCAAAGCGCGTGGTCTATCAGCTGCGGTCTCGAAGGCATTAGAGATCGGCGAAACAAAGCTAACAATGCCGTCAGCGGGTAACGCCGCTGGAGCCATGTCGGCATACGCCGCGGCCGCGGGAATGGAAGCCCATGTGTACATGCCCAAAGACGCCCCAATTGCAAACCAAATCGAGTGTGTTGCCTACGGTGCTGAACTGAACTTGGTCGACGGATTCATTACTGATGCAGGTCGAATTTCCGGCGAGGCGGCCGAAAAACACGGCCTGTTCGACGTATCAACCTTGAAGGAGCCCTACCGAGTCGAAGGCAAAAAGACGATGGGCTACGAAATCGTCGAACAGCTCGGATTCGAAGTTCCCGACGTCATCATCTACCCAACCGGCGGCGGCACTGGCATCGTCGGCATATGGAAGGCACTCGACGAGATGGAGCAGTTGGGTTGGATCGGATCCGAGCGACCCCGGATGATCTGTGTGCAGGCAGATGGCTGCTCGCCACTCGTAGATGCCTATAAGAAGGGTGAAGAGTTTGCCGAGCCTTACCCGAATCCTTCAACGATAGCGGCCGGGATGCGAGTTCCTGCCGCGGTTGGCGACTTCCTTGTGATTCGAGCGGTCCGAGAAAGTGGCGGGACAGCACTGACCGTCACCGACGATCAGATGGTCGAATCGGTACGGAATATGTCCATATTCGAAGGAATATTCCCTGCGCCAGAAGGTGGCGCAACGCTATCGGCACTCGAACTGCTGCTGGAATCCGGTGAAGTCCAACGCGACGAGCGCGTCGTGCTCCTCAATACCGGTTCGGCGTTGAAGTACCTCGACGTTCTCGGGCCTGCCCTCGGTCTCTAAACGAGCTCTGCCACAACTAGACCTTCGGTGATTCCCACGTAGTCACATGACTCAGCGTGCCATCTGGGAACGCTGACGTGTATTCGTTCGTAAGCATGCCGAGTATCACGGAGTTGTGACGCGCACCCTCGTGTGGTCGACTCTGCCTGAGCGTGCCTTCGTGCTGGAATCCGATGTGTTCGAACATCGCTCGCGCTGCCGTGTTGTATTCAGGCACATCCACCCATGCTCTGTGGAGGCCAAGATGCTCAAAGATATGTTCGAGCATGGCGATCACCGCCGAGGTACCGTATCCGTGGTGCCAGAGTGATTGCTGACCGATCAGTACTGAAATCTGGGCATCACCCAACGCTTCATCGATCGATAGCTGCCCCTCACCAATGTGTTCGCCTGAGAGGGTGTATATCGAGAAAATGTCACGATGTGGCTCGTGGTGAGGGTCATGGAAAACTTCATCCCAATCGGCTTGACTCGCACCGATCATTTCTTTCGGTGCGTATCCGAGATGGGCGGCATCGCCGTACGTGTAGCGACCAAACCAAGCCTCAGCGACTTTGGGGTCATCTAACCAGTCTGCGAGTCGTTGGACGTCGTCACGGGTAACCGGGCGCAACTCAACTAATGAGGGCACTTTGTCCTCCTTAAATCTGTTGTGTCAGGGCCGCGTGATGGTCAACAGAAATTGCCATTTGGTGGTTGCGCAAGCTGATGCCTGCACTCTGGCAAGTCGTGTACATCCAGGGCCGATCCGCAGTATACCGTAAGGGGCCAAACCGGCATTTCGTTAACCGGCGAATATGCGGCGAAATCTTGAATCCACAACTGATTTGCATCACCTGATACGATTCCCACATTGGGTTGGCAGAGCGTTTTGGCGTAAATGGCTCGGTCTGTACCCATCAATTCGATATCTATTTGTAAATCACAGATGAGGTGAACAATGTCCGACCACTGGAAGATGGAAGCTGAGATCGAATACTGCGTACCGTGTGGCTATGCCAACCTTGCTGCGAGCATGGTGAGCGAGCTATTTCAGGCAGCAGGCCCAGCTCTCGCAATTTCACTCAAGCCCGGCCACAGCGGTGCCTTCAAGATAACCGTTGACGGTCGAGTGCTCTGGGACAAAAAAGAGTCCGGAACTTCCCCGCACATTATGGAAGTCAAAGAACTCAAGGCAACGGTTGCCAACATGATCGAGTCCGGCGCTGTAATTCAAAGCAGCTAATTTGGAGTTAGATATGGCTGATGCACCAGGAAAAATTCAAGCAGAGATCGAATACTGCGTTCCTTGAGGCTACCACTCAGTGGCTTTCTGGGTGGGAAGCGAACTTTATGCGGCCGGTGGGTCGCAGGTAGCAGTGACACTCACACCCGGCCAGGCCGGTGTGTTCAAGGTCACGCTTAACGGTGAAGTGGCATGGGATAAAGAAAAGGTCGGGCGATACCCGGCTTTGCCTGATTCAAAAGAGTTGAAGGCGAAAGTCATCAACATGCTCGAAACGGTCAACGTTTAGTCCTACCGTATTAAGAATGTGAGAACGCCCCTGCAGGCTCTGCAGGAGCGTTTTTTATTGCCCGAAAATGAAGTTTTACGGAGTACCATGATCGGGCTCGAATATTGTTTTTTTGGATTGTCGATACGCTCGACAGGCACCTCTGGAGTTAGCACTTGAAAGCCGCAGTTCTTTTTGAATCGAAAAAGCCCATGCCTATCGTGGAGCTTGACCAGATGGAGCCGAAGAACGGCGAAGTGCGAGTGAAGATGTCGGCAGCAGGGATCTGCGCATCGGACCACCACGTGATGACCGGCGACAACCCAACTCCCATGCCGATTGTTCTTGGCCACGAGGGCGCAGGGGTGGTCGACGCTGTGGGACCCGGCGTGACTTCTGTGAAAAAGGGCGACCGTTGCGTTCTTTCGTTCGTGCCGAACTGCGGTCATTGCCGATCATGCCGGACCGGGCTTTCGAACATATGCGACACGAACCGGGAGACCGGAACTCGCCAGTACGACGGAACATTTCGTCTTCACACATCTGACGGCATAGAAGTCCACCAGTTCGCCAAACTCGGCGTATTTGCTGAATCGATCGTCGTGCCGCAGCAGGCCTGCTACCCGATGCCCGATGACGTGCCAATGGACGTCGCTGCCCTTATTGGCTGTTCAGTTGCCACCGGCGTCGGTGGAGTGATTAACCAGCCCGGAATGCGCGCCGGTATGACCGTCGCCGTAATCGGTGCGGGAGGAGTTGGTCTCAACGCTCTTCAGGGTGCTCGATTGATGAACGCTTCGAAAGTCATCGCCGTAGATATCACTGATTCCAAACTTGAGTTTGCTTACAAATTCGGTGCGACACACGTCATCAACTCCAAGGAGCAGGACCCGATCGCTGCGATTCAAGAGATGACGGATGGCGGAGTCGATTTTGCGTTCGACACGTTCGGCCACAAGATCACGACCGAGCAGGCGTACAAGTCGACTCGAAAGGGCGGGACAACGGTAGTGGTCGGGCTCGCTCCCGATGGCATGACCGCCGAGATACCGCTGGTCGAGCTGGTCCGCAACCAGAAAACGATAGTTGGCAGCTACTACGGCTCGGCAAGCCCTCACGAGACGTTTGGCAAGCTGCTTGAGTTCTACAGACAGGGTCGTATCGATGTAGGTGGAATGGTCACCCGCAAGTACAAACTTGATGAAATAAACGAGGCGTACGATGCGCTTGCTCGTGGTGAAGACGGCAGGGGAGTTATCGTCTTCGATTAACCTGCTGCCCGTAATTTGCGCCAGTTGTTGAAAAAAATGAATCCACTAGTTCATGCGATCTATATGGATTGTTCATTTTTTCACTTGCTGCTAAAACGGGCGACTGCTATGCTCCAAACCGGTAATTTTGAAGTCGTTTAACCAGTATTTGGTAGTTGATGTTCGAGGATTATTTCAGGCAGTACACGCTGATCATCATTTTCGCCGCCGCGGCGGTGTCCGTCCCGATTGGGATGTTGATGATGAGCTACATGGCCCAGTTCGTTAAAGTCAGGCCATCTCGCCCTACCGCAGTAAAGGAAAGTGCGTACGAAGGTGGCATGCCTCCGTTCAGTAGTCGGCCAGCCCGATTCAACTTCCGTTACTACTATTACGCGCTTCTATTCGTCGTCTTCGATGTAGAGACTATTTTCCTGTTTCCGTGGGCAGTCAAGTACGGCGTGATGACTCGTCAATTCGGGCTCGCCGCACTCGTTGCCGTGTTCGTCTTCTTGATTGTTGTAACTTTTGCGTACGCATATGCATGGCGTAAACGTGCTCTGGAGTGGGTGACAAACGAATGACCGACCAAAACACGTTCGACCCTTACGGTGCCCCAGCCGGTGCCGACCCACGTGGTGCACTTCAATCAATAACACTTGATCTTGACCGTACCGAAGGCAACGCGATCAACAGAATGAAGTCGACTCATCTCGATCCGTTTCCCGACCCTGTTCTCGAGGTTCCAGATGAGCTCCGACGCAGCGTTATCGTTAGTTCTGTCGACTATCTGCTCAACTGGGCTCGCAAATCTTCTGTATTCCCTTTGCAGTCGGGTCTTGCCTGCTGCTCGTTCGAAATGATTGGCGCGGCTATGGCACGTTTCGACCTTGCGAGGTTCGGGATGGAAGCCATGCGTGCTTCTCCAAGACAGGCCGACCTGCTCATCGTTGCCGGAACGCTGACATGGAAAATGGCAGTGCCGCTTCGTCGTTTGTACGACCAGATGGCAGAGCCGCGTTGGGTTATCTCAATGGGTGTGTGCGCCACTTCAGGCGGGCCGTACTACCAGAGCTACTCAGTTGTTCCCGGCGTAAATCACATAATGCCCGTCGACGTCTACGTCCCGGGTTGTCCTCCTCGCCCAGATGCACTCCTCTACGGCATCATGCAGCTTCACGACAAGATTCGTCGATACAGCCTCGCGGGGCAGGCGGCAGGCCAGGAATGACGACCGTCTGGAGTGGAACGGCGCTTGCAGAAGCTATCGAAGCATTTGCACCCGGCTCTGTAGAGTCGAGTGCAGGTACAGACGTCTGGTTGAAGCCGGAGTCGATATCGGTTGTTTGCGAAGGGCTTAAGACCCGCTCTGAGTTCAAATTCGACCTATTGAGCAGTTTGACGGCCGTCGACTATATCGATCACTTCGAGGTCGTTTATCATCTCACTTCTCTGCCAATGAACGCATCGGCAGTCCTGAAGTCGCGAGTCGGCCTCGGGCGATCAGACGCATTTATTTCAAGTGTCGTACCTATCTGGCGCGGTGCCGACTACCAGGAACGTGAAGTCTGGGACCTGATGGGCATCCGTTTCGATGGCCACCCCAACCACAAGCGAATCATGCTGTGGGAAGGCTTCCCGGGGCACCCACTTCGTAAGGACTATGTCACCTACGACCAGTCGATTGCGGCTGGCGCTCCTGATCCTGACACTGAATCTGGCGCTGTTGAATCTGGGAACGGCGACGAATAATGGCTATCAAGACTCAGCCAGTAACCGTAAACCTTGGTCCCCAGCACCCATCTACTCACGGCGTGTTCCGCATGCGTGTGATGTTCGATGGTGAAGAAATCGTTGATGTAGAACCGATTTTCGGCTACTTACACCGTGGGTCAGAAAAGCTCGCTGAAGAACGCACGTACACGCAGATCGTCACGCTTACCGACCGCATGGATTACGTGTCGTCGATGCTTAACAACCACGCCTACATTCTGACGGTTGAAAAGCTGGCGGGAATCGAGCCTTCACCGCGTGGTGTGTGGCTAAGAATGATCGCTTCCGAGCTACAGCGAATCGCCAGTCACCTTGTTGCCACCGGATTCCTGATTCAGGACCTCGGCGCGCTTGGAACTCCTCTGATTTACGCAATGCGTGAACGCGAAAATATTCTCGACCTGTTCGAGATGATCTGCGGCGCCCGAATCACGAACTCCTACCTGCGGCCAGGCGGAGTGTTCATGGACGCTCCGGAAGAATTCTGGCCTGCTCTCGATCGTGGACTCGACGATATCGTTCGCACGATCGACGATCTTGAGACGTACCTCTCCGGCAATGAAATTATCTTCTCTCGAACTAAGGGCACCGCTGTTCTTACGCCCGAGCAGCTAATCAACGCCTCGATCACCGGCCCGATGCTGCGAGCCAGCGGTGTCGATTGGGATCTCCGTCATCGTGCGCCATATGACTATTACGACAAGGTAACGTTCGAGCGAATACTGCACACCGCATCCGACAACTACGCCCGTTACTGGGTGAGAGTTCAGGAAATGCGAGAAAGTGTGAAGATAGTCAAACAGTGCATCGAGCAGATCGAACCGGGTCCGGTTCGACCTTCGTTCGACGATGTGCCACGGCTCATACGTCCGCCTGCCGGTGATGCCTATGTGGGCATCGAAGGCTCGAAGGGCGAACTTGGTTTCTATCTCGTTAGTGACGGCGGAATTTCGCCGTACCGCATGCACGTTCGCGCATCATCTCTCATCAACCTGACACTGCTCCGCGACATGCTTATCGGTGGTCAGTTCGGCGACCTGTTTGTAACGTTTGGTAGTGTCGATTTGAACATGGGTGAGGTGGACCGCTAATGGGCGAATCACTCATCGCAAACTCACTCTGGCGCAATATCTACTGCGTACTGGCAGGCGACAGCAGCGTCTGTGCCGACAACGGCTACTCAGCTGGGTTCCTTCCTGCTGACATGGCGTGGCTTGCTTTCATACTTACTGCTGCAGCAATAATCGGCCTTTGGGTCAACGGAATCCTCGGTGGAGTTATCGTGCTCATCTGGGGTGAACGACGTCTGTTCGGTCGCTTCCAGTCACGAACCGGACCGAACAGGTGGGGGCCATGGGGAACTCTTACATCGGTCGCCGACGCCGTCAAAACGATGTTCAAGGAAGATGTTGTTCCTAAGGACGCTGACCGAATCCTGTTCAATCTTGCTCCGATAATGATCGCAGCACCGGCGCTGCTCGTCTTCTCTGTGATTCCGTTCGGCATAGGCACATATGTTGCTGATCTGAATGTCGGTGTGTTGTTCATCATGGCGATAACGTCGCTAACGACTCTCGCTGTACTCACGGCTGCGTGGTCGTCGGGGAACCGTATCGCCATTCTTTCTGCGCTCCGTTCGGTCGCACTCCTTATTAGCTACGAAATCCCGATGGCACTCGCTGTTGTCGGTGTAATCATGCTCGCCGGATCGATGTCACTTGGCGACATCATCGCCGCACAGGGCGTGCCGTTCATCCTCGTTCAACCGCTCGGGTTCTTCGTGTTTTTCCTCGCCGCAATGGCAGAGATGGCGCGAGCGCCTTTCGACCTCACCGAGGCTGAATCTGAACTCGCTGCCGGATATTTGAACGACTACGCAAGCATGAAGTTCGGGCTTTTCTTTCTTGCTGAATTCATGGCTGAAATCAGCACATCTGCGATCGTTACTACGCTCTTCCTCGGTGGCTGGAGAGGGTTCGACCCGATCCCTTCCCACTTCTGGTTCGGTGCCAAGCTGATCGCGGTTTTATTCGTGATTATCTGGTTCCGCATGACGCTGCCACGGCTGCGTGTTGATCAGGTGCTCAAATTCGCCTGGAAGGGTCTGTTTGAACTCACGATGATCAACATCGTCGTCACAGCGATTCTCATTGCGATCTGGCCACAGCCGACCACGGGAGAGCTTTGGATAATGGCTGCTATCAACTGGCCAGTGGCGATCATCTCGATATATCTAGTCAGCAAACTGCTTGGCACACCGTCGTACGACAAGCCACAGCCGGATGCTGATGCACCGGTGTACCCGGTGGCAAGCGCATCCATTCCGGCATCGTCGGTGTACTCCGCTGAATCGACAACTACATCAGCACCAGAAGGAGGCAACTGATGATTGGTCTTGGATTGCCTCGTGGGTTCCTGATCACATTGAAGAACTTCATGCGATCGCCGGTTACTGAACAGTATCCGGACCGCCATGTAGGCCTACTAGGCGCAGCCAAGGAAGCTGGAATGAACCCGTTCCGGTTCCTCGTGAAGAAGCCCACCGATTCTATTAAGGCGATTGCCGGTCTTGCGACAGTTCCAGTTGCTGTGAAACAGGCTCCCCGGTTCCGTGGCAACGAATTCACATTCTTTGAAGACCGATGTACTGCTTGCGCCAGCTGCGCAAAGTACTGCCCGCTTGGAATCATCGAGATCGTCAGCGTGCCCGGAAAAATCGATGCGCAGGAAGGCGAGAGCTACAAGCTCGAAGTCTTCGATATCGATATCGGGCGCTGCATGTTCTGTGGTCTCTGCGTCGAGGCATGCCCATACGATGCACTCCACATGGGTACCAGTTTCGAGCGCTCGAAGTACGTTCGTGACGAACTAATCATCACGAAGGAAGAATTGTTCGACGCGCCGAAGCGACCAAGTGCGTGGTACCGACCACAATTTGAAGAAAAAGGCTTCGATCCGTTCAAAGAGACGATCAATGATCACCACGACGCCGGTCGTCATGAGCGTCCGACGGATGACGACCTCAAGAAAAAGTGGGTCGACGAACGATGATGGAAGTCTCATCCCTTACAACGATCGCGTTCTGGGCGACTTCAGCGCTGATCCTTGGACTGGCGCTTATCGTCGTGACACAACGTGACGTATTCCGAGCAGCGATAGCGCTTGCAGGGTCGTTCTTTGGTGTCGGGATTTTGTATTTCATTCTCAGCGCCGAGTTTGTTGGCGTTGTGCAGATCCTCGTTTACGTCGGAGCTATTTCAGTACTGATGGCGTTCGCTGTGATGTTCATTCAGGACATCGCTTCGGGCAGCCGACCTTCGCAGGGCAGGCTGGTAGGTGCTGCGGTCGCAGTGCTGATTTTTGCTGCACTCGCGTTTACTGCCTACAACACCAATTGGTCGTCGATGGACGAAATCACTGATCCTGTTGCGGTTGCTGCTCTCACCGAGGGCTACACCGAACGCACTATTGACGGAGAGATTCAGATACTCGGGCAGGGTGTCGCACCGGATGCCGGATTTGATATCGAAAACGATGGCGTATTTGTCGACAGCACGAGCGCACTCGGCGTCTCACTCATTCGCGAGTACATGCTGGCGTTCGAGATCATTGGGCTACTGCTCGTTGCCTCGCTAATTGGCGGTCTGCTACTAATTCGAGATCGTTCGCCAGAAACAGAATCGGAAGCAGCAGAAGCAGAGACAGGAGGCGCTTCGGTATGACCATCGAGAACGTACTTCTGGTTTCTGCGGCGCTCTTCGCTATCGGCGCATACGGTGTTGTCTCACGACGAAGCCTTATAACGGTAATCATGTCGCTTGAACTTATGTTCAACGGAGTTGTGATCGCTGCTGTCGGATTCAGCCGGTTTACCCCCGCAGCAGCGTTGCTCAGCGGCGACCCGATTACAGCCGAAGCCATCCGATCTGCGCTAACCGGTCATGTATTCGCCATATTTGTCACTTCGGTTGCTGCTGGTGAAGCAGCACTCGCCTTCGCCCTTGTGTTCGCCATGTATCGAGCAACGGAATCGGTCGAAATCACCGATGCCTCTGAGATGAAGAACTAGCTATGTGGGTTGACTACAAAAAGACGCCAAACCTGATGACCGCCCAGATGTGGAAGGACCTCCTCGAAGGAGAAGGCCTGCCGACCAACATCCTTCCCGAGGGCGACATTCTCGATTGGTCTGAAAACGTGCCGTTCCGGGTGATGGTTCCTAAAGGTCGAGAGCACGTAGCCGACGAAATATTGAGAAAGCTGTAACAGGGATATCTGTGATCACTGAAGGACTAGCCTGGCTAATAATCGCCCTGCCCATCGCCGCACTGCTGGTGAATGGGGTGCTTATACGCGCCTTCGTCGGACCCAGCTCAAAGTACGCCGGGTACGTGACGATCGCTGCCATCGGCGGATCATTCGTTCTCTCGCTGATGGCACTCATCACTGTCATTTCCGATGGCCCGCTCCATCTTGAAGCCCACGATTGGATTGCAATTGGTGGGCTGAAACTTGAGTTCGGCCTGATGATCGACCAACTGACGGTGATCATGCTCGTCGTAGTCAGCGGAGTCAGCCTGCTCGTTCAAATCTACGGACAGGCGTACATGCATGGCGACAAGAGCTACACCCGCTACTTCGCCTACATGGCGCTGTTCACGGCATCGATGCTCGGGCTCGTCCTCTCACGTAACATCATCCAGATATTCGTCTTCTGGGAACTTGTCGGTGTCTCGTCGTATCTGCTGATCGGATTCTGGATGGATCGCCCAACGGCTGCCGCGGCCGCCAAAAAGGCGTTCCTGATGACGAGGTTCGGAGACTTCGGTTTCCTGCTCGGAATTCTGTATCTCTACTCGCAGAGCCCGACGTACATGGATATCTCGACGCTCTACGCCGCAATAGGCGCAGGCGATATCGCAGTCTCAGTCGCAACGTGGGTTGCACTCGGCCTGTTCGCAGGAGCAGTCGGGAAATCGGCGCAGTTCCCGCTTCACTCGTGGCTACCCGACGCCATGGAAGGCCCAACGTCCGTATCGGCATTGATCCACTCGGCAACGATGGTCACAGCCGGTGTCTTCCTCGTCGCACGCTTCTTCCCGCTCTTCGTGCATTCCGACCTCATGACGCTTGTCGCGCTGGTCGGTGGCTTCACCGCCGTGTTCGCGGCGACGATGGGACTGGTAGCGAACGACATCAAGCGCGTGCTCGCGTATTCGACCATCTCTCAACTCGGCTACATGATGTTCGCGCTCGGAATCGGCGCGTACGCCCCGGCGCTATTCCACCTGTTCACGCACGCCTTCTTCAAGGCCGCTTTGTTCCTGGGCGCAGGTTCAGTTCACCACGCTTCCGGAACGTTCAACATGAAATACATGGGCGGACTCAAGAAGCACATGCCTCGAACGTACTGGGCGATGGTGATCGCAAGCTTGAGCCTCGCCGGGCTCTTCCCGTTCTCCGGATTCTGGTCGAAAGACGAAATTCTGGGACATGCAGCCGAAGTCGGCACGAACACCGGCAACATCGTGCTCGCACTCGGACTGGTCGGCGCTCTCATGACGGCGTTCTACATGTTCCGGGCCATATTCCTGACGTTCCATGGCGAGTGGAAGGGCGGCGGCGAGAAGGAAATGGAAGATGCTGAAGCCACCGGCGATCCAGCTCCTGTAGGCAACGCCCACTCGCACTTAGGCGAATCGCCATGGCTGATGGTCGGACCCGTCATGATATTGGCTGTGCTCGCGATATTTATTGGATTCCTATCGAATCCGATCGAAAAGGTCGGCCCGATCAACCAGCACGCATTCGCCCACTTTGTAACCGTTGGAAACCACGAAGTCTTCCCCGCCGATGCTGACGGTGGTCACTCCGCTGCCGAACACGCAGGTTCCGCTCCCGAGTTCAACGTCATGGTCGCTGCCATATCGAGCGTGCTCGCTGTCGCAGGTATCGGCCTCGCCTACCTGATGTACATGAAGGGCACGATATCGCCGACCGGATTGGGCGCACAGTTCCCAACCGTTTACCAAATATTGATTCGCAAGTACTACTTCGACGAGTTATACGAGAACCAGATCGTTCGCAGGGGCTATTACAAATACATAGCTAACGCTTTGCTCTGGTTCGATGAGCACTGGATAGATAACGCAAACGTCTACCTCTCCAACTGGGTAAGCCGGATTGGCAAGAGCGGGACACTAATTCAAAACGGTCAGACGCAGAGCTATGCGATAAGCATGGTCATCGGCGTGGTCGCAGTTGTAGCAGCATTCCTGCTTTGGGGCTGATAACGCACGTGGAAATTAGCTTCGGCAAAACTGAATACAGAGTGAACACCGAATCGGAGGCTACCCGTGTTTGATGGGTTGCTGACGATAACCGTGTTCCTGCCGGCAGCAGTGGCCATTCTGGTCGCTCTATTCGCACGCGGCACGAATTCCGATCAGCAGATTCGTTGGATTTCGATTGGCGCGACCGTAGTAACGTTCGTTCTGACAGTGGTCATATTTGTTGGCTACGATCAGGACGTCGGCGGCATCCAGATGATCGACTACTTCGAGCGCTGGATTCCGATCGACGCACTTCGATCATCGTATCTGCTCGGTGTCGATGGTCTAAGCGCACCACTCGTGCTGCTTACCGGAATACTCGGCATGGCAGCAGCGTTTGCATCGTGGCGAATCAAGAAGCGCGTGCGTGAGTACTTCTTGTGGCTGTTGCTACTTCAGACAGCGGTCCTTGGTGTGTTTGTGTCACTCGACCTGCTCCTGTTCTTTGTCTTCTTCGAGTTCGAGCTGATCCCGATGTTCATGCTCATCGCAATATGGGGTAGTGGGCGACCTCGCTACTCGGCGATGAAGTTCGTGCTGTTCACACTCGCCGGTGGCGCATTCATGCTCGTCGGTATTCTCGCCATCTACGTAACACCGGGCGTAAACACGCTTGCGATGGTTTCGATTCCTGAACTGGGAATCACAGGAATACCTGAACTTATTGCGGCTGCCGATCTGGTGGTTCCTGCTGCGCTTATATTTGGATTCTTCTTCATTGCGTTCGCAGTGAAGCTTCCGTTATTCCCTGTTCACAGCTGGCTCCCCGATGCCCACACCGACGCTCCTACGGCCGTTTCTGTGATGCTGGCGGGTGTATTGCTGAAGATGGCCGGGTACGGCCTGCTGCGAATAAATTTGGGCTTCTTCCAAGAGACCAAAGGATTCACGATTCACGATGTGGCGGGCTATCTGGCGATACTCGCAGCAGTGTCGGTGGTATATGGCGGAATCATTACGATTCGCCAGACCGATATGAAGCGGTTAATCGCTTACAGCTCGGTTAGCCACATGGGATTCGTGCTACTCGGTCTCGCAGCCGTCGGGTCATCGGCTGCCGAAACCTCTACCGCTGGTCTCAATGGCGCAGCACTACAGATGTTCACTCACGGCACGATCACCGGACTTGCCTTCTTGATGGTCGGACTATCCTACGATCGCACGCACACTCGTCACATCCCGCATCTCGGTGGTCTCTGGAAAAAGATGCCGCTCATTGCGATCTTCTTCTTGATCGCTGGATTTGGTTCACTCGGACTACCGGCACTCTCAGGATTCGTCGCCGAAATCATGATCTTCCTCGGAACGTTCTCAGTCTGGCCGTGGGCAACCAGCGTCGCTGCGTTCGGAGTCGTTCTGGCAGCCGGATACACGCTCTGGATGGTTCAGCGGGTGTTCTTCGGTGAACGACCAGCGACCCCAGGGATATCTGACGAGGTGTACGACAATCTAACCGACGCTAACTGGGTCGATATGATCCCTGTTATCGCGCTGGCGGCTCCTATTTTCATCGTTGGCATCTGGCCCTCAGTTGTCACCGACATGTTCGATATTGGTATTCAGGCGGTGCTCAAGTAATGACTGTCCAGGACTTCTGGGTACTGTCCCCTGAGATAGCTATGGCCCTGCTGGCACTAGTCGTGATCTCCGTTGATCTCGTCACACGCAGCATGGCTAAGGTCGCGTCTGTCGCGTTTGTTGGACTAGCTGTCCCGGTGATTCTCACACTGAACCTGTGGTTTGGTTGGTTTGGCGATCCTGCCGTTGGTCAAGCGCTGTTTGGCACGATCGAGGCCGATCGATTCTCGCTGTTCTTCAAGTTCCTGCTGCTCACAGTTACTGCAGGCACGATTCTGGCTTCTGCGAAGTACATCGCCTCCGACAAGATGAAGGACTACGGCGGTGAGTTCGTATCGTTGGTTCTACTTTCAGTTACCGGCATGATGCTCCTCGTATCGGCAACCGAGCTGATTACGATCTACGTTGCCCTCGAACTGACCGCTCTTCCCGTCGTTGCGCTGGCCGCTATTCACCGAACGAAGCAGGGCGTTGAGGCTGGAACCAAGTTCTTCGTTCTATCGGCGATTTCAAGTGCGATTCTTCTGTATGGATTTGCCTACATCTACGGATACACCGGAAGTACGAACCTTGAAGTAATCATGGAACGTCTGGCGGTTCTGCCAACAGACGCGGGCGTGCCGTTCGGTTCGTACGCCGTGCTTCTTTCTGTGATCATGATCGTTGCAGGGTTCGGCTTCAAGATGGCAGTCGTACCGTGGCAGATGTGGGTGCCAGACGTTTATGAGGGCGCACCAACCCCGGTCGCTGCGTTCCTATCGGTTGCTTCGAAGGCCGCTGCGTTCGCAGTGGTTATGCGAATCATGTACACGGCCTTTGGGCATGACGCACTGATGCAGGACTGGTCGGGTCTGTTTGCGATTCTCGCTGCGGTAACGATGACCGTCGGTAATACGCTCGCACTCTCACAATCGAATATAAAACGCCTACTCGGTTACTCGACCATTGCTCAAGCCGGTTACATTCTTGTCGGTCTGGCATCTGTTCCAGCCAATCAAGTTGGTGCAGTGTTTGAGGGAGCCGGTCCGCAGGGCGTGATGTACTACCTGGCTGGATATGCCTTCACAAACCTCGCAGTATTCTTCACGGTGATCGCCATCACCTCACGAACCAACGACGATTCGATCGAAGGCTTAAACGGAATGCTGAAGCGATCACCGCTTCTGGCAGGGATTCTCGTATTTGGCCTGCTTTCACTTCTGGGGATGCCGCCGACCGTCGGTTTCATGGCGAAGGTTGTTGTATTCGGCTCGGCCATCAACGCAAACCTGACTTGGCTTGCTGTGATCGGTGTCGTGAACACGGTCATTGCCGCGTATTACTATTTGCGAGTAATCCGAGCGATTGTGTTCGAGGATCCGGCAGATGATTCGACGTTCAGTGCCGATAAGCCGATTCTGGCAGCCGCCGGAGTCGCAGCGATTGGAGCCGGTGTGTTCGGACTCGCTCCGTTCCTGCTTCTCGAACTCGCTGAACAAGCACTTTCGATCATTCCGGGCCTATAGGCACCCCTGCCGGTTACACGGCGTGACTCGTGAGGGCAGTAGACTGCTACTAACTTTCGAGGACACGAACTAAACTCCGTGCTTATGCCCAGTTACACCAACATAGGAATCGTTCACAACGGGGAGCTTGCCGCAGCGGGTGAGCTTGCCCAAAAGCTAACTAGCACCTATAGCGATGGGCGCAAGTGGTGGTTGGCAACTCAATCCGATCTGCATGAACGAACTGACGATCTGGCCGAATCGGATCTAATCATCACCATCGGCGGTGATGGCACGATTCTCAGGGGCGCACACGCTGCCGCATCCCGCGATATCCCAGTTCTTGGCGTGAACATGGGCCGCGTCGGGTTCATGAGCGATATCGAAAATAAAGACGCCGTGAGCGAAGTCGGCTGGTATCTCGACGGTAACGCCCGGATCGAACGGCGCTTTATGTTGAAAGCAGTAATTTCCGGTTCAAGCAGCGAAGCGAAGCCGGTCCTCGCGTTGAACGACGTGACAGTCGCTCGTGGCGCAACGTTGCGGGTCATCGAAGTAAGCACGGTTGTTGACGGTGTTCATCTGGCGACATATCGAGGGGACGGTGTGGTCGTTTCCACGGCGACCGGGTCGACGGGATACAGCCTCGCTCTCGGTGGACCCGTGATGGATCCGACGTCGCAGGACTTCCTCGTGAAGCCAATAGCCTCCCACATGAGCCAGTTTGGCGGCGCAATCCTGCAATCGTCGTCCACAGTAGAGCTAACCGTCGAGGCCTACGATGACGCCACGCTTAACGCCGACGGTTTCATCGACTTCACCCTCACCGCCGGTCAGGCTGTCACCATTACGCAGAGTGGCGATTACGCGTCTTTCTTACGGCGAAAACCCGCCGCCGATTTCTGGGGCGATCTATCGAGGAGACTGGAACTTCGAAAAGGTTCAGTCAATTCCCCGCGCCGCCCGCAGAATAAACGGCAATAAGCGCTGGAAATTCGGTAAAATATCAACGTTTTGCGACCCAAACGCCCGACCACCGTGTCAGTCAGCCGTAAGTACGAGGGAAATCGAATCTCTCTACGTGTAGATACGGCTAAATTCGACGATGGCCCAGAGTTTGATCGCGAGATAATCGAACATCCGGGTTCAGTAGTACTCGTTCCCATCACCGACGATGGTAAAGTCCTACTGATCAGGCAGTATCGACAGGCTGCAGAAAAATTCCTCTTGGAAGCATCTGCCGGAACGAGAGAAGCAGGCGAAAGCCCGGAAGTGACAGCACACCGGGAACTGCAAGAAGAAGTTGGATACAAAGCCGGAAAGCTAATTCCAATCGGTGGTTCGTGGGTCGCACCCGGATACTCGAGCGAGTATTCACATATGTACATTGCGACCAATCTCGAACCGGCACCTTTGCCCTCCGACGACGGAGAGGACATTGTTGTTGAGGAAGTCGATTTCGACGACCTTCACCGGTTGATAGCCGAAGGCGAACTTGAAGATCAGATGTCGATAGCAGCATTGCTATCGGCGAAGCATGTGTTCGCGGAACACATCAAGGGCTGAGAAATTGAAGACACTTATAGACCAGTGCAGCACGAGGCGAGCCTATGTATGAGCATGATGTTCTGATTATCGGCGGGGGACTCGCCGGACTCAGAGCAGCCGTTGAGGTCACGCGCGCAGGCGCCGACGTAGCGGTAATTTCGAAGGTTCACCCGGTGCGCAGCCACTCAAATGCTGCTCAGGGTGGCATTAATGCCCCTCTCACTGACCGTGGTGACGACTGGGAAGGCCACGCCTACGACACGATCAAGGGAAGCGATTTTCTCGCCGATCAAGACGCTGTAGAAGTGATGTCGACCGAGGCCGGTGAAGCCGTTCTCGAACTCGAACGCATGGGCGTTATCTTCAGCCGTGGCGAAGACGGCAAGCTCGGAACCCGGGCTTTTGGTGGCCAGAAAGTCGCCCGAACGTTCTTTGTCGGAGCAATTACCGGATCAGCCATTTTGCACGTCCTCTTCGAGCAGTCGCTCAAGCTAGGACTCAACGTCTACGAAGAGTGGTTCGTCACAAAGCTCATCATCGAAGATGGCGTTTGCCGCGGAGTGGTCGCAATCGACCTTAAATCCGGCGAGATGCACACGATCAAGGCCAAGGCAGTCATCATGGCGGCCGGTGGAGCTGGTCGTGTATTTGAGCCTTCGACCAACGCACTGATCTGTACTGGTGACGGTCTTTCGCTCGCATACCGAGCCGGTGTCCCGTTGATGGACATGGAGATGATCCAGTACCACCCAACGACTCTCGCCCGAACCGGCATCCTGATGTCGGAAGCGGCTCGTGGTGAAGGTGCTTATCTGCTGAACGCATCTGGCGAACGATTTATGGAAAAGACGGCCCCCGACTACATGGAGCTCGCCTCACGAGACGTTGTTTCTCGTGCAGAACAGACCGAGATCGACGAGGGTAGGGGAATCGACGGGAACGTCCTCCTCGACCTGCGTCATTTGGGTCGTGATTTTATCGAGCAGCGTCTCGGGTATCTTCAGGAAGTCTCAGTCGAGTTCCTCGGTATCGACATGGCAGAGCAGCCGGTTCCAGTACAGCCCGGAATGCACTACATCATGGGCGGCATCAAAACCGACGTGAACGGCGCGACAAACGTCCCGGGACTTTACGCCGCCGGTGAATGCGCAAACGTTAGTGTTCACGGTGCGAATCGTCTGGGTGCTAACTCACTTCTCGACACCGTAGTGTTCGGTCGTCGTTCAGGCGCACACGCTGTTGAGTACATCAAGGGCGTTGGTGGTCACTCTCCTGCAGAGGAAGACCTTGCAGCAGAGAAGACTCGACTACAGGGGCTACTCGACCGGCCCAAGGGCGAACGAGTAGCAACCATACGAGATGACATGGCACGCGGCATGACGAAGGGCATCGGAGTATTCCGTGATCAGACGTCAATGGAAGGTGCGCTCGAAAATCTCAAGAATGTGAAATCCCGCATGGGCGAATTCTCGATCGAAAACAAGGGGAAGGTATTCAATACCGACCTCATGTTCGGTCTTGAGCTTGAGTTCATGGTTGATTGTGCCGAGGCTGTTGTAGCCGGAGCAATGACTCGTAAAGAGAGCCGTGGAGCCCACTTCCGAACAGACATCACCGAGCGCGACGACGAAAACTGGCTGAAGCATACGCTGATGTATCAGGACGACGAAGCCGAAAACGGTGTTCGGGTTGAATTGTCTGACGTGAAAATCACGCAGTGGGAACCAGTCAAGAGGGTCTACTAAATGCCGGACACAATGAACGTCAAGCTGAAAGTAAAACGATTCGATCCCGCTGATTCAGGCGGTAAGACCTGGTGGCAGGAATACGAAGTCGATATCAACCCGGACTCAACGGTTCTCGACGCACTGATCCAGGTTCGTGAGCATGAAGACGGAACTCTGGCAATGCGATGTGCGTGCCGAGCTTCGATCTGTGGCTCATGTGGAATGAAAGTAAATGGCAGCGCCAAACTGGTCTGCAAGACTCGTGTGGTTGATGTTTCACCAAATGGCGAGCAGATGACGATCGAGCCGATGGGCAACCAGCACGTTGTGAAAGACCTCGTTATCTCGCTCGATACGTTCTTCAACCAGATCAAACGAGTAGAGCCGTATCTGAAGCCGAGTTTCGTACCAGAGCAGGGTGAATACACCGCCTCAAACGCCTCGATGGAGAATCTTCTCACCTCGATGAACTGCATCATGTGCGGTTGCTGCGTATCTGACTGCACGGTTCTCGAAGTCGACTCTAACTTCATCGGCCCCGCAGCCCTCGCAAAGGCGTGGCGGTTCACTGAAGACCCCCGTGACTCGAAGCGTGACGAACGTCTGAAGGCATTGAACGACGAAGATGGCGGGATGTGGGACTGCACACGCTGCATGAAGTGCGTTGATGTTTGCCCCAAGGGTGTCGCTCCGATGGACCGAATCATGGAACTGCGTGAGGCTGCTATCGAGGCAGGTAACACGAACACCTCAGGGTATCGTCACACCGAATCGTTCTATAACTCTGTAAAAAAGAATGGGCGGTTAGACGAAACTCGCCTGGCTCTCGATTCAGCGGGTTGGACAAACATCCCGCGATTGCTCGATCTCGCACCTATTGGGATCGCTGCGATGCGCAAAGGAAAGTTGCCACCGTTGATTCCGCACAAATCTGAAGACCACAAAAAAGTGAGAGACCTCTACAAGAGTGTGGAGGATGAATCCTAATGAAGTACGCTTTTTACCCCGGATGTGTCGCACGTGGCGGCGCTCCTGAACTCTACGACTCCGCCCTCGCCGTGATGGAACGACTCGGAATCGAGCATGTCGAACTGACAAAAGCAGCCTGCACCGGAGCCGGTGTGCTGCAAGAGAAAAACCTCAAGATGGGTGACATCTTGAACGTGCGAACATTTGCAATGGCCGAGCAGATGGGCCTGCCGATCATGGTGCTGTGCTCGACCTGTCAGGGCGTTATGAGCCAGGCGAATCACCGCGTAAAGCGTGATCCTGAATACCTCGCTGAGGTCAACAAGCACCTCGCTGCTGAAGGACTCGAGTACAAGGGCACGACGTCGATCAAGCATCTTCTATGGGCGCTGATCGAGGACATCGGACTCGACAAACTCAAAGAGACGTTCACGCGTGAGTTGACCGGGATGAACATGGCGCCGTTCTATGGCTGCTATATGGTTCGCCCGACCGACGCGCTGGAGTTCAAAGAGAACCCGACTCGAGAGACTTCACTTGAGGACCTGATCGAGGCGGTTGGCGGGAACGTCACGGACTTCGCAGGCAAGACAGCATGCTGCGGATTCCCGATTCTGTTCATCAACCAGGCCAACTCTATGAAGATGGTCGCCAATCACACAGGTACTGCCAAGGACCTCGGTGCCGACGCAATGGTCACTCCGTGCCCG
>Ga0114999_10003369_pt1 | contig 20079 bp, 18 predicted proteins | sample ArcticOcean_MG_C_3_FD_89820 | JGI IMG/M metagenome (GOLD analysis project Ga0114999, IMG submission 89820) | Marine microbial communities from western Arctic Ocean - ArcticOcean_MG_CB8_126 | ecosystem: Environmental > Aquatic > Marine > Oceanic | place: Arctic Ocean: Canada Basin | collected...
ACAACCACAACCGACGACACTCGTCGCTCGGTCAAATGTCACCCCTTAACTTCGAAAGGAAGCATCCTCACGCCGCTTGAATCTCTAGTCCAAACCCGTCCACTCGGCGGGGCCAACTCCAAATATTCTGAGACAGCGAGGTGTCCTCGGTATCGTCATGAGGATCATCCCGATCGAAATTCCGACGTTCGCCGATCTCAAACTTCCTGCCGTGCTCGAAAAAATATCCAAGGCCGAGCGCGGACTGATTTTGGTCACCGGCGTTACCGGTAGCGGAAAGAGTTCGACAATGGCCGCCATGATCGGGTACATCAACCGGAACATGCAGCGGCACATCATCACGCTCGAAGATCCGATCGAGTTTTTGCATCGCGATCTCAACTCTTCGGTCACCCAACGCGACGTGGGCTGGGACACCGAGTCCTTTTCGTCGGGTCTGCGCGTGGCCCTTCGTCAGGACCCTGACGTTATGCTCATCGGTGAAATGCGTGACAAGGACACCATCGACACCGCGCTCAAGGCGGCTGAAACGGGCCACCTTGTTATTTCCACCGTACACACCAAGAATGCCGTCCAGACGTTGTCGCGAATCATCGCCGTGTTTCGGCCTGAGGAGCAGGAGATCATCCGGGCTCGCCTTGCGGACTCGCTTCAGGCCGTGGTCAGCCAGCGACTGCTTCCGACCGCGAATGGAGACGGACGTGTGGTGGCTGCCGAGGTCATGCTGGTTACAGGAACCATTAAGGATTGTATTATCGACACCGCTCGTCTGGAGGAGATCAGCGATCTGATCCACGAGGGGAAGGAGCAGTATGGATCGCAGACCTTCGATCAGCACTTGATGGATTTGGTGCACGCAGGGACGGTGACTTTCGAAGTAGCCATGTCGGCGGCCAACAGCCCCAGCGACTTCGATCTCAAGATGAACATTCTAGGTGGAGCACCTAACAACGCTATGAACGACCCAGTTAATGTTTTGAGGAGCGGTCATACCCCATGAGCGTTGATCTCTCAGGCGTTTTCGTACCGTGCACGACACCTTTCGACCCGGTGACGGGGGAGGTGGACCTCGTGGGGTTCCGCGGAAACCTGCGGAGCTTCATGGCCCATTCAGTGCGGGGTGTCGTCATCGGAGGTACATCGGGTGAGGCAGTGTTGTTGGACGATGACGAGCGCCTGGCTCTACTCGCGGCCGCTCGTGATCTGGTACCGGGGGATCGCCTGGTGGTTGCTGGAACCGGAGCGGAGTCCACTAGGGCCACGATTCGTCGATGCGAGATGTCGGCGGACGCTGGTGCGGATGCCGTGTTGGTCCAGCCTCCGGCGTTTTTTAAGGGCGCCATGACGGACGCTGTGTTATGCGAGCACTACGGAGCCGTCGCGGCCGCGTCTCCGGTTCCGGTGATCGTATATCAGGTGCCGCTACGCATGAGCACGCTAGAGTTCTCCACCAAACTCGTGGTTGACCTGGCGAAGATCGAAAATGTGGTCGGGATCAAGGATTCTAGAGGCAGCCTCGAACTTGTTGGTGAGTTGGTTGACCGTACGCCAGATTCTTTCCAAGTCCTGGTTGGCAGTGGCGCCGTCCTTTACGGCGGGCTCGAGTTGGGCGCGGTCGGAGGGATTCTGGGCGTAGCGAACTTGGCGGCTGGGCTCGCCGCAGAGATCCACGCCGCCTTCCGCGCCGGTGATTCAGCAACGGCCGGCAGGATCCAGGAAGTTGTTGCTCCGGTCCACAACGAGATCGTAGCTGCGTTGGGTGTCCCCGGGGTGAAGGTTGGTTTGGACCAGCTCGGACTTCGCGGGGGGGGGCCACGGCCTCCACTCCGTCCCCTGCCAGATGAAAAACGTGGGGCGGTCACCGATGCGCTCGGGCGGGCCGGACTCGGAGCGGTGACTTCTCCCGTCTGAGACGAGAGCTTCCACCTGAGATGAGCGTGTCGAGTCCGCCTTACTAGAGGCGTCTGGACGATCCTGCTGTGGTGTTATCCAAATTCGTTGGTTCCGTACTCGCCATCTCCTGCGCGGTGGCCGCTACGTCCCCGAACGGGAGCGCGCAGGGACGCGCGGATTCGACCGTGGCGATGGCCGGGGACACGGCGCGCCCCAAAGTCGGACTGGTGTTGGGCGGGGGAGGCGCGAAAGGCGGTGCTCATATCGGTGTCCTCGAAGTGCTCGAAGAACTCCGGGTGCCCATCGACTACATCGCCGGGACGAGCGTGGGCTCGGCGATCGGAGGGCTGTACGCTTCGGGAATGAGCGTGCCGGAGTTGAAGGCGTTGATGGAGTCTCTCGACTGGCAGGACGTCCTCTCCAATCGGGCCCAACGCCGACATCGCCCAATCCGACTGAAGCAGGCTGACGAGCGGACGCCGACCCGTTTCGAAGTCGGCTTCAATCGAGGGAAGTTTCGGCTCCCGACCGGAATCGTCGCCGGCCAGAACCTCGAACGCACGGTTCGCGGCGCTACGCTGTCCGTAGCTCATATCCAAAACTTCCAAGACTTGCCGATCCCTTTTGCCGCCGTTGCGACAGACCTCCTTACGGGTGAGATGGTGGTCCTGGACCGGGGAAATCTCTCTACCGCCATCCAGGCCAGCATGTCGATTCCAGGGGGGTTGCCTCCCGTAGAAGTAGACGGGCTCACCCTCGGGGACGGCGCGGCCGTACGCAACTTGCCCGTGGACGTGGTCCGTGACATGGGCGCGGACGTGGTCATCGCGGTGGATCTCACCGCTCCCCTGTACGATGCCCAGGAATTGCGCACCGCCATCGACGTTTCGGTGCAATCCTCCCGGATCGCGACGCTACAGAACACCCTTCCACAGCGAGAGTCCCTGACACCCGGCTACGATGTGCTGCTCCGCCCCGAATTGCGAGACATCGCGACGATCGATTTTCGCTCACTGGTCCGTGCGATCTCGTGGGGGTCGGAGGTCGCTCGGGATTCCACCGGAGCGCTCCGCCGATTTTCGGTGGATGCGCGTAGGTACGAGGCCATCCAAGAAAGCCGGGGGGGCACGAGCGACCGTAGCGACACGATCGATTTCGTACGGATCGAGGGGAGCGAGCGGATCGATCCGGGGGTGCTTCTCAGAAGACTGGATCTGCCCGTGGGCGCACCGCTCGACGCTGACGTTTTGGAGCATGCGGTGAGCCGTGTTTTTGCCACGGAACTCTATGAGAGGGTGGACTACACGCTGACCGAGGACAACGGACGGCGTGGGCTCTTGATCCAGGTTATCGAAAAACTCTGGGGTGCAGGTTTTCTTCACTTCGGCGCGGCTTTCAGTGACCAACTGGGGCGGGGAAAAAGCAGCCTTATCCTCTCCTTGAGCCACCGCCAGACCCAACTCAACCGGCGGGGCGGCGAGCTGTTGACCGAGCTTCGTCTCCTCGGTGCCCAGAGGGCCGGGATCGAGTTCCACCAACCGCTCGACACGGGGGGACGGTTTTTCGTAACGCCTCTTCTCGACTATCAGGCCGAGTCGATGGATGTGACCTACCTCGGAGCCGGCCAAGTGGATCGAGACGTGCGGGAATTTACGGCGAGCATGGCCGTTGGCGTACAATTTCCCGACTGGGGAGAATGGCGCGTCGAGATCGACCGAGGCCGTGTTTGGGGGAAGAGTTCCGGCGCCAATGGGCTCGACGCCACAGTCGGTGGTTTCTCCTCTCGCGTAACGGTGGATTTTTTAGACGACCGCGCGTTCCCGCGAATCGGTAGCCGGGGTTCGTTGGAAGTGTATCGATCGGATCGGTCCCTGGGAGCCAGCCTAGAGTATACGCGCCTAGAGGGTGCCTGGCTTACCGCACTTTCGCGTGGACGCGCCACGCTTCTCCTGGGTGGCCGGGTCGGCTCCGCCCTCGATGCCACCCTGCCAGTTCATCACGACTTCGCGCTCGGTGGTTTCCAACGAATGTCGGGACTACTCCCGAGAGACATCTTGGGAAACCACTATGGGTTCGGCCACGTGACCGTCCAAACTCGTCTGGCCACGCTTACGACCGCACTGGCGGGCGGCAACCTCTATCTCGGTTTCTCGCTCGAGGCGGGTAACGCGTGGGCCGATAGGGAAAGCGTTGATGTGAGCGACCTGAGAGGTGCGGGCAGCGTTTTTTTTGGGACTGGAAACCCTGGTGGGTCCCATGTATTTGTCCTACGGTCGTGCGGCCTCCGGGGACGACAAGATGTGCCTGCTCCTCGGCCGAGCGCTTTGAGGCCGAACGACCCAAGGAATCCCACGTCGTTGACGGTGCATCTTCACGCTTCTAGCTTTCCTAAAGGATGTACCACCGAGAGCCCATTCCCCTCCGAATGGGCTTTTTTCTTTGTATACAAGGGCCAACTAGGCCTTTCTCAGGCGGAATGATGCCGTGTCTAAGGGGATAACGCCTGGCAACTGCACGGTCGTGTTGGGTTGCCAGTGGGGCGACGAAGGAAAGGGCAAGATTGTCGACGTGCTCGCCGAGGACGTACATGTGGTGGCACGATACCAGGGTGGGGCCAACGCGGGTCACACCGTGCACGTCGGAGATGACGAATTTATTCTCCATCAGATTCCTTCGGGGATCCTCCACCCGGAAAAACGGTGCCTCTTGGGCAACGGTGTGGTGCTCGAGGCCATCGGTTTCGGTGAAGAGTACGATGAGCTGAAAGCGCGCGGGATTACGGTCGATGGGAGGGTGGGTGTCAGCCAGAGGGCACACCTCGTGATGCCCTATCACCGACTGCTCGACAACGTCGCGGAGGATCAGGCGGAACAGAAAATCGGAACGACGGGTCGAGGTATCGGGCCGGCGTACGAAGAAAAGGCAGGACGGAGGGGTCTTCGGGTTTCCGACCTCGAGCACCCGGACCGGGTCGCCGCGCTCGTCGAAGAGGGGGTCGAGCGGGCCTGTCTCCGTGCCCGACTGCTCGGGGGAGATCTCCCTGGAGACGTCCGAAGAATGGTCGACGAAGCTCTCAGGGCCGGCGAGCGTCTACGTGGGCTGGCCACCGATACGGGTCTCGAGATCCTGACCGCCCTCAAAGGTGGGAAACGCGTGTTGCTGGAAGGGGCCCAAGGTACGGCCCTCGACCTCGACCACGGCACGTACCCGTTCGTTACCTCCTCGACCACGACCGCCGGGGGCGCTGCGACGGGCTCGGGGATCGGGCCCACCGCGATCGACGCGGTGATCGGCGTGGTAAAAGCCTACACGACGCGCGTGGGGAACGGCCCCCTGCCCACCGGACTCGATCAGGAGCTGGACGAAAAGCTCCGAGAATTGGGCGGAGAGTTCGGGGCGACCACGGGGCGGCCCCGCCGTTGCGGTTGGTTCGACGCCGTTCTCGCCCGGTTCTCGGCGCGCGTCAATGGTCTGACTGGGTTGGCCGTCACCAAGTTGGACGTACTGGATACACTTCCCGAAATCTCGATCGCGAACGCGTATCGGATCCCAAGTGGAGAACTCCATGAATTCCCGGCGGACACATGGCGGCTCGAGGAGGCTGAACCCGTATACGAAACCCTTCCGGGCTGGGAAACTTCCACCCGCGATGCCCGATCGCTGGCGGACTTGCCGGCGCCCGCCCGCCGGTATCTGGATCGTATCGAAGAACTGACCCAGACACCCGTTGAGATGGTGTCCGTCGGGACTCGAAGGAGTCAGATCATCCGCGTCTGAGCTACCGTCCACTCTCGTATGCTCTTATCTTTTTAAGCTTTGTCAGATCCATTCCCCTTGGCCTAGTGCTGGGGGAGTGGTTGGATTGCCAATAGGAGGATCGGTCGCCGATGTTCGACGAACTCGGCAACAAGCTGGACAGCGTTCTAGGGAAGTTCCGGCAGCGGGGCGTGATCACGGAGCCCATGATCCGGGACGGACTTCGTGAGGTCCGGCGGGTTCTCTTAGAGGCGGACGTCAACTACAAGGTGACGCGGCAGTTTCTCGAGCGCGTGCAGGAGCGGGCTCTCGGGGATCAAGTCATCAAGTCGGTTTTGCCGGCTCAGCAGATCGTCAAGATCGTGCACGACGAGTTGGCCAATTTGCTCGGCGAGGGGCGGGCTTCGCTCAATTGGGCGTCGTCGGTCCCGACCGTGATCTTGGTCGTTGGCCTGCAGGGTTCGGGTAAAACGACTACGGTAGCGAAGCTGGCCAAGCGGCTGGATGGAGAGGGCCGCGCGCCTTTGCTCGCGGCGTGTGACCTGTACCGGCCGGCGGCGGTCGATCAGTTGGTCACGCTCGGGGAGCAGGTGGGTGTACCGGTTCACAGGGGTGAGCCGGGCGGAGACCCCGTTGCGATAGCGAACGAGGCCGTGGAAGTTGCGCGGCGAGACGGTAGGACCGTTCTGATTGTGGATACGGCGGGTCGGCTCCAGATCGATGAGCCGATGATGGACGAGCTTCGCCGGCTCAAGGCCGATCTGGTGCCGCAGGAGATCCTCCTGGTCGCCGATGCCATGACCGGCCAAGAGGCGGTGAACATCGCCGAGGGCTTCGACAATGCCCTGGGCCTGACCGGCGTGATCCTCACTAAGATGGATGGGGACGCCCGGGGCGGAGCGGCGCTCTCGATCCGGGGTGTGGTCGGGAAGCCGATCAAGTTCGTCGGTGTTGGGGAGAATGTAGGCGATCTGGAGTTGATCGACCCGGATCGAATGGCTGGACGCATCCTCAAGATGGGGGATGTGGTCGGCTTGGTTGAGAGGGCCGAGCAGGCGCTGGATGCTGGAGAGCAAAAAAAGCTTCAGCAGCAAATGCAAAGAGGACGTTTTACTTTGGAAGACTTCTTGACCGCGATGCGGCAGGTCCAGAAGATGGGTCCGGTGGAGCAGTTGTTGAAAATGATCCCGGGTGCTGCCCGGGCGATTCCTGCCGGGGGGATCGATCCGAAGAGGATGAAGCACGTGGAGGCCATCATCCTCTCGATGACGAAGGCAGAACGAATCAAGCCTGAAATCCTCGACGGATCGAGAAGGGCGCGGATCGCGAAGGGAAGTGGGCGGCCGGTGTCGGAAGTGAATCGGTTTCTCAAGCAGTTCAAGGGAACACGGAAGTTCATGAAGCAGATGAAAGGCATGATGCCCGTCTGATCACATGGAAATTCGCCGTGCTGAGCGGCGACAAAGGAATAACTGGCAAGCGCATATGTCCGTAAGAATTCGACTTCGCCGAATGGGCCGGAAGAATCAAGCCCACTATCGCATCGTCGTGGCTGACTCCGCGTCGCCGCGGGATGGTCGCTTTGTTGAGACTCTCGGGTACTACAAACCCCTTTCGAGCCCGGCCCGCCTTGTCGTGGATCTCGAAAAAGCGGAAGAGTGGATCGCGAAGGGTGCCGAGCAGTCCGAGACGATCCGCACTCTCCTGAACAAGGCCCGCAAGGGTGGTGACGCCAAGGTTGCAATCGGTGAGGTCGATGCCGACGAGGCGAAAGTCGCGAGGGCGTCTGAGGTCGAGGCTCGCCGAGAGGGCGAGGCCAAGGCCCGCGAGGATGCCGCCGCCGCGGTGGTTGCCCAGGAAGCTGCCGCCGCAGCGGTCGCTCAGGAAGTCGCAGCGGCAGCCGCTATAGAGGCCGAAGAGGCGGCCAAAGCCGAGGCGGCCGCAGAAGAGCCTGCTGCTGAAGTAGCGGCGGAGCCCGAGGCCCAGGCCGCGGAGGAGGAACCGGCTGCTGAGGCCGTCGCTGCACCCGCACCCGAAGCCGAAGTTGCGGAGGAAGAGCCGGCTGCCGCGGAGGAAGCGGCAGCCGAGGAAGCCGAGCCGGCCGCTAAAGCGGCGGCCGAACCCGAAGCTGCAGCGGCAAAAAAGAAATCCAAGAAAGAGGCGTCGAAGTAGCGCCTCGCCCGCATCATCATGGGTAAGACCGAAGCACCGCAATACTTGGTCGTGGGCCATCTCAACAAGGCGCACGGCACTAAGGGCGAGATTTTTATTTGGCCTTTGACGGACCACCCTGAGAGCACCTTCGCTCCCGGGGTGGTTTTGTACCTAGGTGACTCGGAGGGCGATCTCCCGACGGACCCGCCTGCCCTACGAATCGACGCCAGTCGAGCGTACCGCCGAGGGTTCCTGGTTCGATTCGAGGGGGTGCACGACCGGCGAGGGGTGGAGGGTTTGTTGGGCCGGTACGTCCTGCGGAGCATGGAGGAGATCGAGGAGCCGGGGGAGGGGGAGACTTTCTACCATGACCTGCTCGGCATGGAAGTCGTGACGGACGACGGCGAGAGGGTCGGGGAGGTGGTCGAGATCTACGAGCTCAAGCCCGTGGATCTCTTGGAGATCCGTGGTCCGGAAAAGGACTTCATGATTCCCTTTATCGGGGAGTGGATCCAATCCGTGAGCGTGGAGGACAACCGCATCATCATCGCTCCGCCCCCTGGTTTGCTCGAGGTGTAGCGTGGACGGACCCCCCGTTATCACGATCAACATCGTCACGATCTTTCCCGAGTTCTTCGAGACTCCATTGGCAACCAGTATTCCTGGTCGAGCGGCGGAGGCGGGGCTCGTGCGCTATCGGGTGACCGACCTTCGTACGTTCACCAGCGATCGCCACCGCACGGTGGATGACACGCCGTATGGGGGGGGGGCCGGGATGGTTATGAAACCCGAGCCCTTTTTCGATGCTGTCGATAGCCTGGGCCCGAAAGGGCCCGTCGTTCTGCTTTCCGCACGCGGAAAAACGTTCACCCATGAGGATGCGGTTCGATACGCCGTTCAGCCGGATCTCACGCTGCTTTGTGGCCACTACAAGGATGTCGATCAACGCGTCGCGGATCACGTTGCCACGGAGGAGGTGTCACTAGGCCGCTTCATTCTGTCGGGGGGAGAGATCGGGGCGCTCGCCGTTACCGACGCTGTCGTTCGACTTCTTCCCGGGGCGATGGGCGATCACGATTCGGCGGCAACGGACTCGTTTTATGACGGTGCGTCGCTCAGCGCGCCCTCCTACACTCGGCCTGCCGAGTACAGAGGTCACACCGTTCCTGAGGTGCTCCGCACGGGAGACCATCAGAGAATCGAGGAGTGGCGGGTAGCGGAAGCGAGTCGTCGAAGTGCTCAGGGACAGGACACGTAGCACGTTACGAAAGACACCTCTTCACCGAAGGCCGGAGGTGGACTATTTTAAAGGCTCCCGACCAGCGGGATGCTCGCCCGAACCGAAAGGCCGTACCATGTCTGATCTAATCCAAGAACTCGAGAAAGCGGAGCTTAGAGACGACGTCCTCGATTTTGCTCCCGGTGACACGGTTCGGGTGCTCTATAACGTTAGAGAGGGGGCCAAGGAACGCATCCAGGCCTTCGAAGGCGTTTGTATAGCGCGCCGAGGCGGCGGTATGGGAGAAACTTTCATGGTGCGTAAGATTTCCAGCGGGATCGGCGTCGAGCGTGTGTTCCCGCTTCACGCGCCGACCGTCACAGGCGTCGAGGTGGTCCGTCGCGGGCATGTGCGCCGCGCCAAGCTCTACTATTTGCGAGGCCTGCGCGGCAAGGCGGCGCGCATTCGCGAGAAGCGGACTCGCTAAGAGCCGAGGCAAGTCTAGACCCCTTCAAGTAAGATGAACGCCCCGGCCAAGTCGCCGGACGGTGAGGGAACGGGGCGGATCCAAGACCCACTCGAGTACGAGAAGCGTTTTTGGAGCCGAGGCCTTTTTGGCGTGGCTGGCGTCGACGAGGTCGGACGCGGCCCGCTCGCGGGACCAGTGGTGGCAGCCGCGGTCGTCCTGCCGGAAGGTGTTGCCATCGACGGCGCGACCGACTCCAAGCTACTCGGCCCCGCGCAGCGGGAAGAGCTGTCAGCGTTGATCCTGCAACGCGCGCGCTCCGTGACGCTCGGGGCTGCGTCCGTCCGCGAAATCGACCGTGCCAACATTCTGGTGGCGACCGCGTGGGCCATGAACCGTGCACTCCGCAAATTGCCGCGCGACCCGGATCACGTTGTCGTGGACGGACTCCCGATGAAGTCGTTGAGGTGGAAGCATGAGGCCGTAGTCGGCGGAGATGGCCTCGTACACTCCGTGGCGTGCGCGTCGATCGTGGCGAAGGTGTGCCGTGATCGACTCATGGCCAAACTCGCAGTCCGGTATCCCGGTTACGGCTGGGACCACAACATGGGCTACGGTACGGGTGAGCACCGTGAGGCGTTAGAGCGACTAGGAGCCACGCCGCACCACCGGCAGACCTTCCTGGGACTACAGTACGGGTTGGACGTCTAGCCCGAACACAAAAGGGCGGCCTCCCATGGGAGACCGCCCTCTTTTTCCGCGGACCGGGGGCTACTCGTTAGGCGTACCTGAGCGGCGCCCTGGCCGCCTAACCACCACTAACTCTCTTGAGACGCAGCAGCGAGTCGAGTTCTACGACCGCCTTGGCGACGTCGGTTCCGAACGCGATCGAGAAGTCTGCCGTACGCGGGAAGTCGTGTCGGCTCACGCCGAAGCTGGCGCCTCTTACCATGACCGAGAAGCGACCGTCGCCGTGGACCACTAACCTTCGAATGCCCGATGGCTTGCCAACGGTGTTGAAGACCCACTTGGCCCCGAGTTCATCGTCATTACGGATCAACGCTTCCGCGGGAACCTCCAAGGCCAATCCCGCGAATTCGATGGTCACCGGGTCGCCTTGGCCCACACAGTCGACCAGGCTCGTCGGAAGCCTGCTTCCCACGTCGTATTGATCGTGGCCCGACCTTCGCCTCAAATCGGGTCTCACCGAAGCGTTCTCGACCGTAACCTCGTGGGTTACAGTCACCTCGGCGTCGCTCGAGTCCTCTCCACCGTCACCGTCGTTCACCCTGACGGTCACGCTGAAGGGTCCGCACTGTTCGTTGGCGGTGTAAAGGTGAGAGAGGTCGACGGTCGTCGAGCCAGTGGCCCAACTCGTGCCATCGAATGTCTGAGTGTCGACTGGACTGCCATCCCCGTAGTCGATCTCGACGGTCCAAAGGTCCGCCCCGGGATCGGTAAACGTCACGGAACTCGTGTAGCTTTCTCCCGCGACGATCACAGCCTCCTCTAGATCGGACAGCACAGGGGCGACGTTGTTGACGACCACCGTGGTCGCCGCCGAGACCAGGCCAGAGCCGTCGTCCACGGTAACCTCGATTTCGTAAGGTGCGACTCTATCGTCCGCGTATATGTGAGAGAGCACGAAGTCGTGGTTGGCGTCGAACATCAGATCGACGAATCCGCCGTCGTCGTCGTAGTAGTCGACCATGAGCGACCAGGCATCGTCGGCGTCGACATCGTCGAAACGGCCAGTGGTTACGAAAGTGTTACCCTCATCGATCGCGCCGGCCGCGTCTATCGCTAAGGTAGGCGGTGTATTGTCCGGCTCCGGAACCGCGAGCTCACAAAGGCGCGTGATCGGATCGACGACCGCGGGTATGCTGACACCGTCGAAGATTCTGACCTCGTCTATACAACCGTTGAACGTAGCTCCACCCCAAGTTTCGCGATTCCACTTCCAGTAGTTACCGATGACGATCGATCCAGCGTCATACCTGGGTGTGCCCGAAGCCCCCTGGAACGTGCTCTGTCGAACGCCGTTCAGATAAAGCGTTGTGTTACGGTTTTCGTCTACCGTGACGGCCACGTGGACTCACACGCCGTCGACGACCGGCCCGCTCACGAGCCTACCGACGGGGACGGCCGCAAGATTAAATCCGTCTCCGGGGAAGGCCACGTCGGCCTCGATGCGATGCGTGCCGTCGCCCAACTTTCTCCAAGAGATGTAGTAGGACATACCAGACGTGGGATCGAAACCGTTGTCCTCCATGGCCTTTTGGATGATGGCACCCTCGATCGGGGCAGGACCGTCCCCGATCCGCTGAGCCCACAGGTCGATCGTAAATACGGAGGGTCTCAGCTCGGGCGCGTCACTGATCTCGAGGAACTGACCGGGGGCACCGGCCGCTCCAGAGAACAGGAACGCGCTCCCGACGGCACCGGTGCCGAAACCGACGGTCCCGCCGACAGGGGGTGTGACCCGTGTCGTTCCGTCCGCCCCGGAATTATAAAGGATGGAATTCGGCGTCCCATTCGGCTCGACGTCGTCGAAGATCCCATCCGCCGACCACCAAGAGATCAAGCTGGTCGTGGCCACGGCCATGGCGGGTGCCGCTTCGGGCGCCGCTCCGCCGACGGGATCGAGGACCCCGGTAACGGACTGCTCACACACGAGTAGCGTGAGTGTGAGCGCGCCTAGAAGTACACGAGAAAAGTTCCTATGGGGCGTTGGTGCCTCCCTTTATGATAAACACATATGTTTACTAACGACGGGGGGCACCGTCGCCTGTTACATGGTACGATGTAGTCCGGAGATGTAAAGACATTTATTTATCGGGGATCCCTGAGTCGGGGCTGACTAGGTTCGTCGAAAGAAACAGATGTTTCTTTTTCGGTTCGGTTTTCGCTCCAATTCCCCCCGGGGAGCTCCGTCCGGCCCGCGGGACGTAGCGGATAGCTGTTCAGCGTTGGATACCCCGTGGAGCTAGGCGGTCTGAGCGGCTAGCTTTACCGCCAGAGCCGGTAGCTCAGCTGGTAGAGCAACGGACTTTTAATCCGTAGGTCGTGGGTTCGAGACCCACCCGGCTCACTAGGCCGGGAGCCCCTAGGTAGGCGGGCTTCCGGCTTTCTTGTGTCGGTGAGTTAGGGGCGAAAATGGGGCTTTGGTACCCCAGGTGGTACCCCAAAAACTCGGGTTACCTGGCGGAAACTGGGGGGAGGGGAGGGGAGCTGCGAGTATCTGGGGGCAGGGACGGTTCGAGCTGACCTAACGTTTTGCGATTCATGATACAGTGTATTCCGAAGTCGGTGATACCACTCTAAGTCACCAACTCTATACTCAATAATATATATTACATGTGTTAACCTATGTTTTAGAATAGATTGTCGTTATTAATCTATACTATATTATAGAGATTCGCTTAATGTCCCCATAGCGTTGCACGGACATGAAGACAAACGAAGCACTTCCCAGCGAGGTTCTGTCTCAGTTGCGGCGGATCGGTAACGGGATCAAGACCGCTCGGGTGCGGCGACACATGACTCAAGAGGAACTAGCTGAGCGCGTTGGCACGTCCTGGCAGACGATCCGAAAGATCGAAGGGGGCTCGCCGGGAACGCGAATAGCATCCTACCTGAAGGCTCTTTGGGTCCTCGGGCTGTTTGAGGATGTCAGGCTCTTGGCAGATCCCGAGCGGGATCGAGAGGGAATCATCCTCGAGGCAGCGGCCCGTGGTACACGCGCGCGCCGTCCGCGGACGCTGAACCGTGACTTCTAGAGGGGCCACCTATGTCTTTGTCCAGCTTCCGGGCACTCGGGAGATAGTGATCTGTGGGCGTTATGAGATGGAAGAGTTGGGAGATGAACACATAGGGCGCTTCGTCTACGGCCGCACCTACCTTGACCGGCTGGATGCGGTGGCCATCGATCCCGTCAACCTGCCACTGAGAGACACGGAATTCACCACGACGAAGGTCAACGGAATGTTCGGGGCGATGCGAGATACCGCACCGGACCACTGGGGCCGAATGGTCATTGAGCGGAGGGATCGGAGGAGAGAGCACAACGAACTCGATTACCTCCTTGGATCGCCCGACGTGCGCGTGGGCGCATTGAGCTACGGTCCTCGCCAGGACGTGCCCGCACTGGACTATTCTGGCGCTCATTCATTAGGGGACCTAGGAGCAGCGAGTGCAGCCGCTGACGCGCTTGAGGGAGAGATAGAAGGTGAGGAGAACCCGCTGTTGGCAGACCTCGATCGACTGCTCGGGCCCAGCAGTGGGATGGGTGGGGCACGGCCGAAGACGGTGGTCATCGATGGCGATGGCCAACTGTGGGTGGCGAAATTTCCTTCCCGCGGCGATCGATGGAACAACGCGATCGTTGAGGCGGCCCTTCTGAGTCTCGCTGGCGAATGTGGGATCACCGTCCCAGAGACGAGAATCATCAAGCTCGATGGGAAGAAGATTCTCCTGGTGAAGCGCTTCGATCAAGAGCCCTGGGGGAATGGGTCCATCCGGAGGCTCTTCCTTAGTGCCCACTCGCTCCTGGGTCTGGAGGAGTCCGTAACAGATCGTCGCGGGTGGTCGTACACGGATCTTGCCCACCTATTGCGCAGGATCTCTTCAACTCCCGGAGAGGACGCCACAGAGCTCTTTCGCCGGATGGTGTTCAACGCGTTGGTTTCAAACACCGATGACCACCCCAGGAACCACGCCGTGCTAGGCACCGACACCAGGGAGTGGCGTTTATCTCCGGTTTTCGACTTGGTTCCCTCCAATGACCGGAGCTTGGATGACCGTAGCCTGGCCATGACGTGCGGCGTCACACCGGGTCGGGAACGTTGGGCGAACCGGCTGAACCTCGTCTCTGGTGCACAACACTTCGGTCTGGGCATCGAAGAGGCGGACACGTTGATTACGGGAATGAAAGAGATCATAGTGGGCCGGTGGGAAGATCACGTTCGGATTCATGGCGGTACCGCCCAGGACGCGCGTAACATCGCCCATGCGATCGCCTATCCCGGTTTCGAATACGACACTGTCCCGGACTCCTGACTGCTAACGCCGCGGCATCATCTACAGCTCCCCGAAACCCAGCGGACGCCCACTCTTGAAACGGCAAGATCGACCGCTATTTAGGACTGACTCATGTGTGTTTTCGAGTTTGCCAGCATGTTTTCACATGGCGGGGTCTCAGCGCGTCCGAAGGTGCGGTTAGGCTTCCGCCCGACGGCTTCACGACCTCGACCGCGACACCATCGATGATTCTCTCGATCGCGTACCAAGGCCCGCTGAGACTCGCTCATCGCGAGAACAAGTAGGTCACCTTTACGATCAGTTGGCGATCTTGGATCTCCGCAAACCCTCTTGCATCGCGCCGCACCTCGTCATAGACGATGTAGAGGTCGCTTCCGGGCATATACGTGTACCGGACTCGTGCCGCTGTGCTCCACTGCTCCGTCAACGAGTTGTATTGGGTCAGGGTTCGCAGTGACATCGAGGGTGAGATCGCATAGTCGATGCGGAAACGGGCCACAGACGTGACGAACGCTCCGTCAGGAATGGGAAGATCGACGTCGTTACGTGAATACTGTCCCTCGGCCGAGAACTGGTCGGTCAGGCGGGTACCCAGCGTGAGGCTCAAGTCTGTCCGCGTTCCACCGAAGAACCCCTGCGGCCCATACGAGAACGTGCCATAGACGCGGCGGGCGGGGTTGCTGTTGTACGAGGCCCGAAAATCTTTGAACCTGTACTCGCCAGCCGGAATCTCTCGGCCATTCCCCAGCTGATCCGGCTCATCGAGCCTTTCGAACCATCGGTTTAACCAAAAGGTCAGGCGGGCACCGTTCTCGAAATGCACCCCGAGAAAGTTGTGATTCTGTCGCGTAAGGAGGCGGCCGGTCTGATCCTCGATAAAGCTGAAGTTGATCTGGGGCTCCAACATGCGAATCCCCAATCGGCCGGGGCGGGGGTTCCGCTCGAAGTGGAACTTCTGCCTCTGAACGCCCGGTCTCGTTATGAATCCCACTTCAGGATTGAAATTTTCCTGGAAATCGGAAATCTCTCCGTACACCCTCCAGCGGTCGTCTCTCCAGGTCGCATTCAGAAATCCGCCCCATTGGTCGCCTGAAACGCCGGGGCTCTCCGTCTGGGCCAAGAACCCGCTCACGGTCATCGCGGGGTGGGGTGCGTACGACATGTCCGCCGCGTAGGTTCGGTTGAAGTGGCCGCCACGGGTGGCCGCTTTGTTGATGAAGACCGCCCCGACCCGGGACCGGGCCAGCATATCCCGAGAGTACCGCGCGACATAGTAGTTTACGCCAGACTCGCCGAACGCGTCGTCCGTCTGCACGTCCATCATTGAAATGCTGTTTTGGCCGATCTTTCCCGTCAGCCGGGCTCCACCGAGGATCGGGACTTGGTCGCCTGAATCTGACAATCCGATACGGCGTGAGAAGAACAGATCCGCCAACTGACTGTTACTCGCGGTCGCCCCCACGATGAACTGTCCGGCGTTTTCCAGGAAGAAGTCCCTCTTTTCCGGGAAGAAGAGTGGAAACCGCGTCAAGTTCACCCGCTCGTCGTCCACCTCAGCCTGCGCAAAGTCGGTATTTATGGTCAAATCGAGGTTCAACGCGGCCGTCACGCCGTACTTGACGTCCAGCCCAATGTCCCCCTCCCTGGTCGTCCCTTCGGCGAGAGTGCGCTGCCCTCCCCCGGCGACGAACGGTTTGAGCCGTAGGTCGAGCCCGCGGCTTAACGAGCGCATCTCCGTAAGGCTTCCGGCCAAGCTGACGCGAGCCAGGTCGTACGCCCTCGGAATCGGCGCCCAGAAAACCTGCTCGTTCTTGCGGCGAATGTTCCGCATGAAATTTATGCCCCACTCCTGACGCTCCCCCGCCGGAAAGCGCACCGTGACCATCGGAATTGCGATCTCCGCCGTCCAGCTCTCGTCCGAACGCCCCACCGACACGTGCCAAACCCCGTCCCACTCGCGGTTGATGTTGTTGCCACCCCGTCCGCGTCCGCTGTCGCCGCCCTCGTTCGAGATCTGCTGCTCCAGCTTGGCGCCGAGTGGGCTCGTGACGAACATGTATCCGGACCTGGAGTCGTTGAACGTATCCAGGATGATCTGGAAGCTGTCCTCTTCAAGGATCCGGTTCGAGTCACGGCGCATCTCGGTGGAAACAATGCCATCCGGAGCGGAGTCGTATGCGCGTACACCCACGTATAGATTCTCCGCGTCGTACAGAATCAAGACCTCGGTTCGCTCGGTGGCAGGCGCTCCTTCCTCGGGCTCCTGCTGAACGAACTGATCGATCACAGAGGCACGTTGCCAGACGGCATCATCCAGCACGCCGTCGAGTACGGGTGCCTCAGCCACCCGAACCGCTGGGACTCTATAAACCTGCCGGCTCTCCTGTAGCGCAGAGGCCGGCTGAACCCCAAGCACCGTGAGTACGACAACCGCCGCGTGGATCAGTGCGGGGCGCAGGAGGTCGTCCGTCCGCTGATCAGGAAATGACGTTGATACACTCACGAAGGTGAAGTCTCCTGTTGACGTCGCTCACACGGTATGGGGTCGACATTGTCATGATGTCCGGCCTGTATTGGTCATGGCTGCCGCCCGGGGCGACACCGGCCCGTCAGTTCGCGTTACCTCCCCCGATCGGATCGCCCGCGGGCATCTGTAGCTGCGGTCCGGGAACCGTGTTCTCGATGCGTTGCTGCCAGCGGCGAATGTCTGCGGCCACAAGCCTTTGGTGCGGTGACAGCGCTGATATGGCCTCGACGTGCGCGGCGAGGCCTTCCAGCCTGTCGGACAGAATAGCCCGGACCTCCGAGGGGTTGGTGGCACTGCTTGCCTGTCGCATCATCTGATCGGCCACCGAGCGCTGAGCCGCATGCAGAATCCGCTGCCGGTACTCGTCCGCCGGCGGAGACGCGTTCCATGTGACTTCGATGAGCCGGTCCACGACTTCCTCTAGGTCTGGGTAATCCCCCATGCTCCCGAACACTACCAGCCGAGCCATCCTCTGCGGCTGCAGAATCTCTCCGACGGAGAAGTTGGCCGCGGCTTCAGCGGCCCCCAACGGATCGAACAGGAGCTCCGTGTGCCCGGGGAAAGCCTCGCCCTCTCCGTGGCGATAGGCCGGTGGTGGGATGGTCGACACGATGTCCTCGGGGAGGGCCAGGAAGTTGACGGTGAGGGTAGACAGAATGGTCTCGAGGGCGTCGCGCTGCTCCTCGCCGGAGACGATCGTAAAGGGCGTCTGGCCGTCTCCCTTCAGCGCATTCCGATAGTCGGCACCGCCCAGGCTCTGGGCCGCGGAGCGGAGCTGGAATCGATGATGCATGTACAGAGGCAGCAGCACGTACTCCAGATTGGAGAGCGGTTCACCTGTTCGGATCGCATTGACGCCGAAACGTTCGAGGCCGATCTCCCGCACGCGGATCTCGACCTTCAGTTGGTCGACTAGGTTAGCACCGTTGTCCCAAACGCTAGCGTACTGATGGCCGGCCCCGATGAAGTTGTTGGTCGTGTGCCCCATGTAGATGAGGCCGTCCTCGACGCCCTGCTGGGCGATCTGGGCTAGTGCACTGCCTTCGTCCGTGCCTGATGCGAATTCGCGGTAGAGCCAGTTCACAGAGAGCTTGTCATATTCTCCGATGCGCGGCATGTAGGCGTTGGAGAGATCGAGGTTCCCATCGTCATCGATCCGCACCAGCGGAGCGGGATAGTCCATCACGCTCTCTCGCCCGTAGCTGCTCGCAATGTAGTTGTGGGGAAATCCGAGCGTGTGGCCGACCTCGTGAGCCGCGAGTTGGCGGACTCGTGCCAGCGCCATCTCGACTGCCGCCGATTCGTCCACCACCTGAGCCAAGTATTCGAAGTCCGGCGCCCCGGCAAGGTCCCACGCCTCGCTGGCCGCGGTCCGGCCGTAGGCATCCACACCGAAATCGAAGTACCCGCCCCCATCCGCCGAGGAGATTCCCCCGGGGAACGGGGCCAACATACCCTGGGCGTGAAGGTGGTCCTGCCTCAGCCGTAGGCTTCCCAGGTTGACCACGCCACGTACGATCTCACCAGTGCGAGGGTCCGTCACGCTGTTCCCGTAGGAGTAGCCGCGGGTCCGACGGTGGGTCCAGTGGATCATGTTGTATCGGATGTCCTGCGGATCCACCCCATCGGGTAGCACCTCCACTCGGTAGCCGTCGATGAAGCCTGCTGCCTCGAAGGCCCCACTCCACCAGCTCGCCCCCTCGATGAGCGCGCTCCGAACCGGCTCGGGCGTACCCGGATCCACGTAGTAGACGATCGGCTCGAGGGGCTCGGAAGGCGCGGGCCCGGGATTACGCTTCTGCAGTCGATGGCGCGACGCCCATCGCTGGCGCAAGTCCTCGTCGATGGAGGTGGCGTAGTCGTACACAGTGGGGCCGTTCACCCCTACTCTGGGGTCCGCCGTGCGGGTCCGATAGCCGTCGTCGGGAAGCTGGATGAATGAGTGATGCTGCCGCAACGTTATCGAGCTGCCCGTTGCCGCCACACCCCGGACCAAATCCCCCGGGTCGGTGCTCGTGAAGGTGAGTATGGCCTCGACCTCTGTGTTCTCTGGGAAGGATCGGGTTGCGGGCAAGTGAATGGCGCTCCGGGACCTGTCGAGCTGGAATTGCCCTTGGTTTCGCTGCGCGATCTGCTCAACGACGCCGCGCGCGTCGCGAAGGAAGAAGTCCGTCGCATCCACCAGGACCCGGTCGGCGGTCTCGGCCACGATGTCGAAGCCCCAGTGCACGGAAGGGGCGAATGCGTCCTGCACTGCCTGAACCTCGGTCGGGTTGTCGCTGCGCGCCCGGAACCGGTAGTTGGGCTCCATGAGAAGAACCCGGGGGCCGATGCGCTGCGACGCCAGAATGTGCGTGCCCCTGAGCTGACCGCGGTCGATCCCCACCGGATTGCTCCCGAGCCCGGATCCCATCGAGATCTGATAGAGGAACTCGCTGCCCAACTCGTCGATCTCCCAGTACAGCGACCCGCTCGAGGCCTGCCAGAAGAGGTTGAAAAACCCCTCCATCCGCTCAGAGCCCTGTGTCTTCTCTTCGATGCTCGGGAGGGGGTTCTCCTGCGCGAGGGCCGGGGACGACGCGAGGCCGGTACAGGCCGCTAGAATGAGAGCTTGCGGGGCGGTCAATCGGAGGACCCTGGCGGCAGTCCGGCACATGATGGTTGAGCTCGACATGGCATCACCTCGTCGTAGTCGATTCGGAAGTCGTCCGGCTCGGTCTCGACGTACGACCGACGCCGTCGAGGCCAATCTTTCGCGGCGGCCCGGAGGGTGCAAGCACAGACCGCAGCAACTGATGCTTCTCCAGCGGCAGACCGGTGCCTGACCCTCGCCACACCGATGTTGTAGTTTGCCGCGAGAAACGCACGCAAGAAGACACCACATGCACCCGAGGGTCGGCCCGCCGCCGGGCCCCCAGGGGACAAGTGGTCAGCCGAGGTTCAGCTGTGGCCACTGTCCACATCGCCATTCCTGTTCAGAACGAGCTCGAATGCCTTCCCGCCTGCCTCGACGCGCTTCGGCGA
>Ga0114999_10003373_pt1 | contig 20067 bp, 17 predicted proteins | sample ArcticOcean_MG_C_3_FD_89820 | JGI IMG/M metagenome (GOLD analysis project Ga0114999, IMG submission 89820) | Marine microbial communities from western Arctic Ocean - ArcticOcean_MG_CB8_126 | ecosystem: Environmental > Aquatic > Marine > Oceanic | place: Arctic Ocean: Canada Basin | collected...
ATAGACATATGACTTTCGACAAAAACTCCAAAATAGCGTTCGTAGGGTCCGGGGCTGTGGGCAAGACCATCGCCGTCGCCCTCTCGCGCCAGGGTTACCCCGTGGTGGCATCTGCCAGTCGGACGTTTGCGTCCGCGCAGGACCTGGCCAGGCGTATCGAGGACTGCGTGGCGTACGAGTCCATCCAGGACGCGGCCGACAAGGCTGACTTCGTGTTCATCACCAGCTTCGACGGGGTCATCAAACAGATCGCCGACTCGATCAACTGGCAGGCGGGACAGGGCGTCGCCCACTGCTCCGGGGTGGCATCCCTCGATGTGCTCGAGGGGCCTGCGAGTCAGGGTGTCGAGGTAGGTTCGCTCCACCCGCTGCAGGCATTTGCGTCGGTAGAGACCGCGCTGGAGGCGCTGCCGGGCTCGACGTTCGGCATTGAAGGCGCTGGCGACGTGCAGGCCTACCTGACGCAGGTTGCGACAGACCTGGGCGGGAACCCGATATCGCTTCGATCAGAAGACAAACCCTTGTACCACGCCTCGGTTGTGATGATTGGAGGCGTACTCATGGGGCAGGCTGCACTTATCGCGCAGGTATGGGAGGACCGCTTCGGCGTTCCGCGCAACGAGGCCAATTTGTCGCTGATGCCCATACTCAAGGGCGTCGCTGACGTGCTCGCGACGAATGGCTACCCCGCCGGGATCGCCGGACCCTACGTCCGTGGAGACGTGGGTACCGTGAAAAAGCACCTGGATTCGATGAAGAGCGTGAGCGTTGAGGCGCTGCAAATGTATGCGACATCTGCGCTTGCCGGCCTGCCTTTTGCACTGGAGAAGGGCGTGGCCGAACCGGCCGATGGAAAAGAGATTGAACGGCTCCTCAAGGAGTACATAGCCGACAACCCCATTACATAATTGAGAGCGGGCCACCGGGCTCGTTAGGCAAGCAATCGCGCAGGCCCTCACTCGGGCGAAGGAGGAGGTACCGGATGCGCACAACCATTCACCAGCTGAAAGATATGAAGCGTCGAGGCGAGAGGATCGGGATGATCACCGCCTACGACTACACGTCGGCCCGCATTGTCGACGAGGTGGGCTTCCCTGCCATTCTCGTGGGCGACTCGATGAGCCAGGTCATGCTGGGGTACGAAGACACCGTCCCTCTAACTTTGGATGAGTCGATTCACCACACTCGCGCCGTTGTGCGAGGCACCGCGCGCGCGCACATAGTCGCGGATATGCCCTTCCTTACCTACAACGCCGGGTGGCCTGAGGCCGTGCACAACGCCGGTCGTTACCTGAAAGAGGCGGGTGCCCAGAGCGTAAAAGTCGAGGGCGGCGTGCACATGGTTTCCACCATAAGGAAGCTGATATCCGCAGGAATTCCGGTGATGGGCCACATTGGCCTGACCCCCCAGTCGGTGAACCAGCTCGGCGGATACAAGGTGCAGGGCAAGAGCCCTCTAGAAGCCCAGAGGCTTCTAACTGACGCCCTGGCACTGCAAGAGGCGGGGGTCTACTCCATAGTGCTCGAACTGGTACCGGCAGAGGTGGCCAGGGAGATCACGGCGCGGGTCGATGTTCCGACCATCGGCATTGGCGGCGGCCCCCACTGCGATGGGCAGATCCAGGTATTGCACGATGTGCTGGGGCTGTTCGAAGTGTTCATTCCCAAGCACACCCGGCGCTACGCCAACATGGCCGACGACATGCGCACGGCTCTCGGTTCGTACTTCTCGGATATTAAGGACGGCAGCTTCCCCGGTGACGCCGAGAGCCATCACGTGTCCGAGGACGTCGTGGCGGCGATGCGCGGCGATGCGCGTCAGGGCGATGAGGGTCCGGGGGACGAGGCCCCGGAATAGCCCGTGAAAATCGTAGCGAGGGCGCACGATCTTCGGGCTGAGCTGGAGGCCAGCAAGCGTCCGCAGGGGCTGGTACCGACGATGGGGGCGCTACACGCCGGGCACGTGGCGCTGCTGGGCGCGGCGAGGACCGACTGTGACACGCTCACTGCATCGATCTTCGTTAACCCGGCGCAGTTCGGCCCCGGCGAGGATCTGGCCACCTACCCGGGTAATCGGCAGCACGATCTGGCGATAATGGAAGAGGAGGGCGTAGACCTCGTTTTCGCCCCGGCGACTCCAGAAATCTACCCGGAGGGCTTCGACACGACCGTTTCGGTGGGTCGATTGTCCCACCGCCTGGAAGGGGAGTCCCGACCCGGCCACTTTCAGGGGGTCGCCACGGTGGTCTGCAAGTTGCTGGCACTTGCCAGGCCGGACAGGGCCTATTTCGGGGAGAAGGACGCCCAGCAGTTGCTTGTGGTGCGGCAGATGAACGCGGACCTTGGATTGGGAGCGGAGATAGTAGCCGTACCCACTGTGCGAGAGCCGGACGGCCTGGCTCTGAGTAGCCGCAACGCCGGGCTCACGGGTGCCGAGCGGATCGCAGCAGTGGGTCTTTACGCCGGATTGGCCTTGGCCCGGCAGCTTCGATGTGAGGGCGAGTCCAACGCCGAAGTGCTCAGGGACGCGATGAGGAGCGAGATGGACAGCCGCGGCGTGCGCATGGACTACGTGTCCGTCGCAGACCCAAAAACCTTGGACGAGCTAGATGAACTGGCAGACGTTACCGGGACCGCCCTGGCGCTGGTGGCGGGCTTTGTTGGCGATACGCGGCTGATCGACAACATGGCCCTGTAGCCGTACGATGCGGCCGATGGAAATCCTCCTCACCAATGACGACGGCATCCACTCCGATGGCCTGTGGGCTATGGCCGAGGTGCTGGCCGAAGTAGGAACAGTGTCGGTGGTGGCACCGGACAGGGACCAGAGCGGCATCGGCACGGCTCGCACTCTGCGCTCGATGATACGCACCCAAACGGTCAACGCCCCTGTCAAAGTCGCATCGGCGCTGTCGGTGGAGGGCACGCCGTCGGACTGCGTCATCCTGGCGATTGAGTCGCTGCACCCCGGCGGCTTCGATGCCGTTTTTTCAGGCATCAACGAGGGCGCGAATGTGGGCATGGACGTGCTCGCGTCCGGCACAGTGGGCGCGGCTCTGCAGGGTTACCTGAGGGGCATTCCGTCGGTCGCCATGTCGGTGACGGCGTTGACCGACGTGCGCCATGATGCCGCCGCAGTAGCAGCAGGCGCGATCGCTCGCATAATTGCCGAAACTGAAGAGCAAGCGGAAGCGCCGTTTCTCAACGTGAATTTGCCCAACGTTGCCGCAGACGAACTGGACGCCGTCGAGCTTACGTCTCTGGGCCCCCGGGCGTGGGCAGAAACGGTAGAGTCGCACCACGACGGCAAGCGCACCACGTTTTGGATAAAGCAGAACCTGCCCGTAGGTGAAGACGCGCAGGCGGGCACCGACGTTTGGGCGGTGCGAAACAACCGGGTGTCTATTACGTCATTGAATGGATCGCTATCGTCTATTGAAGGGGCCGGGCTGGTACGCGACATTGCGTCGAACGTGGCCGCCGGGTTGAACTTGGAGGCCTGATGGCAGCAGCAAACGACAGGGTCGCGATAGTCGGGGTCGCCGAATCCGACCAGATAGGGAAGATTCCCGGCAAGTCGTCGCTTCAGCACCACGCAGAGGCGGCGTACAACGCGCTGGAGGACGCCGGTATAGGCATCGGCGAGGTGGACGGGGTACTCACGGCAGGGTACTCGTCCATGGTCCTGGCCGAATATCTCGGTATTACGCCCAAGTACACCGACGGAACGGCCGTTGGAGGATCATCGTTCATCATCCACATCGCCCACGCCATGGCCGCCATTCGGGCAGGCTACTGCGAGGTGGCGCTGGTCACGCACGGCGAGGCGGGCCGCAGCAGGCTCACCCGGCCGTCACCGGACCCGGCAGAGCCAGGCCAACAATTCGAGGTGCCCTACGGCATTGCCAACGCGCCGGTGGCCTATGCGATGGCCGCGCGCCGGTACATGCACGTTTACGGCGAGGACAGGACGCGCCAGGGACTGGCAGAGATAGCCGTGGCCACAAGAAAGTGGGCTCAACTGAACCCCAAGGCTTACATGCGCGACCCGATGACCTTCGACGACTATCACGACTCGCGCTGGGTTTCGTGGCCGTTCCATTTGCTCGACTGCTGCATAGTCACCGACGCGGGCGGCGCATACGTCATAACGTCGGCGGAGCGGGCGCGGGACTTGAAGCGCAAGCCCGTCTGGGTGCTGGGCGCCGCCGAGGGACACGACCACGCCATCCTCAGCCAGATGCCGGACATGACCAACCCGATATCCCGTGAGACCGGGCCTCGCGCTTTGGCGCGAGCAGGAGTGACGCGCGCAGACGTTGACCTGGCGATGATCTACGACTCGTTCACGTACACGGCGCTGGTGACTTTAGAGGCGCTAGGCTTCTGCGGACCCGGCGAAGGCCCTGACTTCGTTGCCGACCAGCGAACGGCACCTGGGGGCGCGTTCCCCATGAACACCTCGGGCGGCGGACTGTCGTACACGCACTCGGGCATGTACGGCATGTTCCTCGTGCTAGAAGCCGTACGGCAGCTTCGCGGCGAGACCGGTGACAGGCAACTGACGAACCCCAAGATTGCGCTGGTAAACGGCACGGGTGGCTACCTGTCGTCGACCGGCACGACTATTCTGGCGGTGGACTGAAATGGCAAATTACCAAAAACCCCTGCCAGCTCCCCAGGGCGAGTCGCAACTGTACTGGGACAAGGCGAGAGAGCACGAACTGTGGCTGCGCCGGTGCAATGCGTGCAACGAGGCATATTTCTACCCAAGGGACATTTCGCCGTGCTGTTTTTCCCGGGACACCGAATGGTTCCAGGCCAGTGGCAAGGCGTCTCTTTTCACTTTCACCATCGTTCATCGCTCGCCGTACCCCGGCTTCCAGGAAGACGCTCCGTTCGTAACGGCGATTGTCGAACTGGAGGAAGGGCCGATTATGGCCACGAACATTGTCGGCTTTACCGGCGAGCCCGGCCCCAACGAAATGCAGATCGGGATGCCACTGGAGGTGGTGTTCGACGACGTGACGGACGAGATTACCCTGCCGAAGTTTCGGCCTGCCTGACGGGCGCCAGGGGTGGCCCAGATATAAGCTGGCCCTAGTGTGACCAGGCCGACGCTAAACCAGCTCTGAGATGGACCGGATGATCCTGTCCGGTTGGCCAGTCGCGTCTTTCGGCAGGCCCGACCCGTCCAGGTCCACCCAGACGCCGTAGATGCCCAGGCGCATGGGCGCGAGCACATCGAACTCGAGGTTGTCACCGATCATCCAGGTGTCTTCAGGCCGAGCACCCAGCGATTCGAGGGCGTGCCGGTACGCCTCGGGTTCGGGTTTTCCAATGCCGACCGCGCCCTCGATCTGTATGTGATCGATGAGGCCTGGCAGGCCCAGATGCTCAACTTTCCTACGCTGAATTTCTGCGGCACCGTTTGTCACCAGACCGAGCTTCACGCCCGAGTCTCTGAAAGCCTGTAGCGTCTCTATTGCACCAGGGAACGCGCGGGAGGCCGCCCAGCGAAGGTCGGTCCAGGCCTCGGACAACTGCTCAACGAGATCGGGGGAATCTACGCCGATCATCTCCAAGCCGCCACGCACGTTCTCCCGCAGCGCTTCCCTGGGGTTCAGGCGGCCTTTGCGATTGCGTTCAACGTCCGACCAGAACCACACCCGGTACTCGTGAATGGCGGTGCGCAAGCGTTCCGGCGTAACGTCGTGGCCCATGGCGTTGAGCTGAGGCGCGAACCGGTCGGCCACCAGCACCCACCCCTCATTGGAGGCGGCGGAAGTGGCGAGGATGGTGTCGTCCAGGTCGAACAGCGCGGCTTTCGGGAGCCCGCCTGTGGTCTCTGCAAGAGAGTTGTCTCCCACGTCAGAGTTGGGGCAGCACCCGGGCCGCCAGTAGCTCGAGCGCGGAGAAGTCATCGTGGGCCAGGTGCTGGAGCATGACTCGGGACACGCCTTGCTCCGACAGCCTGCCCAACTGATCCACCAGTTCGTCGGGCGTGCCGGAGAACCAGCCGCCTGGACCCCTGTGGTCGCCCAGTACGCTTGGGTTGCGAGGGTCGCCGGTCAGGGTGGGAACTCGGAGCTTCAGCTTTTCCATGCGAGCGCCCAGGTCTGCGTCGCCTATCCCAACTGCGAATGGGGCGGCTATGGAGCGCCTAATAGACCCGATGTCCCGGCCGACCGCGTCGCAGTGGCGTTGAAGAACGTCGAGCTTGTGGGCGTAGTTGGGGAGGTCACGGCCGGTGACGTTCCACTCGTCGGCCAGCTCGGCGACTATTCGCAGTGTTCGGCGCTCGCCAGACCCGCCCACGAGCACCGGGAGAGGGTCCTGCGCCGGACGAGGAAGCCCGATCACGTCTTGCGCCCGATAGTGCTGCCCCTCGAAAGACTGGGGACCGTCGCCCCAAACGGCGCGGCAGTAGAGGATCGTCTCGCGCAGCCTGTCCATGCGCTCGCCGATGGGGGGGAAGTCGATTCCGTACTCGGTGTGCTCGCCGTCGTGCCAGCCCGCGCCCACGCCGAGCGTGAACCGGCCACCCGACAGGGCGTCGATCTGGGCAGCCTGCCGGGCCAGCGCCGAAGGGTGTCGAAATGTCACCGAGGCGACCATTGTGCCCAGGCCTATGCGAGTTGTGACTTCGGCGGCTATGGCCAGGCCGAGCAGGGCGTCGGAGGCGGCACCTGGCTTGCGGCCATACAGGGCCACAAGGTGGTCCGACCGCCAGAGGGAGTCGAATCCCAGCTCGTCAGCAGATTTGGCGACGCGACGCCACAGGCCCCAGTCAAGGTCTTCCTGGGCTTCGATAAGTAGGCCAATTTTCACTTTTACAAACGCCTCAACTAACGCTCTGGGCCGTGTCTCAGTCTGCGCTTTCGGTCTTTTCGCAGGGCAGCAACGCGCGAATGGTGTCGAAGGGGTAGATGCCGGTGTAGTGCGCGTCGCTCCAGAGGAACTGGACCGCATACTTGCCCACCATTATGTAGTCCTCTGCGCGAATGTCGGAGGGAACCGTTGCAGGGTCCAGTATCTTGCGCCTGCTCCACTCTTCAACGCATTCGGCGCAGCCACAGTTGAGGCGAAGCTCCCTGGCGGGGTAACGGCAGGTCTGCCCGTCGCTCCAGTCAATTATTACGCTGTCGTCGGTAAGCAGGACGCTGTCCGCCGCGATGTTGTCATTTGTCATGCCATGCCTCGTGCGCCGATCCGGCGTCAGTTAACGCCAACGAGCGTGCTTCACCAATACTATCGCGACAGCCCGGGCAAACGTAGGCCCCGCCGTTCCTTGTGAGACCATGATTCACTGGCATATCATCGCTTCTATGGGCAATGACAGTTAATGAGTATTTTGAACGATTTTCTTTCGGTGGCGGATCTTGCGGCGGGCCAGGTTGGCGACGTCGTAGAGGAGGCCGCCCGGATGAAGAGCGGGGAGGACGTCCGGCGTCCCCTCGAAGGCATGATGGTCGCGCTGTTGTTCGAGAAGCCCTCGCTGAGGACGCGGGGAAGCTTTGAGGTGGGCATAAGGCAGCTGGGCGGCGACTGCGTCTACTTCAGTCCGGACGATGTGGGTCTGGGGAAACGCGAGCCGGTAGCTGACGTGGCGAGAGTATTGGAGCGGTGGTTCGATTGCCTGGTGGCCCGCGTGTTCTCCCACGAAACCCTCGTGGAAATGGCCACTTACTCAAGCGTACCTGTCGTCAACGCTTTGTCCGACGTCGAGCACCCGTGTCAGGCGATGGCCGACCTGCTGACCGTGCACGAGACGCGGGGGAGCCTGGCGGGCGCGAAGATCGTCTACATTGGCGACGGCAATAACGTGGCCGCGTCCCTCGCCATTGCATGCGGCTCAGTTGGAGCGCATTTCACCATTGCCAGCCCCGAAGGCTACCGGGTGCCAGCGACGTCTTGGTCACAAGCGCAGCAACGGGCTGAGCGTTCGGGTGGCTCTGTAACATGGTTGGAAAGCCCGCAAGAGGCCGTGGTTGGAGCAGACGCCGTGTACACCGACGTGTGGGTGAGCATGGGCGAAGAGAAAGAGGCGGCCGCCAAGCTGCGCGCATTCGATGGCTACCAGGTGGGGCCGGAATTAATGGACCGCGCCGGGCCGGATGCCGTGTTCATGCACGACATGCCCGCGCATGAGGGTGAAGAGGTCGCCCAAGGTATGCTCGACCATCCAAGATCCGTCGTATTCGATCAGGCAGAGAACAGGCTCCACGCCCAAAAGGCCGTGCTGAGCCGATTGTTGACCCGAGCATAGTTATGGTCAAACCTCTCGTTGCGATAGTCGGACGCCCCAATGTGGGCAAGTCCACCCTGTACAACCGTATTGCTGGGGACCGCAGCGCCATTGTCTCCGATGTCGCCGGTACCACCCGCGACCGCCTGATGACCGACGTGGAGTGGGGCGGAACCGGTTTCGTGCTGATAGACACCGGGGGCCTCGAACTGGAGCCGACCCGGTCCACCCAGGTAGCCGGTCTAAGTGACGAGGTACGCAACCAGGTGGAGGTGGCCATAGCCGACGCCGACGTCATAGTGCTTGTGGTGGACACCGTTGAGGGCGTTACTCCGGACGACGAAGACGTGGCCCAGAGCCTGCGCATGGCTGGTAAACCGCTGGTGCTGGCGGCTAACAAGGCGGACAACCCCGAACGGGAGAATGCGTCCGTAGAGTTCCACTCCCTTGGCATTGGCGACCCAATCGCCGTAAGCGCGTACCACAATAGGGGCGTCGACGACCTGATGGCAGCGGTGGTCGAAGCCCTGCCCGAGAGCGACCCTGGCTATGAATCGATGGCGGACCTGTCCCTCGCCATTGTTGGCCGGGCGAACGCAGGGAAGTCCCAGCTTCTGAATGCAATTGCCGGTGAGGCGCGGTCGATTGTCAGCGATGTGCCCGGCACCACGCGAGACGCCATCGATTCCCTGATTGAGCGCGACGGCACGTCGATGCTTTTGATAGACACAGCAGGCATTCGCAGACGAGGTAGCGTGGAACGCGGCATTGAGCGCTACAGCGTCATGCGTTCTCTCCGGGCCATAGAACGTGCCCAGGTAGCTTTACTGCTGCTGGACATTACCGAACTGGCTACGGCTCAGGACGCTCACATAGCGAGCTATGTGCTGGACGAATACCGGGGCATAGTAGTCGCCATTAACAAATGGGACCTTGCCCCGGGCCTGGGCTTAAACAAGGCAGACTCCGAGCGGTACGTACGGGAACGCCTGAAGTTCCTCCGTTTCGCACCGGTGAGGTTCATATCGGCCCTGAAAGGTGACGGGGTCGGTGAATTGCTGGATGCGGCCGGGGAGGTCCACACGCAGTGGATGAGAAGCCTGCCGCGCTACGACCTGCGCCGCACGATACTGAACGCCGTGGCCGACCACCCCCCGGCGTCCAACCCGAGGCACGGCCTGAAGGTATACGGGGTTACCCAGGACTCGGTCGGGCCTCCGGGGTTCACTATCTATGTGAACCGCGCCGACTATGTGCACTTTTCCTACCGCAGGTACCTTGAGAACGCGATCCGCGAGACTTACGGGTTCGAGGGAACGCCGTTCAAGATGCGCTTCAGGGGGCGAGGAGACCTAGAACAGTGATCGTGGTCGACTATGTGGTTTTCATAGCGGTCGGCTACCTGATCGGATCGGTGCCGTTCGGGCTGATCGCCACACGCCTGGCCAGCGGCGTGGATGTGCGCGACTTCGGCAGCGGCAAGACGGGCATGACGAACGTTATCCGCACGTCCGGGAAAAAAGTGGGCGGGCTTGTCCTGCTGCTGGACATGTCCAAGGCCGTGATCGCCATAGCCGTGGTCATCGCATTTTCCAACACACCGGGGTTGCAGTCAGCCGCCGGGCTGGCAGCGCTACTGGGACACAATTTCCCCATATTTGCCGGGTTCAGGGGCGGGCGAGGCATAGCGACCGGATGGGGTGGTTTGTTCATCCTGTCGCCCTGGGCAGGGCTTATCGCCACGGGCGTGGGAGTGCCGCTGGTTTTCGCGTCGAAGTATGTATCGGTGGGTTCACTCGTCGGTGCGACCTCTGGATGCGTCGCCCTGATCGTGCTCGCGGCTACTGGCGTCGTAGAGACCGACTTCATGTGGTACGGCATCGTCGGGGCACCGGCAGTGGTCATACGGCATTACGACAACATTCTGAGGCTTCTGCGGGGCGAGGAGCGCAAGCTGGGTTCCAAGGCCGAGCCGGTGCAGACTCAGGCACGGCAACCCGTCGATGTGACCGCACCGGCAGAGGACGCGGCCACCTAAGCAATGACATTGTCGGCCGTCGTCGTCGGGACTACGAGTTGGGGGACCACTCTCGCGGTTCTGCTCGCACGAAACGGCATTTCGGTGCGCATGCTGGCCCGCCACGACGCCGAGGCGGTCAGCATAAACGCTGACCGTGAGAATAAACGCTTCGCACCTGGGGTGACCCTGCCCGAGTCGGTCACGGCGACATCTTCCTCGACGGAAGCCCTGGCCGGGGCAGAACTGGTCGTAGTCGCCGTTCCGTCGCGAACCATCCGCCAGAACGTCCGGTCCATTGCCAATGACCTGACGCAGGCCGCGACAGTGGTTAGCGCCACCAAGGGGCTGGAGGTATCTTCCGGCAAGCGCATGTCACAAGTGATTCTCGAGGAACTCGGCGCTGACTGGAGTGGTCACATCTGCGCCCTATCAGGACCCAACCTAGCCAGCGAAGTTCTCGCCGGTCTGCCTTCAACCACAGTTGTCGCTGGTTCCGACGCCGAGGCCATGACACAGGTACAGACGGCGTTCACTTCCCAGAGTTTCCGGGTTTACACCAATAGGGACCTGGTGGGGGTTGAGTTGGGCGGAGCGTTGAAGAACATCATCGCCATCGGCGCGGGCATCTGCGATGGCCTGGACCTGGGCGACAACGCCAAGGCGGCCTTCGTGACGCGGGGCCTGGCAGAGGTGGCGCGCCTGGGCGTGGCTGCGGGGGCGGACCCCATGACCCTGGCCGGGCTGGCGGGTATGGGCGACATGGTTGCCACCTGCTACAGCGACCTGAGCCGCAACCACTATGTCGGCGCGGAGCTTGCCGCGGGCCGCAAGCTCGACGAGATTCGGGCGAGCATGTACAACGTGGCAGAAGGCGTGGATACAACGGCGGCGGCGGTGCGGCTGGCCGAGCGGCTCGACGTAGACATGCCCATTTCTCGGGCCATCCACTCGGTGCTTTTCGATGGAGTCTCGTTGGAATCGGCAATATCCGCGCTCCTGGACAGACGCCCGGCCCCCGAATGGAGCGGCCTGGATTAAGGCCAAGGGCCTTTGATTTCGAGCAGACGGGTCTAAAGGCCCGTTAGGAGTGGGCGGCGCAGATAGCTAGCCAGTCCCCTTCCTGTCGCACTTCACTAACGGCAAGCCCCGCAGCAATAAGGGCGACGTTTACCTCATCGCCTCTCTCGGCCAGTACGCCGCTAAAGACGATGGCTCCTCGGGGCTTCATCGCCCGGGCGAAGTGTTCGGCGTTGCCAATTATGACCTTGGCGGAGATGTTGGCGAGGACAAGATCGTACTCCCCGTCGCCCGCCCCGGTTTGGAACGTCCCCTCGACCACTGTTACGACGCCTTCGACCTCGTTTTCGATGCAATTGCGACCGGCTGCTGTGACAGCGTCTGTCTCTACGTCGAACCCGAGCACGCTGCCAGCGCCCAGTTTGGCTGCAGCAATTGACAGGATTCCGGATCCGCAACCGACGTCCAGGACCGAGGCCCCGGGCCGCACGAACTCTTCTACCAGTTTGAGGCACATGGCGGTGGTCGGGTGGTGCCCCGTTCCGAACGCGAGCCCCGGGTCGAGACGAATCACTTTCCGTGAACCGATGTCGGTCGGCTCGTCCCAGCTTGGTACCACCATCAAACGGTCACCGATGGTCAGAGATTTCAGGTGGCGCTTGTAGGCGTCTCTCCACTCGGATTCCTCGATGGACCGCTCCTGCAGTTCTCCAACGGAGGCCACCAGTGCGACGAGGCGAACGCCAGCGTCGATGCCAGCGCGCCGCTTAGGAAGCTTGTCGTCGATTGGAAGGTATGTACGCAGAGTCACCCAGGCGTCGGGAGCCGGGGATTCGCCTTCGTCGGGGTTGTAGCCGCCATCGAGTTCGATGGCGACGCCCTGCTCGCCGAAACGACGAAACAGTTCTGAGAGGGGCTCAACGTACTCTGAGGGAGTCCGGATGCTGAACTCGATCAGCGTCATCGCAATTGTGACGTAGCGCGCGGCCACGCAGCTGGCTGTGCTACGACCCGGATATGGTGTCCTTGATCTTGCCCACCCAGCCACGGCCGTCCTCGTCCGAGACATCGCCCTCGTCGGGCAAAGTGGCCGCCAACTGTTCAAGAATGGCTCTTTGCTCGTCTGAGAGGTCCCTGGGAGTGACGACGAACAGGTCAACGATCTGGTCGCCGCGATGGCTTGAACTGCGCAGGTGGGGTATCCCTCTGCCTTTGAGGTTTATTGCCTGGCCCGATTGTGTACCAGCGGGTATTTGGACAGTCTCTTCCCCTTCAAGGGTGGGGATGTTGAGCGAAACCCCGAGCCCGGCCTGGGCGACGTTTAGCCGCTGAGTGTAGCGGACGTCGTTGCCTTCGCGCCTGAACAGCGGATGGGCCAACACACTGAGGGAAACGTACAGGCTGCCGGATGGGCCGCCACCTACGCCCGCCTCGCCTTCGCCCCGAAGCTTTAGCTGTGTTTCGTCCTCGATACCAGCCGGTATGTTCACGTCGAGGGTGCGCCGTTTGCGCTCGGTTCCGGAACCGCTGCAGTGCTTGCACGGCTTGGTGATTACCTGTCCGTCTCCGCTGCACACGCTGCAGGTGACGACTTGGGCGAACTGGCCGAAAAAGCCTTGCTGGACGCGCCGCAACTGGCCGGATCCGCCGCAGTTGGTGCATACATCTGGGGTGGTGTCGGGTTCGCTGCGAGTTCCCCGGCACACGGCGCATTTTTCGGTACGACCGATGGTGATCTCTTTTTCGGCACCGAAGGCCGCTTCTTCGAACGCCACTGTGAGGGACGTTCTTAGATCGGCACCCCGTCGGGCGGAGCCTGCCTGGGCCTGCTGACCGCCAAAGCCACCGAAGAAGGCCTCGAAGATGTCGCCGACACCGCCGAACGTATCGAAGCCGTCGAAGCCGGTGGCTCCTGCTCCGGTAACGCCCGAATGACCGAACCGGTCATACTGGGCCCTGCGCTCCTGGTCGGACAGGACCTGGTATGCCTCGTTGATCTCTTTGAAGCGGTCACCCGCCTCTTCGTCTTTGTTTCGGTCGGGGTGGAACTGGAGGGCGAGCTTACGAAAGGCCTTTTTGACCTCTTCGTCTGATGCGCTTCGTGAAACGCTCAGAACTTCGTAATAGTCCCGTTTTTTTGTGGCCATTTAATGTCGTGGTCCGTCTAGGCCTCACCGAGGGTGAACCACACTGAGGACGCACATCGGTTAATTATATTTGCCCCCCGCCGGGACGTATAGGGATGCAAGCACCGTTAAACAAGGGGATGGCTTGCGAACTGCCCGGCTTTTCGGGCTGCACAGGCAGGGGAAGGTCTATTGACCGAGGTCGACCATCTCCGACATTACCGAGGTCATTAGCCGCACGCGGGCGATTGTGTGAGAGTAGCGCATCCTGGTAGGACCGACCGCCGCTATAGCACCGGCAACCCCACCCGGGCCGCCATATCGGCCGATGACGACGCTTAGTGGACGCAGCACGTCTCCGCGATTTTCGTCTCCAATGACTACTCGGAGGGTTGCGCCATCTGGCATTTCTTCGAGGACCGCCTGAGCCAACGTTCCGTCTTCGAAGCCCTCTACTAGCTCTCTTACCCTACTGTTCTCTGCGAATTCGGGCTGGGAGAGCAAGTTTCTAAGCCCATCGAGGTAGTGGTCGCGGAACAGGTTCCTGTCCTCTTCTTCGAGGACTAGGATGGTCGTATTGAGGATGTCTTGTTCTAAAGGGGAGAGGTCCAGGTGGACTTGCGTCAGTTGACGGCGGGTATGGCCTTCGACAAGGTCGCGCACACGGTTGGCCGACCGGGCCAACTCGTCCGCGTCGGTTGGTTCGGTGAGATGGACCATGTGGCGCCGCAACCTGGTGTGTTCCAGCACCACGATCATCATTGCTAGCAGGTCTTCCAGTGGCACGACTTCGATTCGCCTGACCCTGGACTCGGCTGACCTCGGCGGGGTGGCGACGGCGAGGTTGTCGACCATCCGGGCCAACTCTTCGGCCGCGGTGCTCGACCAGTACTCGGCGTCCATGCGTGCGTGGAAGAGTTTTTCCCGAATGGAGTTCCTGGTGCCCGAAGGTTCACTGACTTCATTGCCAGCCGCGACGGTCTCGACGTACAACCTGTACGCCTTGTCGCACGGCACGCTGCCTGCTGAGGAGTGAGGGTGGGTGATGTAGCCGTGCTCTTCCAACACGGTTACTTCATTACGAACTGTGGCCGAAGAGACGCCCAAAGACCCGCTTGCTGATATGGACAACGAAGACACTGGCGTTGCACCGGCGACATAGCGCTCAACGATGTAACTGAGAATGGCTTGTTGTCGGGTGCTGAGCATACTAGTTCCCGACTATTCTAACCCCCGGAGTTACGCCTGCGTCGGTATGCCCAGATCACCCCCAGTGGACCTAGTAGCAACAGACCGTTCGCCACGCTTGCCCGTACAGGCACGTCTTGTGTTGGTGCACTACAGGTGCCGAAGAACCCGGATGGGTCCGGCGTGGCTTCCGGTTCGACGACCGTGGTGGGCGTCGGAGTCGGCGGCTCGGGCATGGGCGTAGGTGGCAGCGGCGTTGCCGTCGGTGTTGGCGAAGGTGTAGCCGTAGGACTCGGGGTCGGCGAAGGGGTGGGTGTAGGGGTGGGTGTAGGGGTGGGTGTAGGGGTGGGTGTAGGGGTCGGCAGGTTGCTGAAAATCAGATCGAGGTTTCGGTCTGACCCACCGCTTGCGAACTCAACCACCGTCGAGGCGGCAACACCGTCGAGGAAAAACTCGATGTCCAAGCCGATGAGACCGGGATCCCTGGGGTCGACTACCAGGTTCCTGAACTCTTCGCCGACTATCAGCGATGGCAAGGACTCGTAGCTTCCGATGCGGGCGATCAACCGGGCCCCATCGGGTACGACTCCACCTATGACCACCAAAAAGCCCGAGAAGATTGCCGGTCGGGCTATTTCGGGGGTTGGCGTCAATGTCGGAGTCGGCGACGGGGTTGGGGAGGGTGTTGCAGTGGGTGTGGGCGACGGTGTGGGCGTGGCCGTCGCCGCGAGCATGGGTACGCGGGCGAACGTGAGGGACAACCCTCCGGTTATGAGCGCCGGCTGAAAAACAATTGTGCCCGATGCGATAACGCTGTCTATAAGCTCTCCGTCAGAGTCGTTCAGCACCAGGTAAAAAGAGGCGGCACGACCGACGAAACTGGAGTTTTGGGGTGCAATGACCAGGTTGAGGAACGCTCCGTCTCTTACGGTCACCGGAGGGGTTTCGTATTCGCTGATGCGGGCGACAATCTGAGTGCCATCGGGTACCGCCGTACCGTCAGACAGGCTGACCACGCCGCTGACAACTGAGGGAAGAGGAGGAGGGGCCTGTGCCGCTACAGGCTGCACAAGAGCCGTGAGGGCGATGGCCAGAGCTACGCCCAGAACTACCCACCGACGTGATCTGCCAATCTTCAAGCGGGTACCAACCTCTCCTGAAAGTAAATGGCCTCCCTCCCCGAGTAGAGGAGGGAGGCCATTCTAACTACTAATTGTAGTTGCCAGCTACTGTCTGACCGGACTACGGAGTCAGGGTGCCAGCAGCGGTCGAGAAGACCCAGTAGGCGCGACCGATCTTGACACGAAGTGCGTCGTTGGTACCCGTGGCTACTGTGGAGCCATGGGTGACGATTACCCAAGTGTTGTTAAGAGTGTCGAACCAGTAGACCCGGGTGATGGTCGCGACGCTACCGAAGTAGGTGGCCGGAACGATGTCACTCGAATCTGCCGAGGTCTTGTTACCGGTCACGTCGATGACCGGGACCAGGTTCCAACCCTTGACCAACGAGATGGTCGGAGGCGTGACCGGGATATCTCCGCCTTCCGCGCCACCCGCAACCCTGGGTATCAGGGTCGAGATGGACTCGAAGGTGTCTGTTAAGACCCAGTAGCCCCAGGCAGAGCTGATGTTGGTCAGCATACCCGAGAAGCTGTCTGTGCCGCTGTCGCGGGTTGCGATCAGCCACACAGCGGGGTTGGTCGGGTCGTAGGCCATGACAACTGTCACCGGGACGGTGCCGAACACTGCGTCGATCGCAGTGTCAGCGGGGTTGCCCGAGAAGCTGATCATGTTCCAACCCGGCACCAACGGTATCGAGGCCGACGAACGTGCCGTGACCGCGAAGGTGTTGGTGAACGAAACTTCGTTGCCAGCCTCGTCCTTGGCCTTGATCACGACGACGTGGTTGCCAATGGCCAGCGCAGACGATGCGTGCAGGAACCGGACGTTGTCCGCAGTGGACAGCGACGCGGAGATGTCGACACCGTCAAGAGTCGCCGTGACGATCGTGACCGTGCCGTGGGTGTCGAAGTCGGTTACCACGTTGGCGGGCACCGCGGTGTGTGCCAACGCTGAGTCAAGACCGTACTCTTTGCCCTCATCAGAGAAGTTGACCGAGATTACGGGGGTGGCATCGTCTGTCGTGCTCGCGGGGATGAAGGCCGGAGTCGGGATGCCCTTGTCTACTTCGAACAGAACTGCCTTGGTCAGGTCGATGGCCGCGGCAGCGGCGCCGTTCTGACCAACCGTGCCCGTGTTGGTTGTTACGTTGAGGTCAGTTGCCTCTGCGTAGACGTTGTACAGACCCGCGGTAGCAGGGCTAATGGTGCCCGTCCACGCGAGGGGACCACCGCTGGGCGGTACGGACGTCGCGGTCACGGCCTCTGTGGTGTTGGTTGTAACGTTGCCGACACGGAGTACGACCGTAGCTGTGCTGGCGTTCTCGTTAGAAGCCAGGGTGATTTCCATTGCAGCGGCGGTGACCGGGCGTCCGCCGCTACCGGCGGTAAGGGTCAGGGTCGGCGCGATGCCGTCCGTCGCGTTCGCGGGAATCAAGTCGGACTTGAGCTCGTTACCAGCCAAGTCCTTGATGGAGCCACTCACCACTACTGCGGGTCGGGCGTCCGGACTGAGAGCGTTGACGGTAAGGAACACAGAGCCGGGCCTACCGGTGAATACCACCGCGTCGAGCGGCGTTGCACCGCCGACCGTGAAGTCGGTCCGACCAACGGAACCGGCGTCCAGTGAGGCGTCGAAGTCCACCCTGATGGAGGTGGCGACACCGGCGGTGACGGTGGTGTTGGTCTTGTCGGTGGATGTAGACGTTGTGTCCCAGAAGGAACCAGTGACGACGGCCGTCATGTTCGGGGCCGAGCGGTCAACCCTGATGGAGTACGGCTGGCAGCCACCCATGGCGGCAGTCGCGTCCGTGGTTACAAGTGTGCCCACGACCGGTGCGAAGCTGGAGGCCGTGCAGGCATCAGCGACACCGCTGATGATCGGCTTCAGGTCGCTGACGCCGGTGTTGCCAGCAACGTCGGTCGTCTTGACCCACCAGTAGAGGGTGAAGTCGTCCGCCGTGGTGAGGTCGGACGGCAGTCTCTGCTCGAAGGAGAAACCGCCTGTAATGGCGGTGATGTCTGCGCTTGAGACTGCCACTGCGGAGACGGCTTCAAGGTCACCGTCGCCGTCGTTATCGGCACCGAAGGTGATCACGACAGTGGTGCTGTCAACGGACGAGTCACCGTCGTTTACGTCACCTTTGACTGTGGGCAGGTTGTTGGTCGTGGCTGTGCCATCGGACGGATCCAGATTGGCGTAGGCAGGAGGCGTTGTCTCGATCTTGATCGAGATCGACCGGGTAACCGTGCCATCGACATAGCCCAGGTTGACGGTGTCGTTGGCATTCACCTTAAGGGAGCCAACCGTCCACTCGCCGTTGGCAATGTCACCGGCGGTAAGGGTGGCTGCCGAAGAGGTGGTACTACCCAGGGCAGCGTTACCAGTCGCGCCATCGGAGTCGCAGGTGGTGCCGGCGCCTTCGCTGAGGCAGGTGCGTGTCGTAGCGGAGTTAGCAGATACCACTTTCAGGTACCCACGGAAAATCCCGCTCTGGGCGGAAGTCTCTTCCAGTATGACGTTGATGCCGGTGGCGTCCGCGTCACTGGTGACCTTCACGCTGCCAGCACCCGTGCCGGTTGCAGTCGTTTCAACTGCGCCAGCCTTGTAGGTAAGGGTGAACGGTGTGTTTATCGCAACTGTCGCGTTAACACACTGGAGAGTGACGATGCCGTTGAGGGCATCAACACTAAAGACATTAATGTTCGCGATGCTCGGCGTAATATCCGAGAACGAAACAACGCCGTCACCGGTGTTGTCGAGGATAGGCGCCGTGATCGAGTCGGTCGAACTGACGGCAGTTCCACCGGTACCGGCAGCCGTGCGGCTAACCGTGAAGGTGGTTCCAACCGCACAGGCGCTGGACCCAGTGGTGGCCGTGTAGGTCTTGGACGACCCCACGTCGAGATCTGCGTCCGTCACCTCAATAACGATGAAGGGCGCTGTGCTGGCAATAGTGGTCCCCTGCTTGGCCCAGGCAACCACCTTGGTGGTGTCCGTGGAGTCCGGGAACCTCTGTGTCGCGTCCGCGCCGAGCACGGGTACGACCGCCAGCAACGTCATCAGCACAACTACTGCGCCGAAGAGTATCGCCAGTCTCTTCTTACTTTTCACTGCCTACCCCCTGTGTTTCCGCTTTGTCCGGCCCCGATGTTCGGGGCTAGTTTTTCCGTGCAGCCAAAATAGCCTAAAGGACGCACAATGCGCCCAGGACGATTCCTGCTCGTCCGTCTACTGTTTGGTTTTGGTCCGTTTAACCCGATTTCTCGGCTTCGCGGGCCAATCCGGTTGTAATTTGTACACCACGCCCAAAACCATTGTCAAGGGCCGCTGAGAGTAGTTTCACGTGGAATTATCGGTCTTCGCACGGTTGTTCGCCCCCCTTCCGAATGGGTCGTTTTTGGGGGTCGTTACCGACCCTTAAACGTCTCGCCCCAGATTAGCGAGGAATTCTGTATTGTCTTTGGACTTGTACATGCGCTCTAAAACCTTCTCAATGGCCTCTGTGGAGTGCATTGAGTCGGAGCTGACCATGCTGACCATACGACGCAGGAGCCAGACCTGCTTGAGGGTTGTCTCGTCGAGGAGAAGTTCCTCCCGGCGGGTGCCGCTTTTGTGAATGTCGATGGCGGGAAATATGCGGCGCTCGGCAAGCCGTCGGTCCAGGTGGACTTCCATGTTGCCGGTGCCCTTGAACTCTTCGTAGATGACGTCGTCCATGCGGCTGCCGGTCTCAACGAGGCAGGCCGCGAGGATGGTGAGGCTCCCGCCCTCTTCGGTGTTGCGCGCGGCACCGAAGAATTTCTTCGGTGGGTAAAGCGCTACTGGATCCATACCACCAGACAGCGTGCGACCACTTGAGGGGACCGCCAAGTTGTATGCGCGCGTGAGGCGCGTGATGGAGTCGAGCAGGATGACGACGTCTTTCCCGGCCTCCACGAGGCGTTTGGCTCGCTCTAGTACCAGTTCTGCCACCCGGCAATGGTCTTCGACGGGCTCATCGAAGGTGGAGCTGAATACCTCACCTTTGATTGACCGTCGCATGTCGGTGACCTCTTCCGGTCGCTCGCCAATGAGGGCGACCATGAGGTGGAGTTCCGGGGAGTTAGCTGTTATTCCCGCGGCGATGTCTTTGAGGAAGGTCGTCTTACCGGCCTTGGGTGGAGAAACTATCATGCCTCTCTGGCCCAGGCCGATGGGGGCGAGCAGGTCGATTAGCCTGGCCGACAGCTGTTTTCGGTCGGTCTCAAGCACAATTTGAACTTCTGGGAAGATTGGCGTGAGTCGCTCGAAGTGAGGGCGGTTGCGGGAGCGGTCGGGCTCGACTCCGTTGACGGACTCGACGCGCA
>Ga0114999_10003377_pt1 | contig 20063 bp, 18 predicted proteins | sample ArcticOcean_MG_C_3_FD_89820 | JGI IMG/M metagenome (GOLD analysis project Ga0114999, IMG submission 89820) | Marine microbial communities from western Arctic Ocean - ArcticOcean_MG_CB8_126 | ecosystem: Environmental > Aquatic > Marine > Oceanic | place: Arctic Ocean: Canada Basin | collected...
TCGCGCTGGTCAAGCTCGGGTTTAACGCCGATTGCTGCAAAGTACCCTGCCGCAGTCTCCATCAAATCCTGCTCTTCAGGGAATCCACCAACCATCGCTTCCATGCTCAATACCAGTGGGTTAGATGGTCCGTAACCAGCCTCGCTCAGCAGGGCCTTTGCTGCTGCTGGGTCGTAGCCATATTCTGCCTGGAACCGGCTGTCCCAGTCTGGGTTCCAGTATGACCGGTCATTCAAGAAGTGAGGGTTGTGGTTTTCAATACCAGTGTCATTGAAATAGGCGGCATTGATCGCGTCGCGATCAATAGCCTTGCTCAAAGCCTTACGCACTTTAACATCAAGCAAAGCAGAGTCGCACCAGGCGTAACCGCAGGCGGTGCCCTGTTCCTTGTAGTTGGCGTAGCTCTTGTCAATAATCGGGCCCTGGAACAGGATGGCTCGTTCCCTAGTCAGTACGTTCGCTGTACCTACAACCATTCCCTTACTGGCAGCTTCTTGGATTTGATCAGAGGGAAGGTCGGTCAAATGAATTTCACCAGCGAGTAAACCAGCCATGCGAGTGGAGTTCTCATTTATCCAACGGAACTCAATCTCCTCCCAATCTGGAGTGTAGCGCCAGTGGTCATAAGGAACGCGCTCTACATTCCAAGACATACCATGGACTCCAGCCACGAACTGATAAGCGCCCGTGCCCACCGGCGGCTGCATAGCTGCATCGGGGTCTCCACCTAGCTTATCCAAAGAAACCGCACTGAATGGTTCACCTGACGTGACATTCCATGCGGAGGTATTGTTTAGAATTTCCGGGTTGGAATTTGCATTCTGATAGATAATCTCGTGGTCGTTGACAACGACGAATTCGATGGCACGATACTGACTCCTATGGGTATGCTGTGAATCTTCTCGGGTGTGCTGTCCCATTGTGGCCACGATATCCTGGGCCGAGAAGTCACCATTATCGCCGTGGAATCGCACGCCTTTCCTAAGCTGGAATCGGACAGATGTACCATCAGGCTCCATGCTCCATGATTCAGCCAACTGAGGTATATGCTCCCCCGTTAGCGGGTCACTGCCAATGAGTGACTCATGTGATGCTCCAAAGAACCAAGGTCCACGGGGGCTTTCAAACGCCCATGGATTATATGTGCTCTTGGGAACTGGGTCGGAAGCAGAAATTACAAGCTGTGACACTACCGGCTTTGCTGCCACGACCGGTACAGACGGTACAGAGGTGGGAGCGGCGGCGGCCGGAGCCGTTGAGGACGACGTTGTAGTTTCCTCTTTATCACTGCTACCACACGCCGTTAGAAGCGCCAGAGCCATGACGCCTAAGATGATTGCGGCACTCTTGCCACGTAAGAATCGACCCATGTTGAACCCCCCTCGCCAATTTATAATTTTACTCGCGCATACTAAAGGCACGTGTAGACCTCATTGCATAAGGCCGTAGAGCAAATTACAGGAAATAACTAGGAATGTCAAGGCATTCCTAGCCGATAGGGGCGATACATTAATAAGCGTGAATTCTGTATTTTGTAGCATTTAAACAATTCACACCGAGATATAGATCCAAAAGAGGTTTAGATAACAATATTATCTTATGGTATTTAAAGTATTCAGACGAAAAACAAACTAGGTGGCGCGACATATCGCGCCACCTAGTTTTTAGTCGCTACTAAAACCTGGAGTTGATCTTACTTCTTAACAGCCATGAAGCGTTCGAAGTGGCTAACCGTCCCCAAGGGAACGCCGGACCACTCATACGATGCAACGACGTTAGGATTGTAAGCTAACTCTTCTGGCTTCCATACCAGAGGAATCTGAATATGCAAACCGAAGGTTACATCACCGGTGGTCCGCATCCGCTCCGTTATCACTGCCGGATCAAGAGATCCTCGATGCCAGTCAACCAGTTCAGTCATCTCCTTCAACTCAAATCCAGCACGTGGTGATCCATTAGTCCAGTGATGGACGCGGAAAGATTGGAGGCCAACGATATTACTCGTCATATATTGAATACGGTTGGTCATGCCAAAACCCCGATCAATTGCCCTAGTCGCGGCAGAGTCACGGAGGTCCATTTCGACTTTCACGCCGATTTCATGCCAGTACCCGGCCATTGCCTCCATAACATCGGCCTTCTCTGGAAGGCCGCTTGAGGGGGTGCCGTCAACGAGTATTTTCAATGGGTTGGACGCGTTGTAGCCAGCTTCCGCCAACAACGCCTTGGCCTTCACCGGGTCATACCCATATTCCTCGTCAAACTTGGCATCCCATTCCGGGTTCCAGTACGCCCTGGTTGGGACGAAGTGGGGGTTGTGGTTTTCTATACCCTTGCCCCCAAAGAACGCGGTATTAATAGCAGCGCGGTCAACAGCTTTGTTAAACGCCCTACGCACTTTGAGATCTAAAAATGCGTCGTCACAATGAACGTACCCGCAAGCAGTATTCTGTTTCTCATAGTTTGCGTAACTCTTGTCCACGACCGGCCCCTGGAACATTCCTGACCGTTGCCGAGTGAGGACCTGTCCTGTGGCAACTGCCATGCCTTGGTCCTCTGCTTGGTTTTGCAGGTCCAACGGAAGAGAAGTCACATGAACCTCACCCGTTAGCAAAGCAGCTAGCCTGGTGGAGGCTTCGTTGGCAAACCTGAACTCAATCTCTTCCCAGTCGGAGTTGTAGCGCCAGTGGTCATAGGGAACCCGTTCCACTATGAACTCTACTCCCTGGGTGCGCTCTAGGAACTGGAACGCTCCAGTTCCTGCGGGTGGCCTCATTGTTAAGTCAGGGTTGCCACCCAGCGATGCCATATCTTTCGCACTGAAAGGTTCCATAGAAGTAACGTTCCAAGACGAGGTATTATTCAAAATTTCTGGATTTGGCGTCACGAGTCTGTACACAATCTCGTAGGGGTTAACCACCTCAATTGTGACGCCACGATATTGGGACCTATGAGTATGCCTTGAATCCTCTGCAGTGTGAGCATCCTTCGTGGCTATAACGTCCTGTGCACTAAACTCTCCGTTATCGCCGTGAAAGCGGATGCCCTTCCTGAGCTTGAAACGAACAGACATACCATCCGGTTCAACGTTCCATGCTTCAGCCAACTGAGGGATATGTTCTCCAGTATCAGCGTCTGCGCCGATAAGAGATTCATGGGTAGCCGCGAAGAACCAGGGAGTCCGAGGGCTTTCATTCCGCCATGGGTTATTACTTTCGACGGATGGAATACCCTGAGCCATGATTAATCTGGCTTCCACAGGCTTCGCATCAGCGACTACAACAACTGCTGTGGGAGCGGCGGCGGCCGGTGCCGCTGCCTTTGTCGTGACCGCGTCATCGTTGCCGCCACCGCATGCTGCTAACAGCATTGCAGCAAGTATCCCGATCATAGCAACACTAAATTTGAGACTCATAAATACCCTCCTTGTTTTACCCTGCTTTCCTACAGGCCGAGAATACGAAGACTTAAATTGACGTAAATATCTCATAACGTAGGTTGGTTACGAAAATTACCTGACAAGTTAGTGAATGTCAATACTTCATAGGGCTACCCGCGTACTTTTCCCTGATGAAATTTCCGTTATAGCTCTGCGGGTAAAATCCGAACTATTCTTACTGAACGATGACAATACCAACACCTATCGCAAGCACGGCAGTCCCAACAAACTGAGGAACAAGTTTGCCTTTCCCTCTCGTAATCCAGCCACTGAAAGCTGCGGGAAACAGCAAAGCAAGCGCAATGGAATAGACCAGCACCAGCAGCGGCTGCAAAGCCCCCAGAGCTGAAATCAGGGAAATTGGTCCCATGTTAATTGCAGAATAGTAGAGAATGAGGCTAACAGTGATGGTGATTTCTGCCAGTAGATACATCCACAGCAGAGGGCGCGAACGCCAACCGTGGGGAGCCTCTCTTCTAACGTTGCGGCTGAATACCAAGAGGAGGAGCGTACCACCAAACCCTATACGAGAACCGAAGAAGAACTGCCAAAAAGAATCGCCGTCAATAAAGTACTTCGCAAGAATGTTCGCCACTGCCCACGCCAGCGCTGCACCCAAAGCCATTGCGATGGCGCTGGGCCGCATAAACCCTCGCGATGACTCGCCCCCCGTCCACGAGACAACCCCAGCGCCCAGCGATGCCATCGCAATGGCGACGATCGCAAGGGTTGATAGGGACTCGCTGAGAAAAATAATGGCCATTCCCGCTACTATGATGGGGTTGAGAAACCAGAGTGCCACTACCCTGGAGACCTGTTCATGGCGCAATGCTCCAACAAGGGCTACCAACGCTATTCCGCGCAATGAACCCATCGCCATGGAACCGCCAATCACGGACAAATTTACATCTTCCAGCCGGGCCAGAAGAATAATTGTGATGACCGACACCCCTAATATGGCCTCTACGACGCCAGTGTAAAAAGGATAGAGCAGAGGTGTGCGGACATAGCGATCTAAAATTATTTTGTCTATGACGCTCACTGCAGCCAACATAAAGGGTGCAATTAGAGCCAGCAGAACCCAAAGGGGCATATCATCTCCTGTGAGAAATCATCAATCAGGACGTTCTAGCGGGGAAGAACTAGGTGTTAGTGAATGTGGGGCAAGGATTTGCCACTCACGGCGATGCCACTGTTCCAATCTGGAATCAACTCTCGCCGAGGGTCAGCCAAGAACAGAATGCTCACCATTCCCCCAAGACTTGTGGCGGCTGACACGATGATGGTCAAGGTATAGGTGCCGGTCACATCGAAGAGGTACCCGCCAATCCACCCGCCAAGCCCCATGCCCAAGCTGGCCCCAAACATCTGCCACCCGTACGGCGTCCCAAAGGGAGCGTTCTTGTAATACCGTCTGTCCAATAGCGGAAAGACGGTACCCTCTCCGCCATAGCCAATACCAAAGATGACTGCAAAAACGTAGAAATGCCACGCAGCGCTGGCCTCTAGCAACAGGAACACGGTGACTCCCTGAAGGAAGAAGGATGCGACCATGATTCCGCGCGGACTGAAGTAGTCTGCAAGAAAGGCCGTCCAAAATCGAGATGCGATGCTCAAGCCAAAGAAGGTGCTAACCACCCCTGCAGCAACAACGGAGTCAATGCCCTGGTGGATGGCAATGGATGCGCCATACACAATGATGATGGAATGCCCTACGCACCCCAAGAAGTGGATGTTCACCAGATTCCAGAAGTTGAACGTGCCTCGCGCTCGGTTGAAGAACGCCTTTGACTCAGCGGACACCGTTGCACGATCCGTCGGGGCTTCAGCCGGGTCGCTCGGTAACGCGCCATAGGGTCGTTCACCCTTGTCAGAGGGTTTCCCATAAAACCGGGCTATGAGCAGCAACATAACAAGGCCGCAGCCCAAGCCTGCAATCGTCATCGCTGTGCCCCAGCCGAAGCGATTGATGACGTAGACAATGAGGGGAGCAGCTAAAACGGGCCCAACACCAAAGGATGCCATCAGTAACCCTATAGCCAACCCCTGCTGGGTCTTGAACCAGTAGGTGACCGCTGATACCAACAGCACCATGAACACTGCCAACGCAGCCCCCACGATAATTCCGTAGTAGAGGTAGAACTCCCACAGGCTGCCCATGGTGCCCGTTAGCATTATCCCAGCAGAAAATAAAACCACGCCAAGGAGCATAGTCCGCCGGGTGCCGTAGATATCGCCCATCCAACCTGCAATGGGGGCAAACACCGCGGAAGAAGCAAACTGGATGGCGTATGCCAGCCCAATGGAGCCCTTGGACCACCCGTAGGTCTCTGCCAGGGGGTCCACAAACGTACCAAAGGCCAAACGCATGGAGGAGCTTGCGGTTTGCAGTCCGAACGCCAGCGCGACAATAATCCACGCATAATGGACGCCACTGAGGCGCGTTGGGCTGAACATTAAGCGGTTACCCATGTGGCAGGGCCTCCCAGAAAACGAATACAAAGGGAATACAGGACACATTCATCCTATGGGCGTTCAGGGCACGCGTCAACGATGGTCAATAGGGGCGAAGACACGGTGGGGTAGAGGACTATGGGGGTTAACGGAGCATTCCGTAAACGTTGTCCGGCGACACCATCACCATCACAGCATCCTGCTGGCTCATCGCACGGTCGTACTCGTCCCAGTCTGAATGCTCGCCACCGCCGCAAGCACGGAACGCGGCCCTGAGATGGACTCGAAACTCCTCAGCGTCGGTGTTGGCGTAATCCATCAGCTGAACCTGCCCTTCGACGACGACATAGCTTCGCCAATCGTCTGTCACAGCCAACACGGTGCAGCGGGGGTCTCTACGGAGGTTGTGTACCTTACGGGAGTTGCCGCGTACGGATACGAAGAGCACCTTATCCTGATAGTGACCACACACCACAATGCTATCGTGGGAAGCACCGTTCTTCTGAGTTGTGGTCACCACGGCCCGGTGGTTGGATTCCAGAAACGATTTAGCAGCCTTGAAATCCATTAGTTCTCCAGTCTCTCTTGATGTCTGTGCTCCTCGTTAATGGCCAAAGACCTCGCGTACTGTCTTGACCACCCGCTGGGCGTCCGGGATGTAGGCAAGCTCAAGTTCCCTGGCGTAGGGCACGGGAGTGTGGGGGGCCTGCACGCGCATGATGGGTGCGTCTAGAGAATCAAAGGCCTCTTCGCCCACCGTGGCTGCTATGTCACCTGCGACGCTGCACGTGGGCGTATCCTCGTCCACCACTACCATTCTGTGGGTCTTCTGCACCGATGCGATGATGTAGTCGTAGTCAATGGGGAACACACTTAGCAGGTCTACCACTTCTGCATTTATTCCCTCGGCAGCCAGCATCTCGGCAGCCTCAAGGCACACAGAGGTCATCTTGGAAATGCCTACCAGCGTGATGTCCGTACCCTCTCGTACTGTCCTCGCGTCGCCAATGGGAAGCACATAAGACTCTTCAGGTACTTCGCACTCCTCATGGTAGAGAAGCTTATGCTCAAAGAAGATTACCGGGTCCTGCGATCGCAGCGCTGCCGTCAGCAGCCCCTTGGCGGTGTAGGCATCGGAAGGGACTACCCCCTTCAGTCCAGGGATATGTGCCATCAGCGAATACAACGTCTCTGAGTGCTGCGCCGCTGAGCCTACCCCTGCGCCAATCCGCGTCAGCATGGTGAAGGGAAGCATAACGTTGCCGCCGTACATGTAGTGCATCTTGGCGGCGTTATTCAGTAGCTGGTCAAAGCAAACGCCAATGAAGTCCATATACATAAGCTCTGCAACTGTACGCACGCCAGCCGCAGCAGCACCGATTGCCGTGCCGATAAACGCAGCTTCTGAGATGGGCGTGTCCCTAACGCGCTCCTCACCAAATTTTTGAATCAGCCCCTGAGTGGTCCGGAACGGTCCACCCCAAGCGTCAACAAAACCCTGGTCGCTCCTGCCCGCCGCGCCGGCAATGTCCTCTCCCATGAGGACGATGTCCGGATTCCGTTCCATCTCCTGTTGCAATGCCTCGTTAATGGCATCCCTGTAGGAGAGAATACGTTTTGGTTTCGATGTCATGACACACTCCGATAAAAACTTATGCGAATAGGTGGGCACTCCGACCCAGCGAACCCTTGGGCGGGTCGACGTATACGTCGGTAAGCAACTCGCTCAGGTCCGGCGCAGGCGATTCGTCTGCAAACCGAACGGCGTCGTCCATCATCTCCGTGACCCGGGCTTCCGTTTCGTCCAAATCCGATAGTTTCAGCGTACCTTCTTCAAGGACGCGCTCCCGGAACGCCTTGATGGCATCACGGGCCTTCCACGAATCTTCTTCCTCCGTGGAGCGATAGCTCTTTGGGTTATCGAAGGCTGCATGGCCGTAATATCGATAGGTTTTGAACTCCAGCAGTGTTGGCCCAAGCCCTGCACGCGCCCTGCCAATGGCCGCCCCTGCTGCGTCATACACCGCAAAAGAGTCCATGCCGTCCACAACCACCCCCGGCATGTTGTAACCCTTGGCCCGTTCTGCGATGTCCGCAATAGGCACGGAGTATTCTACCGGCGTGGACTCTGCGTAATGGTTGTTCTCACAGGCAAAGATAACTGGCAGCTTCCAGATGGCTGCAAGGTTCATGCTCTCATGGACTACACCCTGGTTCACGGCACCATCGCCAAAGAACGCAATTGCCACCTGATCCGTGCCTCTCCGTTTGGCAGCTAGAGCCGCGCCCACAGCCAGAGGAACGCTGGAGCCAACAACGCCGTTTGCTCCCAACATGCCCTTGCTCATATCGGCAATGTGCATGGAGCCACCCTTGCCCTTGTTCGTCCCTGTGGCCTTTTGCAGTATCTCCGCCATCATGCCCTGAACGTCCACACCTTTGGCTATGCAATGACCATGCCCTCTATGCGTAGACGCTAGGTAATCGTCATCTGTCAGGTGCGCGCAGATGCCCGTTGGCACCGCTTCTTGCCCCACAGAGAGATGGATTGCACCGCGCAAACTTCTCTGACCAACCTCTGTGAACGCTCTCAACTCAAACTGCCGAATGGTCACCATGGTCTCAAACATTTTCAGCAGGTCTTCACGAGTAATTTCCATTGTTATCTCCCTGAATCTTTCCGAGCCGCTACTTAACTCTTCTTCTGTGCCGCCGGGTTTGTGGAGCCCTCGCCCATAAAGATGCCACGGTCCCAGGTCCGCTTCAGCGGGTCGGACACGTTGATGGTCAGCCGACCGATTCCCTGGATTTCAATCTCGCCAACTTCGCCGTCCTGCAGCGGGCCCAGTCCCTCATGGTTGGTGCCGCAGCTCAGGAGGTCGCCAGAGTTCATGGTCATGATGTTGGTTGAGAACTCAATCAACTCCGGGACGCGGTGTTCCATATCGTCCGTGACATAGTTATGTCGCAGGTCACCGTTGTTCCAGAACTTCACGCTCAACGCGTTGGGATCAGCAATCTCGTCAGCGGTGACAATGCAGGGGCCTATGGGCGCAAAGGTGTCAAAGGACTTGCCCATCCAGCTTCCCTGGCGCCACGTGCGCCTACCCTCTGCTCTGGCGGACACATCAATGATGCAGGTGTAACCAAAGATAGCGTTCATGTGGTCAGCCTGGCTGATGTCCTTGGCTGGACCCTTGAATACGATTGCAAGCTCAGCCTCGTGCTGAAACATGTACGGGCTTGTGTTGTTGGGGAGCACAACGGTGTCTCCGTCCCCAATGACCGCGTCAGGCGATTTCAAGAACATGTTCAGCGGGCCAGCCTCTCTTTGCATGTGCTCCCAGTAGTTGCCAATACAGCAGAGTATCTTGCTGGGTCGGGGCAGCGGTGGGCGCAGCTTTACGCTGGCAATAGGCACTGATGGGCCTGAATTCAGAAGCTTCTGCAACGCAGGTCGCAGCCCTTCAAAATTATCGATGATCGACTCCATCAACATCTGCGGCGTTGCCGCCGGAAGGCCCGCCACTGCTGATGTGATATCAACCACAGCATCGCCTTTGATGAGGCCCGGTCGTGCGGTGCTGTCGGCTGCTCCTGGTGTATCCGTAAATCGAACAATTTTCATAGTGCATCTCCTGTGGCTGTTTGGGGTGGCGTCATGGTATCTGCGGCCACCCTCACGGTCAACCAGGGCTGAGCCCTGGACCCGAGATGACCTCACCCCTAGTTACGCTGCGATGGGAATCCTGCGCTCCCTGGATGAGAGCCAACGGTCAACAAAACCGCCTAATGAGGGTAAGGCGGTTGGAATGCCCTCACGGGATGGCACCAACCAAAGCAGAACGGCCGACAGGGAGTAAAACTGCCAATGGCTGTTGACGGGGGCTGGACGCGCAACTAGCATAGCCACTGCCTACAGATAGCGTCACGGAGGAAGTATGAAGGGTCAGTTTCAAGTTATAGACACCACACGCCACGTCATAGAGCCACCCGACTTGTGGGACACCTGGCTTGAAGAACCCTTCAAATCCCAACGGCCTGTCCAGATGGATAGCAGTCGCGTGGCTATGACCGTGAAAGGCCGTCCGGTCTCTCGCAATCCGGTCAATTTTCTGGCGAACCCTGCATACCAGAAGGTTTACAGCGATACCGTTGCTGCCAACTTCTCCGGCCAATCGCACCTGAAAGATATGGACAAAGAGGGCGTGGACGTCGGCCTTCTCCTGCCCACAGCCGGGCTCTACGCCATCTGGTCCGATCACATCGATGCACCTTTAGCCGCGGCCATGGCTAGGGCGTACAACAACTACCTAGCCAATTACTGCAAAGCCGACCCCAAGCGACTCAAAGGCATCGCCCTCCTCCCGCTTCAAAGCGTGGAGGAATCAGTAATAGAGCTACGCCGTGCGGTGAAGGAGTTGGGGTTTGTAGCCGCATTCATGCGCTCCAATCCCGTGGTTCATCGCCTGCTCCATGACACCGATTACGATCCCCTGTACCAGGCGGCTCTAGACCTGGGCGTACCCATCGTCATCAGCGAGGCCACCGGCAGCGTCCTCCCGGAGCTTGGCACAGACCGCTATGCTGACGACCGTTTCTCCCACGAGGCTGTGTCTGACACCTTTGAACTCTGGGTGGCCATGATGTCCTTCTTTGGGCACAACGTCTTAGAGCGGTTCCCAGGCCTGAAGGTAGGCTTCTTAGGCGCGGGGGCGGGTTGGCTCCCCTTCTGGATAGAACGATTAGAAGAGCATTGGGGTGAGATTCCCTTTGGATTGGATTGTCCTTCTACACTTCCTCCGGACTACCTCTTCAAGCAGCAGGGCTTCGCCGCAAGCGCGCCGTGGGAGACCAGCACCACTGACGTGTTCGAGGAGGTCGGGGACAACGTAGTGGTCTGGGGTAGCCAGTATCCGTGGCCTATGCTCTCATCCTTCCCCAACGAGTTGGATAAGTTCGTCGCAGACTCCAACCTGACTAATGAGCAGAAGAAGAAGGTGCTCTGGGACAACGCCGCCAGCATCTTCCACATCGAATAGCTGCGTACGGCAGCAGGGGTGGGCACTCTTGACACCCCTACAGCCTCATCGGTAATATCCGTGGAGAATTGCATGGGCGCGGTGGCGGCCACGGTTACACCCGTCCCGCGTACTCCCGATTCGTCAACGGACTAGCAAATCCCAGCGGCTCGAGTATTTTGTAAACCATATCGTATTGTGCAGGGGAGGCCTGAATGGCCAGCGTAGAAACAATATCTGGCGTAGTCCAAAAGCCAATAAATCGCAGAGACAGCAACATGTTCGTTGCTATCATGATTATCAGCGCCCACAGCATGCAGCATATCTACACTCGCGGCTTCGTGGTCGTTCTTCCCTTCATGATGGAGTCCATCGGTTTCGGGACCCTTGCAGCCGGCTTGCTGGATGGCATTCGCCGTATTAGTAGCGGCGTAGCGAGCATGGGTGGGGGAGTGCTTACAGACCGATTCCAGCACCTCCGCGGTTATATCCTATCGGGTAGCATCGGGTTGATGGGCTTCGGTTACCTCATCGTCGGAATCGCTCCCAGCTACTACGTCATTCTTGTCGCCGTCGGTTTTGCAGCTGCGGCAGGTTCCATCTGGCATCCACCTGCGTTAGGGATCCTTTCCCAACGTTTCCCTGAACGCAGAGGCTTCTACATTTCCCTCCACCGCTCAGCAGGAAACGTAGGAGAGACGATTGCCCCTCTGGCCTTCGGACTCATCATCGCAGTCTTTGCATGGCAAACAGTTTTGCTTGGCGTATTCCCATTCGCTGCTCTGGTATCAATCACCCTCTTAATCTTCCTGAGAAACGTAGGCGGCGTGAAACGGCAAATAGCTCAGGGTGAAGAGCGGAGTCTTCGTGAGCAGTTAGGTTCTATAGGAAAGCTCTTCAAGGTCAGAGGCTTCGTTGCATTGCTGTTTGTCGGAGGCGTACGAGGCATCGCCGATAACGCCCTCATCTTGTTCCTACCAATCTACCTCCGACAAAACCTGGATATGGGGCCGATAGGAATCGGTATACACATATCATTGCTTACCGCCGTAGCTATCGTCAGCGGCCCATTGTTCGGCAGTCTGTCCGACAAGATGGGAAGGGGCCCGGTCATATTCCTCATCATGGCTGCATCTACGGTGGTCATGTCATTCATGATCTTCTTCGACAATGGCATCACGCTAGCGATACTAGTAGCTTTGGCAGGTGTATTCATGTTCTCCGTCAATTCACTCACTCAGGCCGGTTCAATGGACATGGCAGAAGGCATGAACCTAGAAGGGAGCATGATTGGCCTCCTATGGGGTGTGAACGCCCTGTTCGGTGCAGCCTCTCCCATCATTCTGGGAGTCCTGACACTGGCATTTGGGGTTGAGGTCTTCTTCATCTACGCGGCCATCTTCTACGCTGTAGGAACCCTCGCGGCGCTGGCCTTGCCTGAAGTCACGGGCAAATGGAACAGAAGCCCTAGCGTCCGCTAACTAGCCACCAGAAACAAGTAACAAGAGGCCCGTTTTTCAACGGGCCTCTTGTTACTTACCTCATCTACGGCTCTGCTATCTCGATCGGTACGACCGGAGAAGCTATTCATCAGAGGGGGGCCCTACTCTTCACTTGTAGAATAGCACAAATTAACGGTTATGTCAATTAAATCAGCTGTACATTCCCTCGTTTTGTTAATAAATCGCTCCAGCCTAAACCACATTGACAGGCATCAAGTGTGTAGCCATACTCGCAGCAAATTAGCCCATTGGGAGTACAGGTATGAAGCTCGGCGTAGTCTTTCCGCAAACAGAGATTGGATCAGACTCAGGCGCAATTCGGGAGTTTGCCCAGGCTGCAGAAGACCTTGGTTACAACCAGATCCTCGCCTATGACCACGTGCTTGGCGCAGATACTACTGACCGCCCGGATTGGAAGGGCGTTTACACCATGCATTCTGCCTTCCATGAGCCCTTCGTGCTCTTTGGCTATCTGGCCGGGCTGACCAAGGAAATTACGCTGGCTACGGGCATCATCATTCTCCCCCAACGTCAGACGGCACTGGTGGCCAAGCAAGCCGCAGAAGTGGACGTTCTCAGCAACGGCAGGCTCCGCATGGGTATTGGGCTTGGTTGGAACCGACTTGAATACGAAGCCCTGGGAGAGGACTTCCATACCAGAGGACGTAGAGTTGAAGAGCAGGTTCAGGTGCTCCGCGCGCTATGGACACAGGAGTCTGTCACCTTTGAGGGTGAGTGGGACACCATCATTGGGGCGGGAATAAACCCGCTGCCAGTCCAGCGTCCCATCCCTATCTGGATGGGCGGCAACGCAGACGCAGTGATTCGTCGCGTGGCTCAAACATCTGACGGATGGATAGCCCCCATCAAGCCTGACGCCGAAGGGCGAAATCGGGTTGAGGAGATGTACGCGTTGGCCGGGGAGGTTGGCCGTGCCCCCTCTGCCATCGGCATTGAAGGGCGCACATCCATCAAGGACGGCACGGAGGACGACTGGGCAACCTCAGTTGCCGAATGGCATGACCTGGGAGCAACCCACCTTGACGTCTCGACCATGGGTGCGGGACTGGAAACGCCTGAGCAGCACATTGAGGCTATCCGCCACTTCAAGTCAGTGGCAGATGCGCTGAAGTAGCCCGATTCGATTGCTCTTACCGAATATATAAGAGAAAGAAGGGCCTTTCCTCATTTAGGAAAGGCCCTTCTTTTATTAGTCAGTATTGGTACTTAGTTGCTGGTGCCAGCTGCCTCTTTTTGCTGTCGCTGAGGCTGCCCACTGCCCTCACGCATCCGTGGTGTAGCAGTGATGTACTCCTTGTAGTACCGTCCAGTGGAGCCTTCACGCATCTTCTCTCGCAATTCAAAAAAATCTTCCAGACCCGCGCGGAGATCGGCGGCCACGGTCCAGCCAGCCTTGAAGAACACCCGGCCGGTGTGGTCAATAATCCAACTCATGTTGGGCATGCCGCTCCACTGCCGGTGAACGCCACCCTCTAGGCCATCAACCACGATTGTTCGAGGCGTTTCATGCCGAGCCTTCATAATCTTAGCTTGAGCAAACTTCTGCTCAATGCTCTTGTGCTCAGGCCACTGGGGGAAATCGTCCGGATGGGCCTCTCGAGCGTAGACGAACACAAAGTGGGCCTTGTCCTCATAGTCACGAGCTAACTGGTCCATAAGGGGAAACTCCCCTTGGCATGGGGGTCAAGTGACTGAACCAAACTCTATAACCACCGGCTTGCCCTTCAAGTCTGAGAGGGTAAGCTCACCACCGTCAAGCAATGGTAAAGTAAAGTCAGGGGCAACATCCCCAGCATGGTGGATTTCCTTCAAAAGCTGGAACTCGGCCTGGGAGGGCTTCCATTCCGCATAGTTGTACTCACGACCGAGCCACACTGACATTGTTTCTCCTCTGAACGATGCATAGTCTATGGGTTGGCAATAGCTGCTCGTAGGATACTCTAGTGCCAACAGGTGTCAGTTAGTACCAAGCTAACACCCCCCCCCCATTCCATCTCAGATCACCGCTGGCTTGACCCTACACAGGCTGAATTCTATACTCCGCCGTACTGTTAGAGCCATTGGGGACGACACAATAGAAGAGAGAAGATTGATGAACAACAGCAAGGTGAGGGTCGCATTCATCGGTGCGGGGAAGCAAGCCAACTGGAGGCACTACCCACCGGTCAGCAGCATGCCCGATGTTGAACTTACTGCTTTGTGCGACTTCCACGTAGACAAGGCAGACCAAACAGCCCAGCGATGGGGGGTGCCCAAGACGTATCAAGACTACAAACAGATGTTGAAAGAAGTGAATCCTCAGGCTGTTTTCATCATCACGAATCCAAAAGATACGTTTGAACTGGCAAGTTACGCGCTGGGCCAGGGTCGCCACGTCTTCATCGAAAAGCCTCCGGGGCTGAATGTAAACCAGATCAAGATGCTGGCCTATTACGCCGAGGTCAACAAATGTTTAACCATGGTCGGCTTCCAGCGTCGATTCGTACCGGCTATGACAGCGTTGAAAGCGCGAGTCGAGGAGCGAGGGCCAATCCATTCGGTGTCCGTCGCCAATCTGAAATCCACCGGTGATTTTTCCCGCCCTAGTGGCTCCGGCATGCTGGATCAGTTAACCAGTGATGGTATGCACGCCGTGGACAACCTGCGCTGGCTGGCTGGTGGTGATGTGGAATGGGTTACAAGCCACGTGGATACGCTCTACATACCAGGGCCGGTAGCAAACAACGTCATGGCCCAAGTTGAGTTCTCAAACGGCGTAGTCGGGCAACTCCACTACAGCCTTGTAACCGGTGGAGCCTCCCTGCAACCGGGGGCAACCGCACCAGGCTACTTCCGCGCAGAAATCCACGGAAAGAACATCAGCGTTTCCGTTGACGCTGATCGGCAAAGCACCATCGTCGCTGACAGCGGCGAGCATGAAGTCTTTGATTCCAAGACATTTGGCGAATCGGCGGGAAACGAACCTGAGCACTGGCTAGGTTTCTGGCACCAGACTCGCCATTTCATAGACTGCATCAAAGAGTCCCGTGAACCATCAAGTAATTTTGCTGATGCAGTCAAAACGTGGGAGTTAATAAACCAAATCTACGAGTCATCGGCCATATAAGCCAAGCTCCCTCTCGGTTTGACCCTACATAGGGCGGTACCTATACTCCGCCATACAAGGAAATTCATTGAGGTGACACATGCCGCTGAACCTAGCGGGAGTTAAGAAGATTTTGGAAGCTGCTAACGCCAAAGCCACTGAGATGGGCGTGAAGGTCAGTATTGCCGTTGTGGACGCGAGGGGAGACCTCCTGGGGCTGTACAGGATGGACGGAGCGCGGTGGGGAACCGCCAACTTCTCCCAGGGAAAAGCCTTTGCTTCCGCCACATACGGACAGCCGTCCGGGGCATTGTCTGAGCGCGCAAACCTGCCTATCATGCAGTCAGCGTTGCTGCAGTCCGGCGGTCGGTTCGTCTTCCATCAGGGCGCAATGCCCATCAAAGAGGGCGATGTCACAGTGGGGGCCTGCGGTGTTGGCGGCGCAACCAGTGAGCAGGACGAAGAAATTGCATCGGTGGGCATAGCTGCCCTTGGGTAGCAAATGCGACAATCTCCACAGGGGAATTTCTGCAGACGATCATCTCCCAGTCCTCTGTGGGGTGGTCATTAATCGGCTGATGCAGCGCGCCGGGGGGCACGAAGATGTAGTCGCCCGGGTCAACTTCAATGGACTCGCTCAGCCCTTCACCTATAAGGAACCGACCATGTCCTCTGAGCACGTAAAGAGCGGTCTCGCAGTTGAGATGGGTGTGGGGTATGGATTTACTTCCAAGGAGGACAGATCCGATAGCCATGTGTATTCCCTGGGCTCCCGTTAGGCTCTGGGAAATGCCAGCCACCCGCGTTAGGGGGCCGGAGGACACTTCTACTTCGCCTTCATCTGCTCTAATAACCTTAAACTCTGCAATGATAAGATCCCTTTCACCTATTCAGCAGCTAGCTTACCCGTCCAACTGAACCGTCGCCCACCACACCTGACCCTACCGCAGCAGGACGCATGCCCAAGAGATCTTTCGGCAGGACAAAGGTCACATCCTCGTCAATGACTTTTCTCGATACAATGCTGTCGGGTTCAAGCATGGCCACAACGGCCTGCACCAATGTCTCTGGAGTAGACGCGCCGGAGACGATACCAACGACCTTCGCCCCTTTGACCTGTTCTTTCGTCAGTTCTTCCGGGCCGTTGACCAAATACGCCTTAACGCCAGCGGCCTCTACTACCTCACGGAGACGGTTGCAGTTGGAGCTGTTGCGCGCGCCGATGACCAGCACCACGTCGGCCTCTTGGGCCAGCGCCTTGGCTGCCATCTGGCGGTTGGTAGTGGCATAGCAGATATCGTTGCGCATCACCATCTTGGGGAAGCGAGTCCGCAAGGTGTTCACAACATCGCTGGTATCGTCCACGCTGAGCGTCGTCTGGGTCAGCACCACCACCTTGCTCGAATCCGGCACCTGCACAGCCTCTGCCTCTTCAACCGTCTCTATCACCACAGTCCGGCCAGGAGCCTCTCCGCTAGTGCCAATGGTCTCTGGATGGTCTCTGTGGCCCACCAGAAGGATGGTATGGTCCTTCCCGCCAAACTTTACAGCCTCAACATGCACTTTAGTCACCAGCGGGCACGTTGCGTCCAGGACCTTAAGGCCACGCCGGTCAGCTTCCTTACGGACTTCCGGAGAGACGCCGTGGGCACTGAAAATGACCATCTGCCCGTCAGGCACCTCTTCAAGCTCATCCACAAATATGGCGCCCTTTACGCGAAGGTCGTCAACAACAAAGGGGTTGTGGACGATCTCATGACGAACATAGACAGGGCTGCCGTACTTCAGGAGGGCTAACTCAACGATATCGATGGCCCGCACAACACCGGCGCAAAACCCTCTAGGGGACCCTAAAATAACCTCCATTGTCCCTCCTGAAACCATGCTACACCGTCATCACTCGATGCTCAACTCATCTGACTCTTCAAACGACTCCTCGTCGTCAGAGCCAAAGAGCGTAAGCTGCGGGTTTTCAGACTGCTCTCCAAAGTGGGAGACCCCTACGCCAATCAAGCGGAACCACCGATCTGGAGCGACCTCTCGCTCCAGAATGGTCTGGGCCACAGCATCAATGTGGTCAACTTCAGAGACCGGTTTTACAACCGTCACCTGCCTGGTGAACGTGGTGAAATCAGACAGGCGCAGCTTCAGCGTGACCGTCTTACCCTGAAGACCCGAGCCCTCAAGGTGGCTCGCGACTCGCTCGCTCTGCTGTCGAACGATGGTCCGCAGGTCTTCCAACTCAGACACGTCCTCTGCCAGCGTAGTCTCAGCGCTGACGGATTTGGCCTCTCGTTCCGTGATTACCGGATAATCGTCCTGCCCCATCGCCATCAGACGAAGCTCCGGCCCGCGCTTGCCAAACCGCTGAGTGAACCACGACTCCGGCTGGGCCGCCAACCGCCCAATGGTGTGGATGCCCTCTAGCTTCAGTCGCTCTGCCGTCTTTGGCCCAATTCCCCAGAGCTTACCCACGGGAAGTGGAGCGAAGAATGCGGCCTCAGTTCCTGGAAGGACAATCGTCAGACCGTCCGGCTTATCGAAGTCAGAGGCCACCTTGGCCACCGATTTGCATGTGGCGACGCCAACGGAGATGGTCAGCCCCACGTCCATCTTGACTCGCAGCTTTATCTCCCGCGCAATGGCCTCAGGCGTCCTGTCTTCCGTAACAACGTCCGTAACGTCCAGATAGGCCTCGTCCAGCGATAGGGGCTCAACCAGCGGCGTCACGCGAAGGAAAATCACCCTAATCTGCTGGGATATCTCGTGGTAGCGATCGAACCGGGGCCTAATGATGACGGCAGCGGGACATCGCCTGACCGCGGAGCTCATGGGCATCGCGGAATGGACGCCGAACTTCCTCGCTTCGTAGGATGCGGCGGCAACAACACCTCGCGACGTAGGGGAGCCGCCGACAAGCACGGGCTTGCCGCGAATATCCGGGTTATCATACTGTTCCACGGACGCGTAGAAAGCGTCCATGTCAGCGTGCAGGATGTACCGCACACCCACTCCTTATGGAGATAATTCCTTGCTTCATGCAAAACGATACAGCATTTAGCACATATGTGCCGACCGCGTTAACAAGCCTGACAAGGGAGCCCATGATTTTGGTCATGTGACCCCTGGAACCCCCACGGAAATCGGTGCGCCGCCAGAATGTTCTACTTCACGGATAAGCCCAGACTATGCCCCAGATTGGATTGCTATGGAAGAGCCTAAAGAACAACAAACGCCTCCTCCATCTGAAGAACAGGTATCTACGGAAGAGCGCATTGCCGCTCAGGTCAAGGAGGCGTACGAGCTCCTGGACACTGAGGACCTACAATCTCTGCGCGCTGGCATGGAGCTGCTTGAAGGCCTTCACCCGGCAGACCAGGGAGAGGCGCTGGTTAACCTAGACCCTGAACGCCAGGGCCAGGTGATGACAGCCTTACACTCGGTGGTAGCCGCAAAGGTTCTAGAGGAACTGGAGCCGGAACAGGCAGCCGAAGCGGTTAGCGAGGTGTCCTCAGAGGCCCTGGGGTTGGTGCTGGATGAGACTCGCGCCTAGGTGGCGGCGGACATCCTGCGTCAACTCTCTCCGGAACGGTCGCAAGAAACCCAGTATGCGATGCGTGAAAACGAAGACGTAATCGCCCTCCTCCAGGACGACGATGAGACTGCCGACGGCTTGATGACCCCGGAGTACCCGGTGGTACGCGATTCTGAGACTGCCGGTTCCGCCCTGGATGTGCTGCGATTGCTTGGGCCGCAGGCGGAGAACGTCAGCTCCCTCTACGTCGTTGAGAGCGATGGCGCTCTGGTCGGCTCTCTTGGCATCATCACCCTGGCACTGGCGCGGCCTAGCTTGCTGATGCGGGACATCATGAGTCCTACGGTGGCTACGGTGGACGCTGGAACCGACCAGGAGGAATGCGCTTGGTTGATGCAACGCTACTCGCTGAACCAGCTCGCGGTAGTGGGCGCAGACCATCACCTCGTCGGGGTAATCCTGGGCGAAGAAGCCGTTGACTTGGTGGAAGAGGAAGCAACAGAAGACATGTTCAGCATGGTGGGCATGGGCAGAGAACGTCTCTCCGGCCCGCTGCTAGGCTCTGTGCGCCACAGACTGCCCTGGCTCTTCGTAAACCTAGCCACAACCGTGCTCGCTGCCACGGTAATCAGCCTGTTTGAATCCACCATCACCCGGGTGGCAGTGCTGGCTGCGTTCCTGCCCGTGATGGCTGGCCAGGGCGGCATTGGTGGGACGCAGACGTTGACGCTGGTGGTCAGAAGCATGGCGTTGGGCGGGCTGCCTAGGGGCCTAGGTCTGCGCATGTTGGGCAGAGAGGTTACCCTTGGCGCTATTCACGGACTGTTACTTGGATTGGCCGTGGGGCTGTTGGGTTATGCGTGGCAGGGCAACTTCACCCTTGGCATCATCTTGGCGGCGGCAATGCTCGGCAATATGATAGTTGCCGGATTTGCAGGGGCTGGTGTGCCGCTGTTGCTGCGGAAACTCAAGCTTGATCCTGCGGTGGCGTCTGCGGTTTTTGTCA
>Ga0114999_10003379_pt1 | contig 20058 bp, 18 predicted proteins | sample ArcticOcean_MG_C_3_FD_89820 | JGI IMG/M metagenome (GOLD analysis project Ga0114999, IMG submission 89820) | Marine microbial communities from western Arctic Ocean - ArcticOcean_MG_CB8_126 | ecosystem: Environmental > Aquatic > Marine > Oceanic | place: Arctic Ocean: Canada Basin | collected...
CGAGGGGGCAGCCGTCGTGGCAGAAGGGGATGCCGCAATCCATGCAGCGGGCGCCTTGGGTTTTGAGTTTCTCCTCGGGGAACGGCAGATATACCTCGTTCCAGTCTTTAAGGCGCTCCTCGACGGCTCGGCGTCCGGGTAATTCTTTTCCAAATTCTATAAAACCAGTTGGTTTACCCATGGCTAGCCTCCATTACGGCTTTTTCCCACGGGACGCCGTTTTTCTTTGCGGTTGCTATCGCTGTGATTGCAAGTTTGTAGTCACGCGGCATGACTTTCACGAAACGGGACTGGTAATCGTCCCATTCGGCCAGTATGCGGGTGGCGACGGTGCTCCCCGTGTAGTCCTCGTGTTTTTGAATAAGTGTTTTTAGCTCATCAATGTCCTCGAGGGCCTCGAGGTCCTCGAGGCCCACCATTTCCATGTTGCAATGCTCATGGAAATTACCTTCTTCATCGAGCACATAGGCGACGCCACCCGACATGCCGGCGGCGAAGTTTCGGCCAGTTTTTCCGAGGATTACTGTGCGCCCGCCGGTCATATATTCGCAGCCGTGATCGCCAACGCTCTCCACGACGGCGTTCGCACCGCTGTTGCGGACACAGAAACGCTCACCGGCGATTCCCCGGAAGAACGCTTCTCCTCCCGTGGCGCCGTACAGGGCGACATTGCCGATGAGGATATTTTTCTCCGCCTCGAAGGTGGATTCCTTGGGCGGGAAGACAATGAGTTTTCCGCCCGAGAGGCCTTTGCCGCAATAGTCGTTGGCGTCGCCCTCAAGGGTGAGGGAGATTCCCTTCGGCACAAAAGCTGAGAAGCTTTGGCCGGCGGAGCCTCGGAAGTGAATCTGAATCGTGTCCTCCGGGAGGCCCTCGGCGCCGTGTCGTTTCGTCAACTCGTAGCCGAGAATCGTTCCCGCCGTCCGGTTGATGTTTTGGATGGGAAACTCGAGCTTGACCGGGGTTTTGTTCTCAAGGGCGTCCATGCACCCGGGAATAAGAGTGGTCCTGTCTAGGGTATTCTCAAGGCCGTGATCCTGCCCCTTCGAGTTGTAAATACCCACTTCCGGCCCCATGTCAGGTTTGTGAAGAATCGGAGCGAAATCGAGCCCCTTTGATTTCCAGTGTCCCACGGCCTCGCGCGTGTTGAGATGGTCCACACGCCCGATCATCTCGTTCATGGTCCTGAAGCCCAGCTTAGCCATGTACTCGCGAACTTCCTCGGCGATAAAGCGGAAGAAGTTCTCGACGAATTCGGGCGAGCCAGAGAATTTCTTCCGAAGCTCGGGGTCCTGGGTGGCGATGCCAACGGGGCAGGTATTCAGGTGACATACCCGCATCATGACGCAGCCCATCACCACAAGGGGCGCCGTGGCGAAGCCAAATTCATCCGCCCCGAGCATGGCGCCGATGACCACGTCACGCCCGGTTTTCAACTGCCCGTCTACCTGAACGACAATGCGGTCGCGCAAGCGGTTCATCACAAGAACTTGCTGGGTTTCGGCGAGGCCGAGTTCCCATGGCGTGCCGGCGTGCTTAATGCTCGTAATCGGGGAGGCGCCGGTCCCGCCGTCGTGACCCGAAATGAGCACGACGTCGGAGTGCGCCTTCGCGACGCCTGCGGCGACGGTTCCCACGCCGACCTCGGAGACGAGTTTTACGTGAATCCTCGCCATGGGGTTGGAATTTTTGAGGTCGTAGATCAGTTGGGCCAGGTCCTCGATCGAATAAATGTCATGGTGCGGGGGAGGTGAAATCAGGCCCACTGCCGGGGTGGAGTTGCGCACCTTGGCGATCCAGGGAAATACCTTATTGCCGGGAAGCTGGCCACCCTCGCCGGGTTTGGCGCCCTGGGCCATCTTGATCTGAAGGTCGTCCGCGTTGACGAGGTATTCGCTGGTGACGCCGAAGCGCCCCGATGCCACTTGTTTGATCGCGCTCCGGCGCAAATCGCCGTTCGCATCCGGCACGAAACGGGCGGAATCCTCGCCGCCCTCGCCGGTGTTGGATTTCCCGCCGATCCGGTTCATCGCGATAGCGAGCGTTTCGTGGGCTTCCTGGCTGATGGAGCCGTAGGACATGGCGCCAGTGCTAAAACGCTTTATGATGGATTCAATCGACTCCACCTCGTCCATAGGAATCGGCTCTTTCGCCCATTTGAAATCGATAAGCCCTCGTAGGGTGGCGAGGTGCTTGCTCTGGTTGTCCACCAGGCTAGTGTATTCCTTGAAAATATCGTACTGGCCCGAGCGGGTGGCGTGCTGGAGTTTAAACACCGTCTCGGGGTTGAACAGGTGGTATTCGCCGTCCCGCCGCCACTGAAGTAATCCCCCGCTTTCAAGTTCCTCGGTCGTGGTCTTGCGTTCCGGATAGGCCTTGCGGTGCCGGATGAGCACTTCCTCGGTCACGACTTCGATTCCGATGCCGCCGATTCGCGAAGGCGTCCAGGTGAAGTAGGTATCGACGAAATCCTTGTTGAGACCGATGGCCTCGAAAATCTGCGCTCCCCGGTAGGACTGGATGGTCGAGATGCCCATCTTCGAGATGACCTTGATGATGCCCTTGTTCAGGGCGGCTATGTAGTTCTTGACCCCTGTGTCGTAGTCAACTCCCTCGAGGAAGCCGTTGCGGCTCATGTCGTTGAGTGTTTCGAAGGCGAGGAATGGGTTGATGGCACCCGCGCCATAGCCCAGGAGAAGCGACATATGGTGAACCTGCCGGGCTTCACCGGTTTCGATAAGCAGGCCAGCAAGTGTCCTCGTTCCCTCGCGGACGAGGTGGTGGTGCACCCCGGCGGTGGCGAGCAGGGCTGGGATGGGTGCGTACTCTCCGGAAATGCCTCGATCAGAGAGGACGATGAGGCTATATCCCTCGGCGATGGCTTCGCTGACTTTTTGGCAAAGCTTACCCATAGCCCTCTTGAGGCCTTCCACGCCGTCCGCCGCCTTGAAAAGCATCGGGAGGGTGGTTGCCTTGAGGCCGGGTTGGTCCGAATGAACGAGTTTGTGAAAATCCGCATTGCTGAGGATGGGAGATTCAATTTTGATCTGATGGCAGGACTCGGCCACAGGCTTGAGTAAGTTGCGCTCGGCCCCAATCGTGGTCGATAGCTGGGTGACTATTTCCTCGCGCATGGCGTCTAATGGCGGGTTCGTCACCTGAGCGAATAGCTGTTTGTAGTAGTCGTAGAGAAGCCTTGAACGATCAGAGAGGACCGCGAGCGAGGCGTCATTGCCCATCGATCCAAGCGGGTCGAGCTTGGACTTGGCCATGGGCCCGAGGAAGAAGCGTAGATCTTCCATCGTGTAGCCGAACGCCTGTTGGCGGTTGAGGACGGTCTCATGGTCCGGCTCGGGCAACTCGGGGGCCGCCGGAAGATCGTCCAGGTGAACGAGGTTGTAGTCGAGCCACACCTTGTAGGGATGTTCCGTAGCGTAGCGCTTCTTGATTTCTTCATCGTCGATAATACGTCCCTCGACAGTATCGACGAGGAAAATTTGCCCGGGGTGGAGGCGCTCCTTGATCAATACGTTTTCGGGTTCAATGTCGAGAACGCCAACTTCCGAGGCCATCACGACAAGGCCATCCTTAGTGACGTAGTAGCGGGCCGGGCGCAGGCCGTTTCGATCTAGGACGGCGCCGATGACATTTCCGTCCGTGAAGGCGATGCACGCCGGGCCGTCCCATGGCTCCATGAGGGTGCCGTGGTATTCGTAGAAGGCCTTGCGCTCCTCGCTCATCGACTCGTGCCCGCTCCAGGGCTCGGGAATCATCATCAGGACGGCGTGGGGAAGCTCTCGCCCGCCCATGTGTAAAAATTCGAGTACGTTGTCGAAGGTGGCTGAGTCGCTTCCGCCTTCCTCAATGATGGGAAGGATGTGTTTGAGGTTCGGGAAGTGGTTGGACTCGCAAACGGATTCCCTAGCATGCATCCAGTTGATATTGCCGCGCAGGGTGTTGATCTCGCCGTTATGCCCGATGTAGCGGCACGGGTGCGAGCGGGACCAGGATGGGAGCGTGTTTGTCGAGAAGCGCGAATGCACAAGGGCAAGCGCCGAGATCATATCATCGTCCCTGAGATCCGGAAAGACGATCTCAACCTGCGCCGGTGTAAGCATCCCCTTGTAAATGAGGGTACGCGCGGACAAACTTGTGACGTGGAAGTCATCGCGGTCCCTTAGGCCCGAATGGAGAATTCGGTATTCCACCTGCTTGCGGATGATGTAGAGCTTGCGCTCGATGTCTATCGGGTTCTCATCACCTTCGAAGCCCCCGATGAAGACCTGTCTGAATAAGGGGGCGGATGACAATGCGGTGGGGCCGATCGGGCTGGTGTCGGTGGGCACATGGCGCCAGCCGAGAATATTACATCCCTCCTGGCGGGCGACTGACTCGAATATCTGCTCGCACTCGTTGGCCTGGGCAATGTCGTTTGGAAGAAATACGAGGCCCGCGCCAAATCTGCCTTCGCTGGGCAAGCCGATGCCTTCTTTGTCGCAAACTTTGCGCAGGAAATAATCGGGCATCTGGAGCAGGATTCCGGCGCCATCGCCCGTGTTCACCTCTGAGCCGCTGGCAGCCCGGTGTGAAAGGTTTTTAAGAACGGTAAGCGCCTGCTTAATTGTTTTTGCGGATTTTTGGCCATTGATATCAACCACGAAGCCCACTCCGCAGGCCTCATGTTCAAATGCAGGGTCATAGAGGCCTGGACCCGATTTCGGGGAGTTGTAAGTCATTGATATACCTAGTCTGTATGCTCAGAAAACAAATCCATCGCCCAAGCTGAGAAAGGGACACTCTTCTACGAGAACAGCGTACCTTACACGAGATCGCGTCGGAAGCCAAAGCATAAATTCTTATGTTTTGCATTAAAAATACTTATAGTATATATGTTTTCAATTATGAATATCGATACATTGAGGCTTTTGTGCCTTGTGATTCAGACGAATAGTTTCTCCCGTGGCGCCCGGGAAGCCGGCATTTCCCAATCGGCGGCGAGTCAGAGCATTCGTCTCCTTGAGGAGGAGGTGGGTGCGGTGCTCTTGGATAGGAGTAAACGTCCATTTACGGTGACTTTACAGGGAGAGAAGTTCTACAAGGCAAGCCGCGACCTCCTCGAGGGGTTTGATAGGGTCTTGGCCGAGGTCGCCCAGGAAAAGCGCCGCGTCGCGGGTACGGTTCGTGTTGCCGCTATTTACTCCGTTGGCCTTCATCATATGGGCTTTTTCATGCAGCGCTTCCGCCATGAGTATCCGGATGCAAGGGTGCGACTTGAATGTTTGCACCCACGAGAGGTCATCCGTTCGGTAGAAGAGGATCTGGCCGATGTTGGCCTTGTCTCCTATCCGGCTGCGCTGAGGGGGGTGGACGTGATTTCCCTCTGGCAGGAACCCATGTGCCTGGTATGCGCGCCCGAGCATCCCCTTGCCGTCAACAAAATCATTCGTTGCGCCGATCTGAATGGCGTTCCATTTGTGGCATTTGATCCCGATCTCGCCATACGAAAAGCCATTGATCGGGTGCTGCGCCAGGAACACGCAAGGGTTAATGTGGTGATGGAGCTAGACAATATCGAGAGTATCAAGGAGGGAGTATTGCTCGGTGCGGGGGTGAGCATTCTCCCGGAGCCGGTTTTTCAAAAAGAGATCACCATGCGGAGCCTCAAGGCGATTCCCCTTGACCGGGACGACCTGACCCGGCCCATTGGGTTGATTCACCGAAGGCGCAAGCACATCTCTCTGGCGGTGAGCAGTTTCATCGAGCTGCTCACCGAACGCTGAGGATGTCCCGTATCGTTGCCGCGCTTTTGAATTTCAAGACCCCCGAATGTGTTATCCCTTGTTCAGGCGCTCGAAAACCTCGTCGGCATCACTGGCCCTGTTGTAGTCCTGATCCAGGTTTCCATTTCCGCAGGGGCTTTTTACAGCGAAGAACACCGCGGGCCCGCCCACGGCGACGACGCCATGGCGTGTGTTTCGCGGTATGTGGATCATGTCGCCTTTTTCGATGATTCGCTGCTCCTCGCCGAGAATCATGTTGAGTTCTCCTTCGAGCATCAGCATGTACTGCTCTTCATTGGGATGAAAATGCGGGGTCGGGCCCTCGCCATCCTGATAGGTCACGACTCCCGCTTTCATTAACTCTCCCGCAACCGTTTTTGCTGTGGCTGGACCAGAACTCGAATGCTTCGTTTCCATCTCGGAAATTTTGTAAAATGGCATAGCATATCTCCTTTCGATAGATAGCGCTGCGCCCTCATCAGGCGATTGCGTGGTTGCTCGAGAAACTTTTAGGAAGCAAGTGAATAATAGCAAACTTGAAGAGATGAGACACACCGCCGGAGGTATATAACCCTAGGGTTCCGATGGGTCATGGGCCGACAGGAATAACTCACCTCCCGGTCCCAGCGAGATGAATTCCAGCCACTCATCGCGCGCGCAAAGGTACCCACCGTTTCGCCGAGAAGATGTCGCAGACTATTTCAAGAAGATGCAACTCGAGTTTCCGGTAGATCTTGAATGGAAATTTGGGCACCTGAAATCCGGGGGCCGGGTAAAGCGTGAAAAAAATCCCCCTGGTATTCGGAGGGATTTTCTGTTCATGATGTGGCTTTTATTCGTTGAAGTGCCCGAGCGGTCTCTCAATGGCGTATTTGTAGGGCGCCCGCAGGAAAGTGTCCTTGATGGGCTTCAGGTCGTTGTTGCCCGCCTCGGTGACTAGAGCCGCGGGAATATAGAAGACGGCGCCGGCGACCATGGCGACCAGGCTCAGGGGCCGGATGATCAGTAGATCCCAGATCATGGCCAGATCGTCGGTTTCCTTGGCTATCTCATGTGAGCCGGCTTGCACCAGCATTGGCGAGGCAAGGCTGAGGGCAAGCGCCAGAGCTACAGCTTTTCTCTTCATAGCGATCCCCTGGAGGGTTCGGCCCGGGCGGAAATTGCCGGGCTTTCTATTTGAATTTTCCCATGGGCCTTTCGATGGCATCGGCATAGGGCTTGTCTATCCAGATTTTCTTGAGACGAACAGGGTCATCTCCAAAGAGGGGGTCCAACACCCAGGCTATCGGGTAAGTCAGGAGAGCACCCGCCAGGACGATGTAGTGGTAAGGCCGGACGATGAAAAGGTCCAGAAGAAATTCCCCCGTGCTGGCCCCTGCGGATTTCATTTCGGCCGCATATGCTGGCTGGGGAGAAAGTATCGTTTGCGCCACCGGCAGAAAAGCCAGAGCCATTCCAAGAGTAGCTGTGAGAACACGTTTTTTCATCTCAAATTCCTTCTTTTATAAGATGACAGATCGTCCTTAGCGAACGATACGCCAAGTGCCATCGGGGTTCCGGCAAGCACTCCCTTTGGCGGTTTCATTTCCCCCGCCCACCATAATTGTCTGGGTATAAGGGCGGCATGTCTCGCCGCTGGATGCCCTGTAGGAGGGCTCGGGCGTTACCGTGCCGCTATGGCCATTGTCGGGATTGCGCCATGTGGTGGCTTTCCCAGAAGGGGCAGTTTCCAATGTTGTTTGGGTTGTTCGGGCCATGAGTAGCCTATCCCGCTCGTCGAGTTTCTTGCCGATGGACCCGCCAAGTATCCCGCCTAGAATGGCGCCGCCGATGGTGGCTATGGTTTTGCCGCGCCCCCCGCCGATTCGGGAGCCGAGTACGCCGCCGGCGATCCCGCCGAGAATGGTTCCTCCGGTCTCTTTGTTAATTCCGCCTTCGCGGCCGGCGCCGGTGCACCCGGCCAGGGTGATGGTGAAAATCAAGATCAATCCGGATGATATCCAACGAGACATCGAAATTCTCCTTTGTTAAAAACGGTGGTTTCCCTAATTAAAAGGATTGACGCCTCAAGACAACGACAATTTTACCATTTTTTGAATTGCTGTAAAGGGCAGTCGTAAAAGTGTCCCGGCGGGGTGGCGCAGTCATGTGCCGGCGGGTATGAGAATAAGTGGGCCCGAAGGTCCCCTTATTGGTTTTTTTTGCTCCATTTTAGGGTTTTTTTGAGTCTCATTCCGCTTATTCCGGTGCCGTTTTTTGCTTTGCTTGAGACGGTAGCTCTCCCTATTCATCTCAAGGATGCGGGCGTGGTGGGTGAGGCGGTCGAGGAGCGCGTCGGTCAAGCGCTCTAATCCGAATACCTCGGCCCACTCATCGAAGGGAAGATTGGTGGTCACCAGGGTGGAGGCTTGCTCATAGCGCTGGCTGAAGACCTCGAAGAGAAGCTCGGCCCCTGTTTTGGAAAAGCGGCACGAAGCCCAGCTCATCGATGATGAGCAGCTTGTAGGCGGCGAGCTGCTTTTGACGCCTGAGCAGGCGCTTCTCGTCGCGTGCCTCCATGAGTTCGTGGACGAGGGCAGCCGTGGTCGTGAAGCCGACGGAAAGACCCTTCTGGCAGGCGGCGAGACCCAGGCCCAGCGCGATGACGTTCTCGCGGCGGGCGCTGAAAAAAATCCGTGTAGTTAATGGTTTCTCCCAGGGTAGGCTGACGCCGCATTTAATTTCCAGTACTATTTCCCCTATTATTCTTCACTCTTTTGGAATTGGTGGGTGATATGACTGCGTATTTACGTGCGGCGACGAACATTCTCGTTCATGTTCCCGATCTTGTTCGCTACGGCTCGAAACCCTGGAGCGAAACCGCCGGAAGCGACGAAGCTCTTGCTAATTTGAATGCTGGTCTGCGGCCTTTTGGCGAAGTGGTTGACTATGCGCCAAACCAGGTTTTTATCGGTAATCTTCCACCCGAGAAGTTAAATGAAATTTCTTTCCCTTGGTATGAAAATTCCCTCCCCGGAGCCTCGCCGAAGGGTGTTTTCGGGGAAGTCCTCCCGCAGGATTCTTTTTACTCCCTTCTCGAAGCGGCCGATCAGTTTGCATTGATTTCATTAAGCAATGAGCGGCATGTTGCAGTTATCCCATCCTCGGATGCCGCCGCCTCCCTCTTGAAGAGAGGGAAATCCGTAAAGGAATATCGTCAGGAAGACATAATTCGGTGCATCGATAAAGGAGAAGCCCTGCCGCTATTTCAGGGTAGAGACCTAGTTGGGTGCATTCGCCGCGATCATGAATTTGATGAGTCACTTGATGCCCGTGTTCTTTTGGAGAACTTGGCGGCCAAGGCTAGCGGTGCATATGCCCTCAGGCATCTTCTTGTTCAGGAAGATATCGCCCCGGATGAAATAGAATACGTCATCAGTTGCTCCGAGGAGGCAGTCGGAGATCGTTACAATCGCGGAGGGGGTAATCTGGCTAAGGCGATTGCTGAGATGGCCGGTTGTATAAATGCCGCCGGGGTCGATGTGAAGTCATTCTGCGCGGCTCCTGTATATGCCATTGTACACGCGGCGGCCCTTATTCAGGCGGGTGTCATTAGAAATGCTGTCGTTGTCGGAGGAGGTTCGATGGCGAAGCTTGGAATGAAAGCTTACTACCATCTGGAAAAGGAAATGCCCGTTCTCGAAGATGTACTGGGCGGGGTGGCGTTCTTTCTCTCGTCGGAATCAGACGATAGCCCCCGGGTAAATCTTAAAATCGCGGGACGCCACGCTGCGGGAAAGGCGTCAACGCCTCAAGGATTAGCGGAGGCTCTGGTGCGCGACCCGCTGGCTCGGGCCGGGCGCAAGATCAACAGTATCGACAAGTATGCTGTTGAACTACATAATCCCGAGGTGATGCTGCCTTCGGGGGCGGGGGATGTCGCGGCCACGAATTATAAAATACTGGCTGCTATGGCGGTAATGGGCGGGGAAATAACCCGCGGAGAGATTCCGGAATTTATCGTAACCCATGGGATGCCTGGATTCGCACCTACACAGGGGCACATCCCTGCCGGCGTTCCCTTTCTCGGTCATGCCCTGAAAGGGATGCGTGCTGGCATCCTTCAGAGTACGATGGTTGTGGCCAAAGGGAGTTTGTTTCTAGGCCGCATGTCCCAACAGGCCGACGGGGCTTCGATTTTGATAGAAGCATAATTTGTTTTTTTTTATGATCAAGCGGGAGGATATTCATGTTTAAAGGCAAAAAGGTGATTGCGCTGGGCGAGCGGGATGGCGTTCCCGGTCCGCTGATCGCCGAGTGTCTCGAGGCGGCGGGAGCGGAGATCGTATTCCAGAAGACCGAATGTTTCGTCTGAACCTCCGCAGGCGCCATGGATCTGGAAAACCAGGCTGCCATCAAAGCAATTGTAGATGAGATTGGGCCGGAAAATTTGATGGTGGTATTGGGAATGCCCGGAGAAGGCCTTCGGCTTGCGGTCGAAACGCTGACTACCGGGGACCCCAGCTGGGCCGGGCCTCTGGCGGGAGTCTCGTTGGGACTCCCCGTTTTTCACATCCTTGAGGAGAAGGTGCGGTCCCAGATCTCCGAGGACATATACGCCGAGAAGCTTCTCATGATGGAAATGGTGCTCGATTTACCACAGCTCGAAAGTGATCTCGCCGATATACGCACGGCGGGATAGAAGGGGTAATTATGTCCATGCAATTAGAGATGGGTATTTTTCCTGTTTCCAAAGTGATTGTTGGAAATCACTTCGAGTACCAAGATAAAACCCTCACCGTGGATGCGGATGAACTCGGTAAAATGGTGCTCGAAGGCGGCACTTTCAGAAATGTCAGCTTCCACGCCGCCATGCCAGGCGATTCAGTGCGGATCACCAATGTTCTCGATGCGGTTGAGCCTCTTTACAAGGTAAGTGGGCGCTCGTGCGCCTTCCCCGGATTTCTTGGCCCGGCGAGGACTGCTGGCGATGGCCGCACCCATAAGTTAGCCGGGATGTGCGTGATCAGCTCCTCCTATTTTCTCGGCCCCATGAGCGGGATCATGACCTACCGCGAGGGGATTATCGATATGTCCGGCCCCGGCGAGAGGTACTGTACAAATTCCGAGACGGTGAATCTCGTCGCTTGCTACGAGCCGCTGGCGGGCGTTTCGAACGAAGCGCACGACGATGCCGTGCGCCTGGCGACGCTGAAGGTGGCATCCCGGCTGGCCGCGTTCACTGCGGAGCTAGAGCCCGTGAGCGTCGAAACCTTTGAACTCGGGGACGTCGACCCCGACCTTCCCCGGGTTGTTTTCGTCGATCAGGTCATGCACCAAGCGTCCATGGTTCAGACCTTCATGTATGGCAAGAATCTGGGGGATTCGGTTCCCACGCTCATTCATCCTAACGAGATGCTCGACGGCGCCGTGGTGGGGGCGAATTACAAGACGGGGCAGAAGGTGCCGACCTACCTTCACTGCAACATGCCGCTCATATACGAGCTCTACCGAAGGCACGGGGTGGACCTCAGCTTTGCGGGGATAGTCATCACGCGCGGCCACCACGACAACCAGGCGCTCAAGGAGCGCTCTGCGCACTACGTGGCCAAGCTCGCCACCCTTCTAAAGGCCGATGGCGCGGTTCTTGCGTTCGAGGGCGGCGGCAACTCCTCCATGGACTACTGGCTCACCGTTCAGGCGCTTGAGCAGATGGGTGTGAGTGCCGTTCCGATCATCTACGAGGTGGGTCGGCCGGGGTCGGGCGAGTACCCGCTCGTCTACCATGTGCCCGAGGCCGACGCCATCATTTCCAAAGGCATGCTGGGCGATCGTATCGCCGCCCCCGCCGTGGAGCGGGTCATCGGCTCCGAGACCATCCATCTCTACGGTGGCAGGAGCCGCAACGCCCGCGAGGCCTTCACCGTGACCGACAGCGACTACTACGCCAGCGAGTGGGCGATGGACCTGAACGGCATGGTGGGCAAGGCTTATTGAGCCGGGGGATGTTGCCGCGAAATGCGGGGACAACTATAGCAAATACTGCGAAACAACAGAAAATACGGGGAAGTTCATCGTGGATGCGGAAAAAAAACTTGCCGCTTGTGAAATTCATGCCGCCCGTGAAATTCACCCCATGCGACCCCGTAGCTACGCGGTTGTTCGCGGTTAGGCGGGTGGTGTTGCAGGGACCTTGATCGAAATATTTACCCCGCTGGGCGCTCGCGAGTCAGATGTTTGTCATGTGCGTTGGATTAGTTTTTTTGAATGAATCCATATCGGGAGGCCAAACCATGAGCGGTAAACTTCGAGTCGTTCACTACCTCAACCAGTTCTTCGCCGGCATCGGGGGCGAGGAGAAAAGCGACCACCCTGTATCCGCACAGGCGGGCCCCATCGGCCCCGGCATCTTGCTCAAAAAAATCCTGGGCGATGATGCCGAAGTAGTCGGCACCGTCTTTGCTGGTGACGGTCTATTCGCCGAAAACGAGGAAGCCTGCGCCGCCGAGGCCATCGCAATGATCCGGGAATTTTCTCCCGATCTCATCCTCGCGGGGCCTGCTTTCAACGCCGGGCGTTTCGGGCTCGCCTGCGCCGCCATCTGCCACGCCGCGCGGGAGGCCGAAATTCCAGCCATCTCCGCCATGCACCCAGAAAATCCGGGCGTCGCCGCCGCTGCGAGCGCTGTCCACACCGTCCCCGCCGCCGAGTCCGCCGCCGGGATGGAAGAGGCCCTTAAGGCCGCCGCCCGACTCGGGCTCAAGCTCGCACGGGGCGAGGCCATCGGCAACGCTGCCAATGAGGGCTACCTTCCGCGAGGCATCCGCTATAACGAAATCGCCGAGCTTCCAACCTCCCGGCGTGCCGTCGATATGCTCTTAAAAAAAATCAAGGGCGAGCCCTACGAGACTGAACTTGAAGTTCCCGTACTCGATGAGGTTGCGCCACCCGCGCCCATCGCCGATATCAAAAAGGCTCGCATCGCCATTGTGTCCGAGGGCGGCATGGTCCCCCCCGGCAACCCGGATCGCCTCGCCGGAGCGAGGAACGAAGTTTGGGCCACCTACTCCTTCGAGGGGAAAGATGCCCTTCCGGGTGGAACCTTCATCTCCATCCACGGCGGCTTCAACACCCTGTTCGTGAACGAGGAGCCCGACCGCATGCTTGCCGTGGACGCCTTCCGGCGCATGGAATACGCGGGCGAAATCGGCGCGCTCCACGACGATTTCCTGAGCACCTGCGGAAATGGCGGGGCCTTCACCGACATGGACGGCATCGGCCGCGCCTGGGCCGCCGAGCTCAAAAAGGCCGGGGTCGAGGGGGCCATCCTCCCCGCCACGTGAGGCACCGGCACGCGCAGCGGAGCTGCGCTGGCAAGAGCCCTTGAGCGAGAGGGCATCCCCACCGTCGTTGTCACCTGCCTACCCAACGTGGCGAAGGATATCGGGAGCAACCGCATCGTCAATAATCGCGCCGGGCATTTTCACCACCCCTTTGGCGACCCCTCTCAAACCCCCGAGGCCGAACGCGATTGGCGCCTCGGTGCCGCCCGCGCCGCCGTCGCGGCGCTTGCTGAAAAAGTGGATGGCCCCACGGTGTTTGAGTACTAAAACTAATTTGGTATGGCGGCGAAAATCTTTGTAGCCTCATAATTTCCGGCTGGAGGCGTCGCACAAACCGTGTTCGGTCATTTTCGGCAGCCTTTTCGAAAGTGCCCGCTGGTCGAAATTCTCGTCGAGATTCGATATGCCTTCCTTGCAGGTGTGGACCGAAAGGGCGGCCTAAACGTTGGCGCGATCGCGGTGCCCCAGAACATCGACTCAGAGAAATATCGGCTCATCTAGCGCGTAGAAAGCCTTGATGTACACCTCGTTTTTTGATGCGGCAGATGTTTGAGTCGCCACCCCGGAGGCGAAGTTCAGACACGCCAAAAGAAGCGCAATCATACAGACCGAACGGCGCCCGGCCTTGAAGATTTCACCAAAACGAATATTTATATTTTATCTCTCAATAGTTAAGTGTGGGAAAAAAAGCACCCGCGCTATTTATTCTTCGGCATCCTCGCCCCAAAGTCGAGGTGATGCCCGCCGACGTCCACCTTGTCGGGCAGGATGAATATCGTCGCGAATATGACTGCCGAGCCGAGGGCGACGATGAGTAAGCCGGGGGCCATCATCCGTGCCCGTGTGGTATCGGGGGTCGCCTCCGATTCGGCCATCCCGGTCCAGATATTGTTTCCTTGCCAGGCGGTATAGAGGCCGAACAAGGCGAAAATCGAGCCGGTTAGGCCCGCTGCCAGCTGGAAGAAGCCCTCCTCATCAAGCAGAAAGGAGAATATCTCGAGCTCTCCTGTGCCGTGGGCGCGGGCTGCCCCGGCCCAGACGAATGCCAGGCCGCCGATTATGATCGCGATAAACACCCCATTTTTCATTTTTGTCTCCTTTTAAGGCCGATTCCTTCTTTCCCATCGAGATGCTCTCTGCCGCGAGCATGAGGGCGCAGAACACGAGGACGAGAAGATAGAGGTATCTTTTTTTGTGCATTTTTCAATGTAGTAATTCGTAGTGAATAGCTAGAGCACGTGTCCAGGATTTTCGGGAAAGATTCAAAAGAGCGGGTGGTTTTAAATTTGGCCAATGCTTAATCCACCAGTTCCTCAAGCTTTCGGAGGGCTTCAGGGGGGAGGGCCGTGCCGCCCGAGGCGGCAACATTCTCGGCGATGCGCTCGACCTTGCCCGTCGCCGGAATGATCGTCGAGACGGCCGGGTGGGCGAGGACGTATTTGAGTAGCGCCTGGCCGGGGGTGGCGGCGCCCAGAGGCTTCATGAAATCGAACTCGCCTCGCTCATTCGCCGCGAGAAGTTTTTTGGGCCCCTCCTCTTTTAGCACCGGAGCATTCGGGCCCAGCGGTATGCGGTTTGCCAGAAGCCCCAGTAGCGTGCGCAGGACGATGACACCGATGTTCATCTCCGCGGCCAGGGGGAGTAGTTTTTCTGTGCAAGACCGCTCGGCGAGCGAGTACATGATCTGAACCGTGTCGTAGGCGCCGGTGCGCATCGCCTCTATCATTTCGGGATACTGATGCGGCTCGCTTGAAGTGAGCCCAATGAAGCGGACCCGCCCCTTGCTCCGGTAATCCTCTATAATGGGTGTCACCTCGCGCCAGCTGACGAGGGAGTGAATCTGCAGCAGATCTATGGTGTCCACCCGAAGGTGCTCGAAGGATCGCTCGATGCTCTCCCGCGCCTTCCCGGCGTCAGGCTCGTTAACTTTGGTGGCGATGATCGCCTCTGCCCGCCGGGGCTCAAGCGCCCGTCCCAGCGTTTCCTCGGCTTCCCAGTAGTTTGGCGCGGTGTCAAAAAAGTTGATCCCCCGGTCGAGAGCCTCGTTCACGATGCGGTGGCAGCGCGCCTCATCCTCGCGCGCCGCCGCACGGAAGGATTGCGAGGTGCCCAGTCCGATTTCACTCACTTTCAGGCCCGTTCGGCCGAGGGTGCGGTATTTCATGAATTTGTAGTCCTCTCGATATTGGGTTTTCTTTTTTTAAGCCTCGGATTTTTTTGTATGGCAGGGTAATAATTAAGCCGCGCCTGTGACCCGGGCGATGAGTGCATCCGGGTCTGGTGGCGAAGCGTTCCCGCGCCAGGCAACGTGCTGGTCCGGCCGGATGAGGATAAGATTTTTTTCATAGAGCGCGCGTCCTTTTGTATCGTCGATGTCGAGTACCTTCATGGGCACTTCGCGCACTTGCGCAGAGGCCTCAAGATCTGAGGTGTCTGTCTCACTGTTGAAGCGAAGCAGGATGAAGCCCTCGCCGAGTTCATCATGTAGCGCCCGGCTGTCTGACAGCCAGATGTGTGGCGCCCGCCCACCAGGGCAGGCAGAGGGCGTGTATCCGACGGGATCGTCGGGCGGCGGCGTTTCGCCAGCATGGTCGATCAGCGGCGAGCCGTCGTAGCGCGCCCCGAGTTGGATACCCTCGGCGGCAAAAAGCTCGGGAAGCTCTTTAATAAGATATGTCTTAAGCTCTTCTCTGGCGGACTCGCCCTCGGAGGATTCCTCTTCAAGATGAGAGGAGATCGTCATGCGCGAGACGAGAAGCGCCATGCGGTGCGACTCGGAGGTGTTGCGGACCCCGATGGGCTGCCGCTCGGCTTCATAGCTTGCGAGTAGACCCTCTCCCCCCCAACCCTGACAGACCGCCGCGAGCTTCCAGCCCAGGTTGGCGGCGTCGTCGATCCCCGTGTTCATCCCGAAGCCCCCGGTCGGGGTGAAGAGATGGACGGCATCACCCGCCATGAAGACGCGCCCCTCGCCATAGCGCTCAGTCACGAGGGCCTGGCCCGCCATCCAGGGTTTGGACGAGATAATCTTCACTGGCACATCGGCGCCGATCTGGGCGAGGGCGATTTTCTTTGCGTCATGATTCGAGACCTCCTCGCCGGGGTCGAGCTTGGTGAACATCAAGAACTTTCCCTTGCCGTCCAGTGTGATGAAGGCCGAGCGCTGCTCGGGGTTCGTTACCTGGGTGTGGAACGCCGGTGGGTTGGTGAGGACATCATAAATGCCCGGCGCCTCAAGGTAGGTGGACTGCATCCGGCCCATCATGTAGTTCACGTCCTGGCCGCCATCGCCCGCGTAGCGGATGCCAAGCTCGCGTCGAACCGTAGAGTGCGCCCCGTCGCAGCCTGCGAGGTAGGCGCACCGCAAGGTTTCTTTCTTTCCGCTCCCTGCCTCCTCTAGTTCGGCCTCGACGTAGTCCGCGTGCTGGGTGAAGCCCAGAAGCCGCCAGCCGAATCGAACGTCGGCGGCGGGAAGCGCATCAGCCCGATCTTTGAGTATCTGCTCGACGAGCATCTGCGAGACCCGGTGCAGCGGCTCGGGCCCCACCTCGAGCAGGGGCGAGTCGGGGGCCATTTTTTCATCCGTCGAGGGCATCTTGAAGCGCACGATCTCCTTGCCGTTGAGCCGGGTGAGGTAGACCGAATCCGTTATGTGATCGGCGGGAAGCCCCGTTTTACGGACTTTTTGGGAGATGCCAAAGCGGCGGTAATGCTCCATCGTGCGGGCGTTCATGGTGTTGCCCTGGGGATGGGTGGCGACCGTCCCGCTCTTGTTGACGATGGCGCAAGAAACGCCGCGCAACGCCAGCTCGAGTGTCAGGCAAAGCCCCACAGGACCTCCTCCGCATATCAAAACCTGTGTGTCGAGATCAGGCATGGTTTTTTCTCCGATGTCTGCATTGTAATGGGGAAGGGCCCGGATCGCCAACGGAGGGTGGGAGAGACGTGTGGCGCTTAGATGCGATATTCGGAGGCCTGCTACTCGCAAAGCCAGAGATGGTGGTTCTCGGGCGTGATTACGTGCCGGAGCCCGGCCCAATTTCTCTTGGGGTCTTTATCTAATGGCAAACGATGTAGTACCCGTAGGTCGGCCCCTTCGGATTTCTTTAGCGCGGTTTCTTTGAGTCCCTGATAGTGAAGCGGGTCGTCCTCGGCTGTCGCAATGTCGGGAAGCGCCTTAACAAAGGCTTCTATAAGTTTCAGATCGGCTTCGAACTTCTTCGCGACCTCGGCCACCGAATAACCCAACACCGGGGTCACGAGGGGCATCGCATATTCCAGCTTGTCTGTGAGAGCCCGTAGATTGGGTGCCATTGTCCGGAGCCATCTGGGCGGTTTGTTAATTTAATAGGGCTTAACCCCGAGGATTGGATGCCAGCGCCATGGGGCTTCAGATAAAACTGCGCCGGATTGATTCATTCCAATAGGACCAGACAAGAACGCGTTCTCCTGGGGTCATTATGGCCTCAGGCCTACTGATTTATAAGTGGCCTTCACCAGGCTGCCTTCAACATAGGCTCAAACCGGGCAGGATTTATTTAATTACGGCAAATAATTTAATTTGGAAGGAAAGTTGATAATAGCGAAAAATTGAATTTTTCTCGTCACTAAGGCCTATTGCCGGAAAAGATCGTCTTCTTTTTTTCGAAATAATCGGGAGGTGGGGCCTCCGCCGGGACGATAAGCGTAGCCCCGCACGATGACGGCAGGAATGCTTTCTGCTCCTTGCCCCATGAGAATGCTGGCTGCTGCGGCGATTTCATCAGCTTGCGCAACCTGGGTGATTTCAAGCCGATGCCCCGAACGGTCAAGTTCTCCTCGCAGATCTACCAGTGGTTCGATTCCAGCGCAGCCGATGGAAACGCCAACTACACCGCTTCGGAAGGCGCGTCCTTGTGTATCTACTATCAGTACTGCCGGTGGAAAATCAATTTTCTTTTTCAACTCCGATTGTATTTTTCGTGCCGATGCGTCCGCGTCCTCGGGAAGAAGGAGGACATAGTCCTCATCTCCGGCGAGATTGGAATGGTCAACACCGCCATGAGCGCATACCGCTCCGGAGCGGTGCTCGACAATTAGGGCCTTGTCCGATGCGACTACAATTTCATTGGATTCGCGCAAAACAACTTCGACAAGCCTTGCGTCCCTGCCGTCGCGTTCGGCTATATGGGTTGCTTCTTTCGATGGATCGACTTCGGATAGGCGAACGTAGCGTCCCTCGGCCTTACTCACGATTTTCTGTGCAAGAGCGAGGATGTCTCCCTTGATGAAGGTAAGGCCTGACTCGGCGGCAGCGGAAAGAACGATCTCGGAGAGATTGTCTTCGGGCCGCACTTCGGGGATTCTCGTCAGCGATATAAGTTTGACTGAATTCATGCGGGGCAAATCGCCGACAGCCATTCGGGAACCGCGATGCCTCTTTCTGCAAGGAGAGCAAGATCCGAGGTGGTGTCGATATCAAAATGAAATCCTGGATTTTCAAACAAAATCGGCTGAATTGAATTGTCGATGGCCGCAGAACGATGTCGGACAAAACTATCGGGCCCAAAAGCGAAGGGCATTTCACCGGGAGGGCGAAGCAGAAGACCATTTGTCCCGCCATCGGGAGAGGGCGCTATCACGGCATATCCGCCGGGGTGAGTATTTTTAGCCGCCAAGTCGAGCATCGCATCGATATCCGTTGGTGCGAGGGCGGGGAGGTCGGCGGGAATGATTAAAATCATCTCCGCATTATTTTTGAGCGCCCATTTTCTTCCAGCTTCCAGATCAGCATTCAGATCATTGGCCGGACACTTTTGACCCATGGCGCCTTTCGATTCCGCGAGGGCGAGCGCGGAGTTCCCGTCGCTCAATACGGTGACGGCGTCGATACCCGAAGCCGTCACGACAGCATCCAGAACGCGCTCGAGCATCCATTTTCCAAGCTCGTGCCGTGTCTCATCGTTCAGGGCGCCAGCCAGGCGAGATTTTCCGGTGCTGAAATCTCTCGCCGGTACAAGCGCGTGGCATGAATGTCGAGAGCCCATCAGGCGACCTTTCGGATTAAGTGAGAAAGTTAAAATTTATCATAGCATCATCCGGTCGGGGCAAGGCCGCGAAATTTCTCGGCGAAATCCAGAACCACTCGGGCCAAGGCAGTCTTCGATGCAATGTCGGTCATCACGCTCTGCGCTGTCATCGCGGCGATACCTCGTGCCTCGAAAGTCGGTATCAGGCGAGCGTCTTCATCGTCAAAAACATATCCGTCCAGGTATTCTCGCAGAATTTCCGCCACACCCAGCGCGGATACTTCATGTCCCAGACTATTGAGCATATCGGCGGCTGGGCCCCGTAGTGCGGCGCCACCGATGATGGGGCTGACCCCCACTCTGGGAATTCCCGGTAGGTTCTGCAATTTCTCGCTAATATCTTTAATTGCCAGAATTGGGCCCAGGCTGACCATCGGGTTCGAGGGGCAATATACGATGGTTTTCGCCGATCGGATGGCTTCGAATACCTCGGGTGTTGCTCTTGCCTCATCCGCTCCCTGGAATCGGACGCCTGTGACTTTCGGTCGTGTTCCCCGGGCGACGAAATAATCCTGAAATTCAAGTTCTCCCTCGGGGGTTTGAACGCGTGTGGCGACTGGAAAGTCCGTCATGGGAAGCACCTGAGATTTTATTCCCAGTGCGGCACATAGCTCGACCGTCACCACGGTGAGGCGGGCGCCCTCTGAGAGGCGCTGGGTGCGTCTTATGTGCGTCGCCATGTCCTTATCACCCAGCCGAAACCAGGTGGGGCCGCCGTAGAGGCCGAGCAGATCAAGCGCCCCAGAGGTGTCGCCCGTGATTCCCCAGCCCTGCGAGGGGTCGGATAACCCTGCGAGGTTGTACATCACCGTATCGAGGTCGGGGCTGATGTGGAGCCCGTGGAGCGTGAGGTCGTCCGCCGTGTTGACTCTGACTGTCAGGGCACCC
>Ga0114999_10003382_pt1 | contig 20047 bp, 14 predicted proteins | sample ArcticOcean_MG_C_3_FD_89820 | JGI IMG/M metagenome (GOLD analysis project Ga0114999, IMG submission 89820) | Marine microbial communities from western Arctic Ocean - ArcticOcean_MG_CB8_126 | ecosystem: Environmental > Aquatic > Marine > Oceanic | place: Arctic Ocean: Canada Basin | collected...
TCGGATAACAGCTCTTTTGAGAGATCGTGGCTGGCGTGTCAACCATAAACGGGTCGAAAGTATCTGGCGACGGGAAGGGCTGACAGTCCCGAAGAAGCAACCGAAGAGAGGCCGCCTCTGGCTAAACGATGGTTCTTGTATCCGGTTAAGACCCACGCACAAGAACCACGTCTGGGCCTACGACTTCGTTGCCATGCGTACACACGACGGAAGGACGGTACGAATGCTGACGTGATGTGGGCCCAATCAAACAGAATCAAGATCTACTTGGAGCCGCTTACTGTGAGCACGAGCCCTATCCGAGGAAGTCCCGGAGTTTTTTACTACTAGTGGGGTGACGCAACTTGCGAAGGGCGTTGGCTTCAATTTGCCTTATACGTTCACGGGTCACGCCGAACTCTCGGCCAACCTGGTCCAGCGTCCGGCCACGGCCGTCTTCGAGGCCAAATCTGAGCTCAAGGACTCGGCGCTCCCGCTCCGTCAAAGTATCGAGTAAGTCAATGATTTGGTCGCGCAATATGTGGTGATACGCGGCTTCCGTCGGTGTCGGAGAGTCACCGTCCGCGATGAAATCTCCAAGGCGAGCCTGACCATCCTCGCCAATCGGCATATCGAGGGAGGCAGGTGTCTGCGAGATTTTTATTACTTCCCGTACCTGATCAGCAGACATGTCCATCTCACGACCGATTTCGTCTGCGGTTGGCTCTCGTCCGTACTCCTGGACCAGGCGGCGACTAATCCGCAACAGCTTGTTGATCTTTTCGACCGCGTGCACCGGTACACGTATCGTCCGTGCTTGATCGGCGACCGACCGAGTAATCGCTTGTCGGATCCACCACGTCGCATAGGTCGAGAACTTATATCCCCTGCGGAAGTCGAACTTTTCTACACCCCGCAAGAGGCCGATGTTTCCTTCCTGGATCATGTCTAGCAAGCTCAGGCCTCGACCGATGTGTTTTTTCGCCACACTGACCACCAGCCGAAGGTTGGCCTCTGCGAGGTGGCGCCGGGATTTCGTACTCTCCTCGCGCACACGGAGTAGGTGAGAGTGGAAGAGGAGTTCGTACATGCCAAGTTTGTCTTCGAACCCGTCACTCGAAATCTGGCTCTCGATCTCCTCCACCGGCGGATCATTGTCCATTAGGTCAATTATTTCGGGAGGTAGAAGGCGTGAAATGAGCGAAAGTTCAACCACGAGTTTCTGACATTCCTCAGGTTCAACCTCGAGAGTGTCGGACAGATAGTTGACGAGGACTTCATTAATCGGGCCATCGATCAGTATTCGCATATCCGGGTCGTGCATGACAGAGGAGAGCCGCACGTCGTTTGGGAGTCCCAGAAACCGCGCCACTGCAATTGCTGCCTCATGTAGGGTATGCAGCCGCTTGAGTAGTCCAAGCACGGTGACGCGCGCCGACGGAGACTCACCAGAGTCCCCACGGATCTCGGATTCGATCTCTATCAACCGAACCTCGAGTTCTAACGAGCGGGCCAGGACGCGTTCATCTTCAGCTGTAAGAAGGTCAACCCGACCGATCTCACGCAAATACATTCGCACCGGGTCATCCGTGATTTCGGACTCGCCGGCCTGGCGGACCCACGCTTCACTGGCGTTCGCCGCCTGGACCGCGGAACGGGAGGCTTCCCAGAGATCTAGTTCGGAAGCCGTCGAGGCGCTTTGGTTAGTAACGACAACTGAACTATCAACGTCGTCGCCGTCCACATCGTCCTGGTTTGAAGTCCCAATTATCTGAACTAAAGGTTCAGCGCGCGTTTCGTCTAGCTCTTCGTTGAACGATTGTGTATTCGAGGGCCTGCGGCCGCGTCGAGGCATTAATTACGCCTTGGGTATTAAGTGTCTCAAACGCTTAATGTTGTCGATGAGGCGTTGGAGACGATCGCCAAGATATTGTTGTCGGATCACGGGCGATTATAGTCGGTCCGTTTGGATGCCGGGCACTTGGAAGTTGGGCGCCAATCAAGGCCATCTAAAACATACGGGCTCGCCGTCGAATCAACCGAATTGGTTTGTTTACGTCGACGCTCTCGGATTATCCAAGTTGAGGGGCGTCGTGAAGGCCCCTCAACTTGGATAATCGTTCCACTGATCACACTCTATGACGGTGGTGTAATCTGGGACGGGTAGCATCAGATCATGCTGAGATTAACCGCCGAACTTCCATACTTCTGCGGGCGTTCCGCCTTCAGGTAGCCCGATCGGAAGTTTGACATCGATCAGGTAAGGCCTCTGATCGTTCATGACGATGTCCAGACCGTGTTTGATTGCATCCTGAAGTTTAGACTCGTCGTCGACCACGATACCGTCCATACCGAAGCCCCCGGCTATTGCTACGGGATCAATTCCTTCAAGGGCAACACTCGCATATTGACTGGTGTCACTCATCACTTCCCCTGCCCGACCAAAAGCTCCAGCCACGACGCCATATGAACCGTTGTTTGGGATGACGTAGAGCACAGGTATTCGGTGGTGTACAGCGGTCCAAAGACCGGAGTCTGCATAGAAGGTAGAGCCGTCTCCGACGAGGCCTACAACAGGGGTATCTGGTGCTGCCAACTTGGCACCGATCGCAGCACCGATGCCATATCCTTCCGATCCACCGGCGGAACGAATATAAATATTGTTTCCGCCGCCTTTTTTAGACTGAACGGAATCAAACGAGGTGGACGGAGACTCGAATGTCATGACGCCTCCCCCAACACGTTCTAGTTCTTCGTCGAGGGTATCGAGTAACACTAATGGACGGACTTTACCTATCTGTTTTGGCGCCCATCCAGTCACTTTACGTCTCTGTTCTCTCAGTGCTTTTGAGTGAGCCTCGGTAGCAGTTCGCCTAGCGTCATATTTGGAAGCAGGGGCCGTTGTGGCTGCAACTTCGAGAAGTCGATCAATAGTTCTTCCTTCATCAGCAAGAACTTCGAGTGTTACACCCGGAAGGTTCTGGAAGTTAGCTACCCCCGAACCGATTGAGATGATATTGCTTGCTGTGGCGAACGAGTCGAAGTCATCGGCTTTTCCATTTCCTCTGTGTCGTACCCCGATGCAAAAAATCTGATCTGGTTTAATCCTCTCGACTGCGGTATCGATCCTCCCGCAATGGAGTTGATGAGGGACAGGGACGCCTCGGGCATCGGCGAACGGTATGGTTGTTACCGCGGCGCCATAGTGCTCAGCCAGGGCAATGAGTTGTTTTTCGGCGTTGCTTTTCCAGACCCCATCTCCGATATAGAACATCGGTCGTTCGGAGGCATCCAGAGCTGATGAAATCGTTTCGACATCGTCGTCCGACGGATACCCGACTTTAAGCTCTCGGATTTCGCCATCGATAATGTTTGTTGTGACTAATTCGTCCTCAAGAAGGCGATCGTAAATCGCAAGATGTACGGGGCCGAACGGTGGAGTCTTTGCTACTCGTATCGCTCGCTTTAATGCCTGTGGCAACCCTTCAGGTTCTATAACTGCCCAACTCGCCTTTACGAACGGAGCGGCGATGGACGTCGGTCCGAATGTATGGCTCAGGTCCAATTCGACATGATCAGCAAAACTGCCGGTATCGCCGGCAAATGTGATGACCACCACGGGTAGGCTTGCTGACCATACGTTGATGAGTTGACCTAAGCACTGTGCTAGTCCAGCTCCCAGGTGAACGACCATTACCGCAGGATCGCCCTTGACCTGGGTGTACCCACCGGCGGCCGATGTGACGATCCCTTCATGCAGTGCAAGGACGCCTTGAATGTCCGGATTGGCATGCAGAGAGTCGAAGAAGCGTGCTTCGCGTGACCCGGAATTGTAGAACACGTAATCAATGCCAGATGCGACTAGTTGCTCGACCATAACCTGAGATGCGTTGGCAGTAATTGGGTGAGTTGACATCTGAACAGAAACTTCCTTTTTGAGTGTGCTTTATCGGTCAGTCGGAATGAGAAAGGAAAAGGGACTCGCATTCTTTAGCCAGTTCTTGAATTACCTGGACCCTGCTGGCACCTGTGGTGGGGGCAGGTCATTGTCGGACTGACGTGAATTGGAGGGCTGTGTCGGACGATAGGTAGAACTTATCGCGATCACTTCCATCCGACTTGATGTTGGCCCTTCCGATCAATATTTCCACAGGGACAGATGAATTCCTCCGTAGTCGGGGCGGCGTACCGCCCCATTTATATATTCGTGACTACGAAATACTAGGATGCCGTCACGAACTTAGACGTAATGTCGGGTATCGTCGCTAGTTCGCGAGAAGACCATTCCGCGCCTACACCCCCGAAACGGGCGATCACGCCCGCAACGTTGGGCGCCGCCTCTGTTGCCGCTGTGGCATTCAGCAAGAATGATCTCGTCCGACGAACCATGACGTCTTCGAGTGTCAATGCCATCTCATGGCGGACCGCATACACCGCGTGAGAAAGCCGGTACGGGAGGCTCCCGGACAAAGGCTCCGTTAGTTCGGGATGCTGAGCTTCGAGGTCTCTGATACAGGCTTCCTCGGATCCATACAACGAGTCCGGATCAATTACCGACGCTGACGTCATTGGATTCTTAACCACCGCATCACTGGCTCCAATCAAATTCAGATGCACCGAGTTACTCGGAGAGTCAGAAAGCCCGCCGATCTGTGCCGCGCTGGACACTGTTTGCTCGGCCATCAAACGAGCCGTCGTCCACTTTCCACCCGCGACCGTCACAAGACCCGAATCTGAAACGATAATCCTGTGTGAGCGAGCGATTTTCGATGTAGAAGCTCCCGAATTACGGGAGACTAAGGGTCTTATGCCTGTAAACGAGGAGAGTATCTTCGCCTCGTCGACTGCAGGGAGGTATTTCTTCAACTCCCCTGTCAGGAACTCGACATCTTGCTGCGGCGCCACTGGATCGGCGTAAGGGGACTGGACATCGACGTCGGTCGTTCCTACGAGCGTTCCACCCAGCCATGGCAAAGCAAAGACTACTCTGCCGTCACTCGTATCTGGGATAAGAAGCCCGTGGCGGCCACTAAGCAGCGATCCGGCCATAACTAGATGGGTTCCGCGGCTCCAACGCATAAGCCCGGTGGGCGCGGCATTTCCCAGTCCAATCGTAGTGTCGGTATGCACGCCGGTCGCATTAATCGTGACTTTCGCGTCGATATTAAACGAACGTCCATCAACATTGTCGTGTGCTTCGACGCCGGTGACGCGTCCGGATTCGACCCGGATCGCTTGAACGTTCACGTAGTTAAGTACAGCCGCGCCGTAGGCAGCGGCGGTTTTAGCGATGGCCAGGGCAAGCCTCGCGTCATCTGTTTGCCCGTCGGTGAACGCGATACCGCCTTGCAAGCCATCGGTCCGTATCCCCGGGACAGCATCGAAAAACGACTTTGCGTCCAGAGTGCGGGCCCGATTAAACCCTCCGCCGCGTGCTAAAGCGCTGTACCCCATCATTCCAAGAGAATGTTTGAGATGATTCCAACGTGAGTAAGCCGGGATGGCAATCGGAAGGGGACGCACAAGATGCGGTGCGTTTCGTCTGAATATTCCACGTTCTCGCAGTGACTCACGAACAAGACCCAGCCGGCCTTGGCGTAGGTACCGGACTCCGCCGTGGATCAACTTGGTACTCACACTCGACGTTCCAGAGGCAAAATCACCGCGTTCCAGCAGAACCGTCGAGTACCCCCTAGATGCAGATTCGAGCGCTGTATAAAGCCCCGTGGCACCTCCGCCTATGATTAGCACGTCGACTGATCGTCCTTCCGACTCAACATAGTCGACGATTGATTTTCGGTCGAACGGTAGCTGTTGGATCAGGAACGTCCTGTGGACTGGGTATAAGGGTTGATCACGTCCAGCCTAGCCCAACCGAAGAGGTAAGCGGACGGATCACAAGAGAGTGTCTACTCTCGATATGGGTCACGAGCATTATCTCGAAAATGCGCGTGTCAGTGACAAGTCAAAGAATCGTTAGATGGTGGGCCCTGTGGGATTCGAACCCACGACCTGCGGATTAAAAATCCGATGCTCTGCGGTCGTTATTTGGACCGAATCGGAGTATTTGCGAACCAGATGGCCCCCGACGCTGATTCTGGTTGGTGTAATTGAGATGCCGCTATCAGGCCGTTAGCGCGGGCGGACATCTCTCCATACGCGGATAGGGTCGTGATCGCGACACGGGTGTAGCAAGCGCCGCACCTACGGCGGCGTTCCTTCTGTCCTCTACTTCCCGCCACCTACTTCGAGGAAGAAGCGGCCTTCGAGGTGCTCTTGGAGTCGCTCGACGACGAAGACGACTTGCTCTTCGATTCCGACTTGCTCTTCGATTCTGACTTGGAACTCTTCGAGCCAGCGCCAGAGCCGGAACCAGAATCGGAGCCAGAGCTAGACTCGGACTTCTTCTCAGCCTTGGACTCGGACTTGGATTCAGACTTCGACCCGTTCTCGGAAAATTCAGAGTCCGAACCGCTGCCTGAGGCGCCGTTCGATGCCCGGTTGTCGGTCACGTAGAAACCGCTGCCCTTGAAGTGGACGGCGATGGGCGAAAGCAGCCGCCTGGCCTCCACACTGCAAACCGGGCATACGGTTATGGAATCATCGGAGTAACTCTTGGACACCTCGAAGGTGTCGTTCTCACAGGCGTCGTCAACGCACCGATAGTCGTACCTGGGCAATGGGGCCTCCGGGGGGTCGCTGATCCCATCAATCGAACGCGACATACACGCCGGGGGATCGCGAAAAACGAGCGCCCATCTGGCACTCGCATTCATGAACTGCTAGTCAAAATTTAGCATCGCGGTCAATTCGTGTCAAACATAACGTGGCACAGCCCAATCGTGAATTACGTTGCCAGCAGGTAATTCAAGTACGCGCTTCAGGCAGTTGTGGTGCGGTGTTCTGCGTCGCGTCCTGGAAACCGGACATCCATCGATCCGACACATCGGATAGCGGCAGGTCAACAAGATCGCCGATCACGATTCGGTCGCCGCCGGTCGTCCCCAGCCGCACCAGAGGCGCGCCTGCATCCGCTGCGATCCGTTCCAACTCGCCCGTTTGGTCTCCAGCCACCGTCACGATGATGCGTGACTGCGCCTCTCCGAAGAGCGCTGCGTCCCACCGACCACCCGGTGCGGCGTCAACCACAACCCCTCGCTCTCCAAGAATCGCCGCCTCTGCCAGCGAGACCGCAAGGCCACCCTCGGACACATCGTGAGCTGATCGTACAACCCCGGCGACGATGCCGTCGCGACACACCTGCTGCGTCTTCACCTCCAAATCGAGATCTAGCCGGGGCTGTCCCTCAACCTTGCCCAGGAACACATCCAGGTACTCGCTACCGGCGAGCGTTGACGCATCACCGTCAAGTGACATTGCGCCAAGTAGATAAACAACATCGTCGTCACCGGCAAACCCGGCCGACGCATGCTTCCGGACATCGTCCAGGAGGCCCATGGCGCCGATGACGGGCGTCGGGTAGATCGCACCGCCGGGCGCTTCGTTGTAGAGGCTCACGTTGCCGCTGATGACCGGGATGTCGAACGCCTCACACGCCTTCTTGATCCCGGCGACCGCCTGCACGAGCTGATACTGGCCGTCCACGGTTTCCGGGCTGCCAAAGTTCAGGCAGTCGGTAATCGCAACCGGAAGCCCGCCGGTGGCAGAAACGTTCCGGCACGCCTCTGCGACCGCGATCTGGCCGCCGATGTACGGGTCTAGGTAGCAGAGACGACCGTTGCCGTCCGTGGATAGCGCTATCCCGCGCTTGCTGTCCTTCAACCGCATCACGGCGGCGTCTCCTCCGGGAGCAACGACCGTGTTCGTCTGCACCTGGTGGTCGTACTGTCTGAACACCGGCAGCTTGGAGGCAATATTCGGCGTCGCCAGCATCTTCAAAAGCAGGTCTGACGGCGAGTCATCCGGGATTGGGACGGCGTCAAGATCGGCCGCCTGCAAGTTTGTTACCCAGGCCGGCTTTGGCGGATCGAACTCGTACTCGGGCGGGTCCGTGAGCACCTTGATACGCGTCTCCGACAGAACCTCGTCGCCGTCCAAGATCACGACCTCGTCGCCGTCCACAAATTCGCCGATCCGGGTGGCGTCCAGGTCCCACTTACGGAACACGGCTTCGACCTCGTGCTCGCGTCCGGGCTTCACCGCAAGCAGCATGCGCTCCTGGGATTCAGACAGCATCACCTCGTACGGCGTCATGCCTTCTTCGCGCCGGGGGACCGCCGCCACATCAAGTCGCAGCCCCATGTCGCTGCGTTCCGCCATCTCAATGGCTCCGCTCGTGATTCCGGCCGCGCCGCAGTCCTGCAGCCCGACCACGCAATCGAGCTGGATAACCTCCATGCAGGCCTCGATCAGGACCTTCTCGAGGAACGGGTTGCCGACCTGCACGGCGGACCGGAGTTCGTTCTGCTCTTCAAAAGTGCGGGACGCCAGGCCGGATGCGCCGTGGATTCCGTCGCGGCCTGTATCGGAGCCGACCAGGAGCAGCACATCTCCGGGCTCTTCGGCCCGGGCGGACATGATCAGTCCGTCCTCGATAATCCCGACGCACATGGCGTTCACAAGCGGATTGCCGTCGTAACAGGAGGCGAATACCACCTCGCCGCCGACATTCGGGATACCAAGGCAGTTTCCGTAAAAAGAGATTCCGCCTACAACGCCGTCCAGCAGATAACGGTTACGGGCGCTGTCCGGCTTGCCAAAACGCAGCGAATTCAGGAGCGCGATCGGGCGAGCGCCCATCGCAAAGATGTCCCGTACGATCCCGCCGACGCCGGTCGCAGCGCCTTCACGCGGCTCGATAGCCGAGGGGTGATTGTGGGACTCGATCTTCATCGCGATCGCGATCCCGTCGCCGATGTCCACGACACCGGCGTTCTCCGTGCCGAGAGAGGTGAGCAGACGGTCGCTGTCGCCGGGCAATGTCCGGAGAAGCGGTTTGGAGTGCTTGTAACCGCAGTGCTCGCTCCAGAGCGATCCAAACAGTCCCAGTTCGAGCGGGTTTGGGTCGCGCCCGAGGCGGTCAGCTATCGCCTCGTATTCGGCTCTGGAAAGGGCTACTTCGTCGAGTTCAGACTGGCTAATCGGCACGGGTAATTGAAGATCTCGCGTGAATCGGGCGATACCGCCCGGCGTTATGTAACGACATCGATTCCCTGGGCAATTTTGGCGATCCTGACCCCGGATGAATCACGATGCGTTTAGTCTAGCCGTCTCGGGGACCGTCGCACAGGCGTTAGCTCTCAAAACTCGTATCCGTACCAACTGACGCCCGGGTTCGTGTTGGGGAATAGAATTAGTTTGCCAGCCCCGGGGCGACATCGGCGACTCGCCGAGAGTCCACGGGGCCTGTTTATATCTGCGCTGGCCAACCTTCGTCCATGTTCAAGCGCGTTCTCGTCCCGATGAACGGTTCCGAGAGCACGGAGCGAATTCTGCCCCATCTCGTCCAGTTGACGAATTGGTGCGACTCCGAGCTGACCATGCTGCACGTCCTCCACCCAACCCGATCACGCTCCACGGGCCACCTGCAGATCGAGTATCCGAACATGCTTACGGACCGTGCGCAGGGTCTGGCGCGGGAGTATTTCGCTGAGCTGATAGAGCAGTTTGAGAGCGTGGGCGTCACGGCGCACTCCACGACGGCCTCCGGGGAGCTTGTAGATACCGTCGTGGCGCGCGCCTCGGCCGGTAGATTTGACCTGATGGCGCTCGCCGCCGGTGAACGTCACCCGGCGCTCCGCCACGTGACAGAAAGCCCCAGCGAGAAGATCCGTGTCCGGTCCCCGATCCCGATGCTGATCCTGAACGGACATCGTGCAAGGAAAATGCACGTGGCCGATGTCCCGCTTACAAGATTGCTGGTGGCTTTAAACGGCACGCGCGTATCGGAGTTTGCACTTCCCTACGTCCGGCGCGTTGCCCGCGTCGGCAACCTGCCGATCACGCTCATCCGCGTCGTCCCGGAGATAGCCGGGTTCAACCACGCCTCTGAGCTGAGCGGTGTCGCCCCAAAATTTGTTCGGGGCGCAGTGGAGTCGGCCGAGGAGTATCTCGAACACCATGCGGCCCTGCTGGCCGAAGAAGGTTTCGACGTCACCACCTGCGTTGAGGTGGGGCCTGCGGCGCGTACCCTGACCGATGTTCAGGAGTCGGCGCCGGAGCACCTGCTGGTCATGGCATCCGTCGTTCGCAGGGGATGGCTCCGCGCAATGCTCGGGTGCACGGCTGACGAAGTAATCCGCATGTCAGGCCGGCCCCTGCTGCTCATCCCGGCCGGAAGGCGACCCGGTCCCTCGGATTCCGGGTCCGATGACAACGGATCTGGCGGAACAAACGGCTCTACAAAATCCTGAGACAGTGAGCCAGTAGGTTGGCCCTCTTCGGCAACTCTGAGACGACCAGGTACTCGCCGTCTGCGTGCGGGTGATCGCCCACCGCCCCCATCCCGTCGATGGTCGGGATGCCGAGTGCTGCGGTCAAGTTAGCGTCGCTCCCGCCGCCCGTCGACGATTCACTGAGCTCAAGCCCGAGTTCCGCGCCGATCGACTGGACCCGCCTGAACAGTTCGGCCACCGGTCCTTCGCGCTCCATGGGCGGGCGGTGCAGCGCCCCGGTCATCTCTAGAGAAATCTCCGGGTTTACCGGGTCCAGGCTGTACAGCGCCTTCGTGACGCGCTGACCTTCGTCCGCCGAAGTGATCCGGACATCGATGACGGCGTTCGCCTCGGCCGGAATGGTGTTGCGGGCCGAACCGCCAGTTATCAGGCCGACGTTAATGGTCGTGCCGAGGTCCCAGTTCTTGAGCTCCTGTATACGGAGAATCTGATGCGCCATCTCCTCGATAGCCGAGATTCCGTCTTCCGGGAATGCGCCGGCGTGCGATGCACGGCCTTTGATGTGCAGCCGGAACTCACCTAACCCCTTCCGGGCCGTCTTGAGGGAGTCGCCGATGCCCGGCTCCATGACGATGGTGTAAGCGGACTTCGCTGCCTCGGCCTCCACGAGCGGGCGGGAGCTTGGGCTGCCGACCTCTTCGTCCGAGTTGACCAGCACCGTGAGCGCGCGTTCCGGCCAATTACCTGAGTCTCGGAGCATGTCGAGCGCCGTGATCGTGGCGGAAATCCCGGCCTTCATGTCCAGCACGCCCGGCCCGTAGATGTTTCCGTCCTCTTCCCGGTAAGGCATATCGGTCAGCGTCCCGATCGGCCACACGGTATCGATGTGCCCGATCACAAGACCCGGTTTCCCGTCTCCCGGCCATCGTGCCACAAGGTGGTCCCCGAACTCGGCTTGCGCATCGATCTCTACGGTCGCCCCGAGTGCCTCAAATCGGCCGCGAACCAGCTCTAAAAGACGATCGTTTCCGGCCTTGTCTGAAGTAGCGGACTCGATCAGCGTCATCTCCCGGAGCATGTCAAACATGGCGGCAGATTGTTCAGAAGTAAGGCGCAACGGCTCAGGCACACGGTCCCCTTTGTGATTGCAAGAAACGAACAGACGCACAGGATAAGCGCACGGAGCAGGTGCAGGGCGGAGGGTGGCACAAACCCCTCCCCGCGACGGGAGAGGGGGCAAGCCGAAACCCACCCTTAGGCTCTCGAAGGGTCTGTCCCTCGGCGACGCGCGTCATTCCCACGATTCGACCCGCGCCACGGAATGCCCCCTTCTAATGTAGGAGGGAGTTAGGGGGTGGTTACCTAACGCAACTAGGTTGAACTTAGACAACCCGTCCGGCCCCACAAACCCTTTCCCGGTGGGAGAGGGTTCAGGTGATGGGAACAGTGGCGGATCGCAATCCGCCACTGTGTCCGAGCGCTCCAGCCATACCAACCGACATCATCGGTCAAAACAAACGCTCATATAACGCCCACGAGGAGGCCGAGGCTTCCCCCTCACCCACAATGTACGTGGGCCTCTCCCGCTGGGAGATCGGAGGCCCTAACCCTCAAGCGACCGCAGAATCGTCTCCTCGATCTCGGAATACGGTGAAAAGCCCTCAAACCTGCCTGCTACGGCGCCGGTCGAGTCCATCACGAAGGTCCACTCGTCCGTGAACAGCCCCCAATCCATCAGCAGCGGCGTGTGGACGGCGAGATCGAGGTCGCCCTGGATCTCGTGCGGGTTGATGAACAGGTCCACGTGGATGAAGTCCATCCGATCCCCGTACGTCTCGTTCAACTCGCTCATGACCTCGACCTGAGGCCCGCAGACCGCAGTCGTGCAGAACGCCGGGCTGGCAAATACGACCGCAAACGGGCGACCTGATTCCAGGGCATCAGGAATTGACAGGTCGTATAGCCCGGGATCCCTGAGCGAACCGGTGGTTAATTCCTTGATCGACTCCACATCCGAAAGCGTCTTGTTGGCAACATCCGGCGGCCGCTGTCCCACGCTCGGTGCGGTGGTGACGTCGTTTACCTCAAACCGGTGTTCCGTGGTGAGGAACGACCCGTCGGAAGTCGGGAGAGACACCTCGACGCCCCACTTGCCGGCCTGATCGAAATCGTAATCAGCGGTGTAGACGCCCCGGGTGCCGAATGGGAACTCCCGGAAAATGGCGAACTGATCGTCTATTGGGCCTTCTCTTTCACCGTCATATCCGGTCGGGTAGAAGAAAGATTTAACCCCCACGACCGGGAACTTCACCAGTCCGCCCGGCTCCGTCAGAACGAAAGCAAACCGGCCATTTCCGACACCGAGGTCGGTCGTCGCCAGGATGGTGGTGAGGCCGTTCTCGTCACTTCGCTGCGTGTAGTCGTCGGTGCTCGTCAACGTCGGACGAGCGCTTTCGGTCGCTACACCCGTGTCCCCCGTAGAAGCGGGCGCTCCAGATGATTCCTCGCCCCCACTGCCACATGCGACCGCCGCTATCAGGGCCAGGCCAGAGGCTCCGGCGATCAGCACTCGTGAAATATAGATCCCGTAAATCCGCACGATCACGACCCTTCCAGGTTGATACCAAACGTGAAGGCAAACATCGCGAAGTTGGGCGACGTTGACCGGAAGTAGAGTTCATCTTCCAGGAATTCCGGAGACTCCAGTACTGCGTAAAGTCGTGAATCGGTGACCTGCAACACAGACGTGCCGTCGTCTTTGAAAACGATGTCTGAGCCGGCCTGTTCCGGCAGCAGAGGCGCACCGTCAAGTTCAACAACGACCTCAAACGACTCCGGCCCCGCGGGTTCGATCACGATGTTGACGCTGCGTGCGCCAAACGGAACCCTGAGGTAGTCCTCAAGATATGGATCCTCCCGGGCGTGGACGATCGATTCGGCGCGGTTCTCCCAGAGGCCACTCAGGAAATACCGTCCGTCGGTGAGTTCGCCGCTATCTTCGTATTCCAGAACCTGATCCGGTCCGAAGTAGTACGCCTCATGCCCGTTGTACACGCCCTGTTGCGAATAAGAACGTTCGTAGCCGCCGTACAGTTCTCGGGTCAGGCTGGTGGCGCTGGCGTCCCGGACATCGTCCGCCAGCGGCTCGAACGGGATGTCGCCGATATCGTGCCCGGCGGCGATCAACTGCTCCCGGATTACCGTTTCCGTCTCGGCGTAGTCGCCCTCACCGAAGTGCGTATACACCAGTTCATCTTCAACGCTGAACAGGTATTTGGCGGGCCAGAAGCGATTGCCGAAATCTCGCCACGTTTTCATGTCGTTGTCCTGCGCGACGGGCCACCGAATCCCGATACGGTCCACCGCGTCCTGTACGTTCTCGTTGATCTTCTCGAATTCGAACTCCGGCGAGTGAACTCCGATGATCGTCAGTCCTCGATCGGCGTACTTTTCGTACCAGCCCTTCAGATGCGGCATCGTCCTCAGGCAGTTGACGCAGGTGTAAGTCCAGAAGTCGATCAAGACCACGTTGCCCGCATCTAACTCTGCCTCGATGGTCGTTGGTTCGGAGTTAATCCAGTTGGAGATTTCGTATATCTCCGGCAGCAAAACGCTCCGAGTTGGACTAGGTTCGATCGTAAGGGCAGCGTCTCCCGAAGAGACGTCATCCGCCCCTGACGCCGCCTCCGAGTCCGGTTCGGTCGAATCCGCCTCACCGGTCGAACTGCCGCATGCCGCGGCAAGTAGCGTGACCAAAGCCACAAATGACAACAGGAATATTCTCGATTTGATGAGGCCCAGGCCCATCTTGGCTCTCTTTCTTCGATATTGATTAGCGGGTCTATCCCCGACGCACGCAACTATTCGACGGTTATTCGAATCTGACCCTCACTTTAGATTCGTCTGCCAGAATTCTGGCGTATCTGCAGATACCGCAAGTCGTGTGCTGATTACGAGCCGTCACAGTCTGGTATCCGCCGGAAGAGGTTCGAACGGTACATCGCTGATGTCGTGGCCCGCCGCAACAAGTTGCTCCCGAATTGCCAGCTCCGTTTCTGCGTAATCGCCTTCCCCGATGTGGGTGTAGACGATCTCGTGCTCCGGGCTGAACAAGTATTTGGCAGGCCAGTAGTGATTGCCAAAACGTCGTCAGGTCCTCTTGTTGTTGTCCTGCGCGACGGGCCACCGGACCCCTATGCGGTCCACCGCTTCAAGGACGTTATCGGTGTCCTTTTCAAACTCGAACTCTGGCGTGTGTACGCCGAGTATCGTCAGGCCGTGATCGGCATATTTCTCGTACCAGGCCTTCAGGTGCGGCATCGTCCTCAGGCAGTTGATGCATGTGTAAGTCCAGAAATCGACCAGCACGATGTTGCCGAGTTCCAGTTCCGCCTCGATGGTGCTTGGTTCCGAGTTGGACCGCATCTTCAGACTCGCCCGTGTGGACGCCGGTAGCTCCAGCGGTGCGTAGAGTCGGGGTTCGGTGACCATTATGAGTGATTCACCACGTTCGTTGAAAACGATATCGGCGCCGGCTTCTTTGAGACTGAGCGGACGGTCGTCGATCTCGATGACCACATCGAACGGTTCTATGACGGCCCCTGTATCGGCGGGATTGATCACCACGTTGACGCTGCGGGCGCTGAAATCAAGGGCGATGTAATCCTCAAGATCTTCGGTCCGCTGCGAATGCACTATCGAATCAAACCGATTCACCCACGAGCCCTGCAAGTAGTACCGGCCGCCCAGGCGAAAACCGTCTCCCGGGTCGCTGTATTCGATGATCCTGTCGGGGCCTGTATAGAAATCCGGATGCCCGTTGTAGAGCCCCTGTGGCTGGTACTAGGCCGCGTAGCCGGCGTAGATCTCCTGTGTCTCTGACAGCGCAAACGGGTCCCTCACGTCATCCGACAACTTCTCGAACGGGATATCTGACAGGTCGGCCCCAGCGGAGATCAGCGCCTCCCGTATGCGAATCTCCGTAACGCCGTAATCGCCCTCACCGAAATGCTGATAAACGGGCAACCCGCCTGCGCTGAAGCAGGAACTTGGCGGGCCAGACGTTGTTGTCAAAGGCACGCCACGTCGCCATGTCGTTGTCCTGCACAACCAGCCAGCTCACACCGAGCCGATCGATCGCCCGTCGAACGTTTTCCGTGTCCTTCTCGAGCTCGAACTCCGGCGAATGAATCCCGATTATCGTGAGACCGTGATCGCCGTACTTGTCGTGCCAGCTCCTCAGGTGGGGAATGGTTCGGACGCAGTTGATGCAAGTGTAGGTCCAGAAATCGATCAAGACGACGTTGTCCTGCGCAGCCTCGTCCGCGATCGTGGTCGGCTCGCCGTTCAGCCAGTTCTCGATTCCCGTGATCTTCATAGTCGGACGTGAGCGCACCGGGCCGTCTGCAACCGACGCCGAATCTTGAGCTACAGATGGCTCCACCGATGAGGCAGGGGAGGGCGGGGCGTCCTTAAGTTCTTCTGGCGAGCCGCTGGAGCAAGCTGCTGCCAATACAACCATCGCAGCCAGCGACCCCATCAGCGCCGCGCCAGTAATTCGGCCGGTCCGCCCAACGGCCAGCCGGGACACGCGCGAACGGCGCCCTACATTTCCGGCCGCGTGGTTATCGACATGCAGAACGCCGTTTACTAACAGTCGCAATAATTCCAATAGCGTACGTTCCCCGGGTCTGGACCCATGGCCGAGCGAAGTCCGGAACCTGGCGCTTTGAAACCTGAGCTAATTCGGCCTCGTTCTGCCGAGCCTCAGTTAACGATCGGGTAGCCGATCGCGTTGCCCCATTCCCGCCAGGAACCGTCGTAGACCCGGACATTTTCGTAGCCGAGGAGCTGGAGGACCAGAAATCCGTGCGACGCACGGATGCCGCCCTGTCAGTAGGTGACGACCTTTTTCTCAGGAGTCACCCCGTTCGCCTCAAGCATCTCCCGCAACTCAGCGGCCGGCTTGATAACTGGTACGTCGCCGTCGGTGATGAAGTTCTTCCACTCCAGATGTACCGAGTTGCCAATCCTGCCGCCACGGGCTGTGCCACGCTTGTTGGTCCCGTTCCACTCTTCATCGCTACGGACATCCAGCATTATTGCGTCGCTATCGAGAGTACAGGCGAGGACATCGTCCTTGTCCGAAAACAAATTAGCCTGCGGTCGGGAGGTGAAGGTCACAGACCGGGGAATTGGTGTTTCTCGTGACAGCGGACTGCCTTCGGCCAACCATTTTGGGAACCCGCCGTCGAGAATCTTGACGTCGTCGTGGCCGTAGTACTTGAGCGCCCAGAACAGGCGGGCCGCAACGTGGTTGGCGTCCGAATCGTATGCAACGACCGTCGTGTCGTCGCCGATCCCGAGCGACTCCATGGTCGCCGCGAATGTCCGGGCGTCCTGAATGTACGGCGTGTCTGACAGCTCTTTGTAATAGTGATCCTGGTAAACGACCGCGCCGGGGATGTGAACTCGGGCGTAGTTGTCCGGCAGGTCCTGATCTACGACGACAACGTTCGGGTCGTCCAGGCGCTCGGCCAGCCAGTTGGTCGTGACGAGGAGATCCGGGTTCGTGTAACCGCGCTCTTGTGGCGATTTGATGTTGAGCGACAAATCGTTCTCCGGTCTGGAAATATGTGGCCTGGCCAATTGGAACCCGTGGAATCACCCGTGATTTATAGCTTTATTACGGATTCACCACACACCTGCGAGAGCAGGCGCGGATCGTAGCATGGTCTTACCCGTTGTCTTACCCTGACGAGCTTTGTGACTTTCGTCACGCTGTGCTAAAGTTTCCGAGCTGTCGCGTACAACACGGAGCCAACTTGAATTTCCTCGTAGCCGGGCTGAATTACCGGACCGCCCCAACAGAGCTCCTGGAGAGAGTTTCGGTCAACGACCGGAACCTTTCTGACCTCTTACTCCAACTGCAAATGCAGCTCGGAGAAACTGTGGTCCTCTCGACCTGTAACCGTACAGAGATCTACACCACCGGTGAAGACCTTGATAGCGCCCGCTCACGGCTCATAGCGTCGTTGGGTGATATGGCAGATCTCAACGAGGACGAGGTCTCTGCGGTCGCTTACGTGTACGAGGCCGATGCCGCCGTTCGACACGCCATTCGAGTGACCTGCGGACTTGATTCCATGGTCATCGGCGAGCACCAGATCGCCGGACAGGTACAGACCGCGCTGCGACTGGCTGGCGAGGCCGGATCGATCGATACGCCTCTTTCCAGGCTCTTCCACTTCGCACTCCGCCGCAGCAGGCGAATACGCGAGGCCACCGGGATTGGCCGCAGCCGGCTAACCGTCAGCTCCATCGGTGTTCAGCTTGTGGAGCGGGCCATCGGATCATTGAATGATCGTCGTGTCCTGCTGGTTGGAGCGGGCGAGACCGGCAAACTTGCGGCGCGCACACTGGGACGTATGGGCGCCGGACGGCTGATCGTCGCCGGACGCAACGCAGAGCGGACCGAACGCGTCGCTGAAGAGCTCGGCGGCGACTGGGTGCTCCGGGACAACCTGGTTTCGGCCATCGCAAACGCTGACGTCGTGATCTCCGCAACTGCGGCCAGCGAACCCATCATCACCACAGAAATGGTTCAGGCTGCGTTGGAGAACTCGGACACCGACCCCCACTCGCTGGTGATGCTTGATCTCGCCATGCCCCGAGACATCGAGGCCACGGTTGGCGAACTGCCGGGCGTCACCCTCTACGGCCTTCCGGACCTGCAAGCGATCGCTGACGAGCACCGCGCCGAGCGCGCAGACGCCGCAGCGGAAGCCGAGATCATCATCGACAGAGATGTCTCGCTCTTCAACGAGTCGCTCACTGCGCTCGCCACAGAGCCAGTGATCAGGGCGCTCGGCGCGCACGCCGAAGAGATCAGGATTCGGGAGCTACAGAACGGGCTTCGCCGCCTGAAGGGCCTGACCGATGAGCAGCGCTCGATCATCGAGTCGATGACAAAATCGGTCGTCTCCAAGATCCTTGCGGACCCGATTACCTTCCTCAGGACACGGGACGATGATGAGGCGGCGAGCGCAGTATCCCGGCTGTTTGGACTCCCTGAAGAAGATGCTCAGGGAGAGTCCGAAGTTAACGAGGGCGACGCCCGATAACCGGTCCCGTTAGAGTGCCCTCTCGGGTAGAATTCCGCCCTGCCCGTATCGACTAACAAAATCCCTCTAGCCTGACCGACAGGTGATCACACTTGGATACCACCCGCTCGCAAGAGTTGTTTGACCGCGCCCGCGAACTCATCCCCGGGGGCGTCAATAGCCCCGCAAGAGCCTGGACTTCTGTAGGCGGGACCCCACTCTTTTTCAACCGAGCGGAAGGTTCACGTATCTGGGACGAAGACGGCAACGAGCTGATCGATTACGTCTGCTCATGGGGTCCGATGATCCTGGGCCACGCCCACCCCGCCGTTCTCAAGGCCGTGCAGGCCGCCGCGATCAACGGAACCAGCTTCGGCGCTCCCACCGCAGCAGAGGTCCGCATGGCGGGGCTTGTGGTGTCTGCCGTGCCGTCGATCGAGATGGTGCGATTCGTCTCGTCCGGGACCGAGGCCACGATGTCCGCGCTCCGACTGGCTCGGGCCTACACCGGCCGCAACAAGATCATGAAGTTCATCGGCGGCTACCACGGGCACGACGACGCGTTGCTCGTGTCTGCCGGTTCCGCCGCCGCCGGACACGGGATTGCGGACAGCGCAGGCGTCCACCCGGATTACGCCCGTGACACGCTGGTAGCCCCTTACAACGATCTGGCAGCCGTCGAGAAACTGTTCGCCGACAACTTGGGCCAGATCGCCGGACTTATCGTCGAGCCGGTCGCCGGCAACATGGGTGTTGTACAACCCGTGGAGGGCTTCCTTGAGGGACTCCGAAGTATCACCGAGAAAGACGGTGCGCTTCTTATCTTTGACGAAGTGATATCCGGATTCCGCGTCGCCCTCGGCGGAGCACAATCCGTACTCGGCGTAACTCCGGACATAACCTGCCTGGGCAAGATCGTCGGCGGCGGACTGCCGGTCGGCGCATACGGCGCAAGCGCGGAGATCATGAACACGGTCGCCCCGCTGGGACCGATGTATCAGGCAGGCACGCTCTCCGGAAACCCCGTGGCGATGGCGGCCGGTATCGCCATGCTTGAAGAACTGGCCAAACCCGGCGTCTACGAGGAACTCGACCGAAAGGGCGCAGCGCTCGCCAAAGGTTTCTCCGAGGCGTTCGCCGAAGCGGAGGTCCCGGCGGTGGTAAACCGCGTTGGATCGCTGCTCACGGTGTTCTTCACCGGCGATCCCGTGACCGATATGGACTCGGCATCAGCGACCGACCGAGATCGCTTCGCCAAGTTCTTCCACGCCATCGTCGAAGAAGGCGTATACCCGCCGCCATCCCAGTTCGAGGCATGGTTCGTGTCCCTGGCACACACAGACCAGGACATTGCGGACACAGTAGTGGCAGCAAAACGAGCACTAGCCCGAATCTAACCCCCCATGCTGGGGGCTTATTTGTGTGTTCTTGCTGTCAGGTGTTGGCGCTTGCGGTTTGTCGCGTTCGTAGGGGCGGCGCTTGCCCCGCCCGTGGCGTGCCTCGAATACATCACAAAATTGGTGTAACCCTAGTACTGTCATCCTGAGCCCGAGGCGAAGGATCTCCCGGCCAGTATTCCACCACGCATGTTCCCGATTACGATCCGTTCAA
>Ga0114999_10003383_pt1 | contig 20046 bp, 18 predicted proteins | sample ArcticOcean_MG_C_3_FD_89820 | JGI IMG/M metagenome (GOLD analysis project Ga0114999, IMG submission 89820) | Marine microbial communities from western Arctic Ocean - ArcticOcean_MG_CB8_126 | ecosystem: Environmental > Aquatic > Marine > Oceanic | place: Arctic Ocean: Canada Basin | collected...
CCGGATAGTGTTGGGTTTACCGCCTGCACGAAGGAAGGCCGACTCATTGCGGATAGGTGCGGCGAAACCCGAATCGAAGCGTTAGCCAAGGCCGTTATCGCGGCAGGGGAGAAAACCGATGACAGACAAACAAGAGAGACTGATTGACCGGATCGACGATTGGGTTTACTTCGCAATGGAGTGCCTGTTTTATGTCGCCATACCGGCGTGGCTGTTCGGGTGGCCGGGAGTGCTCGTGGTTTGCGGCGTGGTAACCCTGGGGTTCCTTGTCTTGAACGTGTAACAATAGGCCTTGACGGCAGCCGGGAACATCAGCTAACCTGCGAATAACCGCACTACCCTCTACCACAGGAGCCAAGTCATGTCGCTACACAACGAAGTCTCCAATGCCGTATCCGACCTGATAGTCCAGTATAAGCAGGCCGCACAAGACGGCCTTAGTTTCGGGGAGGTATTCCAGCTCCTCGTAGAGGCCACTGGCGTCGTCGTCAGGGTCATCGAGCAGTTTGGGTCTGGTCACACGTCCGAGGACAAGAAGAAGGCCGCAGTCGAGGCCCTGGACGCCCTGTATGTGGATCTGATCGAGCCGATTGACCTGCCTGGGCCGGACATCCTGATCGACCGTGGGATCAAGACCCTGATTCCGTTCATGGTTGACTGGTTGGTGGGTCAGTTTAATGCCAACGGCTGGGGTGGGGACGAGGACTAACTAACCAAGGAGTATGTCATGCAGACTTGGCAGATAGCAGCACTGGCAGCGCTGGGCCTAGCCTACGCTGGCTGGTATGGATGGACGAAATACGGGTTCCATCTACGGAACTTGGTGGCGGGGGGGAACAAGGTCGATGACTGGGAGAAGCACGCAGACGCCTGGATCATCGCGTCGTCTACCTGTAAGGCCGGGACCCTAGAGGACAGGACCGAGGTCACGGCAGACCTTATGGGCCTCAAAGAGAAGTGCCGGGAGATCCACGCACCCAAGGCCAAGGGGGACACGTTATGAAAGTCCCGGTTTTCATCGGCCTACTGGCCCTCGGGATCATCTTTGGACCCGGCCTCCTTGATCGGATACCCAGAGATAGTTCACCTAAGGCCCCTGTATCTACCCCAAAAGAAACCCTCGGCCTAGAGGACAAGGTCCCCGCAGCCTTTAAGGAGAATCCAGATGACGCGGCCTATCTCTGTGCGGCCTATAGTGCCGTCCTTGTCATTAGCAAACGTGACCGGGTATCGGGAGGCGGTCTTGGTCATACCACGGGCAGCACAAGCGACGTGGTACTGGCACTTGGGCTCTCACTCCCCCTACCTTCCGGTAGCAAAGGCTCGGCCAATGCCGCCTGGGCGTCGATACTAGGGGAGGTCACAGCCAAGACCCTGCACCAGACCGAGGGCAGGATGAAACCTGAGTCTTGGGCCAAGTTTGATACCCTACTCGAAGCCCTCGTGTATTCTTTAGGGAAAGCGTCATGAAAGCTAAGGCCAGCGACTACCCGGCATTGGGCGGGATACGGTTCTACGTTGAGCACACAGGCGAATCATGCCCATGGTGGGTCTACTCCCACAAGCCATGTGAGGACGAGCCCAACATTGACCAAGAGATAGCCCAGTGCTATACCGAGGACGAGGCCGAGATGATAGCCGAGGCCCTGGAGAAGCAGGCCGATCACGAGGACGGGATCGAGCACCAGAAGATGGTGGCTGCGACCCTAGTGGATGCCGTGGATAATGCCGAGAAAGTGGGTGCGTACCAGTCCATGCAGGACCGAACCACACTGTCAGTCTTGGCGGCTAGCGCGGGGATGACGACAGACGAACTCATAAAGCAAATGGAGTCCCGCGATGCCTAACCACATGGGCTACAATCCCTGCCCCGATGGGGTATCTAACTGGCTACAGGACAGCCAGAACAAGTACCCACTGTTCGGCCTTGCTTCTAGCGGTCTGGTGGCCGAGAAGAAAACTGTGCTCCATTATGAGCCCCACCACAAGCTGTGTCCAAACTGGACTAGGTGGTCTCAGCCCATCGGTAGCTGTGTTGGCTACGGCTGGAGCCTGGGGGCGGACTTCATGGCCTGTATCGACGCCCTATGGAATGGAGCTGAACACACCTACCGGAACATGCGGGTCCTAGAAGCTGGCACGTATGCCCTGAGCCGCGTAGAGGTACCTGGCGTCCGCCGTGCAGGCCGAGGCGATGGCTCCTATGGGGCCGCTGCGGCTCGTGCTGTCGTCAAGTACGGCACGCTGCACTATTGGGTGGACTATGACGGGGAGAAGTTCGAGACAAACTCTGGCAAGAGGGAAAAGGACTGGGGCGATACTGGTATGCCGGACCACCTCGAACCACACGCCGCTAAGCACAAGGTCAAGACCACCAGCCTAGTCACCAACTTCGACGAGTACGCCAAGGCGATCTCTAATGGATACCCAGTGCCGATCTGCTCGGGGCAGGGGTTCACTCAGGCACGGGACGACGAGGGCTTCTGTAGGGCCCGTGGGTCGTGGAGTCATTGCATGTTAGGCGGCGGCGTGAGGCACGGCAGGCGTCCTGGTGGCCTGATCTTCAACTCATGGGGCAAGAGCAACACAGGCCCCCACTTCCCCAAGAACATGCCTCAGAGCTATAAAGATTGCTCGTTCTGGGCCGATGCTGATACCCTGGATTCGATGCTTCGCGGTCAAGACAGCTTCGCTATAAGCAACTATTCCGGGTTCAAACCTCGCAAGCTCGATTGGGGTGCCAAGGTAGACCGCTGGACGAATCAATCCATCTAGCCAGGAGAAGAACCATGCGACCAGCTAACTACGCAGTGATCCTATCCATCGGTCTCTGTGGCTGCCAGAACGGCCATAGAGACGACATCGTGGCCAGAGGGGCTGCCGATGGGGTCTACGTTCTAACGGCCTTAGAGCCCAAGCCAGACGTTGTGGAGGGCCCTGTGGTCCCAGACAAGGGCATCTGCTCGAACTGCCGTGGGACCGGCCTGTCGGGTGACAGGATCACGAAATGCGTAGTCTGCAACGGGACAGGCAGGAACGATACGGGGGACCTACCTCCCTTCAGGCCAGCATCACAGGTCAATCCGGGGACGAGCGTGGCAAGGAGCCCAAGCAAGGATGCTGGCATGGACGCCGTTCGCTCCCCCAAGTGTACTACGGGGCGATGTCCTGTGTCTAGTTCCGCTTTGCCTGAACCCCAGTCTCGTGGTAGACTATTTCGTGGGAGGCGTCTGTTCCGCAGGCGTCAATAGCCGCAGTGCCCGATCCGCAGTCGTGCAGGTGAACCAAGGCCACCGATCCACACACACGACGAGGGCATAGCGATGATGTCTGAGATGAAAAGGAAGGCCCAAGAGCCGATCACCCTGACTAGGCTCAAGTTCTGGGTCGCCATACTTTCTGCTGGTTTCGTGGCTGGCGGTGCCTTTGCCGTGGATCAGGCACGAGACATCATTGATAGCTCTACCGTCCAAGAACTCAAGAGCGACGTGAAGGCCCATGATACCAAGCTGGAGGCCAATCGTGCCGCTGTCGAGGAAGTCAAGGGCGACGTGAAGGTCATCAAGAATGACGTAGAGTGGATCAGGAAGGCAATCGAGAAAGAACATGGCTAACAATATCAGGAACAGGAACTCGGCCGAAAACGCATCAGGTGCCTAAGGGAGCAGGACGTATGAGCACTCGATCAGGAATACGAATACGACCCCAGACCACTGGTATTAGGCACCTGCCTACTCGCCAGCTAGGCCGTAAGATAGATGGTGCCGCACTGCTGCCCGCAGAGACTCGGGCTCTATGGCTGCGAGCTGACGACTTGGCCGCGACCCTGAGTGACACCGACCCCGTAACGTCATGGGTAGATCGGGACACTGGCTCGATAACATTCTCGCAAGGAACCGAGGCAGCACAGCCGACATGGAATGCAAGCACTTCGGCGGCAAACGGGCACGCGACCATATCATTTGCCACCGATGACTACCTAGGATATGGCGATACGATTATCACAACGGGCGGAACGTGGTCGGCACACACGGTTTTCGTTGTGGCCATGGGCACGGCAGGGGTCACAGCTGCGATGTACTCCGAGGGAAATTCGGCTATTGAAACCGCGTATGGGATATGCCCGCGACGTTACTCGGATCGAAAACTGAATTACCGAAAGCGATGGAGTGGCGTTTTTCGCACGGCGATTACCACGACCGCGACGACCGACGATGTGTTTTTCATCGGGCATGTTCACGCTTCGCTGACTACTGTCAATAATATCTACCTCAACGGAGGCAGCGAGGGTACCGAGGGCACTGGCAACATCCAAAACGGATACGACCTAGCGAGGATCGGGGCTCAGGCGTCACTGACGCCACTCGCCTTTTGGGCCGGTGACATCGCGGAGGTTTTGGTTTACCAGTCGGCACTATCCGCAGAGGATGTCGCAACGACGCTCGCCTATCTCGCCGCACGCTACGGGATCACATTAGCATGAGCAGGACACGCCAATATGGAATCTGCCGAGCCGCTGACCGAGCCAAGGTCAATGCTGCACTTGAAGCCCTGGGTAAGGGACCAAATAGCTGCAACTTCCCTGTCGTCCAGGATACAGATGCAGACGATGCTCGCCCTGTAGCGTACACCTGCAACTGGGACATCAGGGATGACGAGCTGGCAGCTATCAAGGCCGCTGCCCCACAGGCTAAGTTCATAGAGATAGGGACCAGCCGGGAGATACGGGCAGACAAGTCTCGTCCCATGAACAAGCGGGTTGACGAGGTATTTGTCTCTGAGAAGCTGAAGCCACAGGTAAAAGGGGACGACCAAGCGGGTCCTGCCCCGCTTCGTGTCTAGTCCTGGCTTACGAAATCGTGATGTCATCGGCGGCAAGCGTACTGCCAGTGACCAACCAGTGGGTTGCGTCGATTCCCTCAAGCTCAATCCAGTCACCTACCGACTGCCCAGACGTGAGCAATATGGTCGTTCCTGTCATCGCAGTCGGAGTGGCTCCTGCCTCAGTGAGCATTCCGTAGCAGAATGCCCCATCAGCCAGGATAGTGACGATGTTGGCACCCGTGTCGAGGACCAGGAACTTAAATCTGATCCCCTGGGCCGGGGTGGGCAGTGTGATGGTGTACACGCCGGTCTTGGCAACGCTGAAGCAGCCGCCTGAATCGGCAGCCGTCAGGGTTCTCGTAGTGGCAATTGCCGCTGCCGTGGCAGAATTGGCGACAAGCCCAGCACCGGCAGTGATCTGGCCAGTGGATGTGACAGTGGCAGAGCCAACATCACCAGTGACAGAGACCGACGTGCCAACGAAGGCACCGCCTAGTTCCAGGGTATTCGCGTCCACTGCGTCGGTAAGCTCGTCACCTAGCCGCTTAACGCCTAACGCCTGCTGCGTTGCTCGTTTAGTAGCTCCAGAAAGTGCCATGATCCTGCTCCTTGTTATGTATCTGTGGGTAAGCCCTTGAATACTACCATGAGGTAGGTGTCTGGGTCAAGTTAGTTACCGAGGCCGAATATCCAGTCCATAAGCCCCGGTTCTGCGGCCCGGCGTCTCTTGTCGGCCTCCAGGCTGGCCTTGAGCATGGCAAACTCCCCTGCTCGGGCCTTCCTGTCTGCGGCTAGCTTCTTGTGCATGATGTTCAGGACGTTGGCTCGACGGGCCCTGGTGGGCGACATGACTGCTATGTCGTCCTCTGGGATGTAGACAATCGGGAAGGACATGCCGCCGAACTCCAGCATGTCCTTCTCCACGAAGTCGCGCTTGATAGCACGTCTTTTGCGGTCGTCTACCGCGTGGGACTTTAAGCCAGTGCCCAGGTTGAGAAACTTCTCTGTCGCTGTCCTTTTCTCGTCCGCCAGTGTCTTGTATGAGGCTGAATACCGGGTGATCGGCAGGGCGGATTCAAGCAGAGCGGCCTTCCTGCCTATGTTATCACCGAACTTCTTGCCTATCTCCCCAGAGAAACCACCCAACGCCATCTTGTCCAAGGACCTGCCATGCTGGAAGAACGACTGGTTGGTCGCGTACTCCAGGGGTACCTTGACCAGCGGGTTCAGGGCCGACAGCCCTTCCTCCATGCCTCGCTTTGGTCCACCACCAAGGAAACCCAGGGGACCCTCGTGAGCTAGCCCAAATCCAGTTATGTACGAGTCCTCGCCCAACACCTGCCCCAGCCCAGGGATCTTGTCTCCCTTGATCATGGTCGTGGACTGGAGGTAGTCTGGTAGGAACTGCTCGTCGCCATGGGCTTTGCCTGTGGCCTTGATCATGGACGCGAGAGGGCCCCCAGGACGCTCGTAGAGCTGCTTGGCCATCTCCTCGCCATAGAGACGGGTAAAGGCATAAAAGGGCATCAGCCGCTTCATACCGGCCTTCTCGAAGCCGCTGAGGGCCGAGTAGTCCAGTTGTATCCTGTCCACCAGTTCGCCAGCGGCCTCCTCCGTCATGCCCTTGTATTTATTCAGGTAACGCAGCATCGTTACCCGGTTGTAATACTCGGCCTTAATGGCGGCCTGTTCTCCTGAGTTTATGGCCGTGCCGTATAGCTCTGATGCCAGCCTAGCGCCAGGGACTCGGCGTGCCGCCCCAGCAATGGGGCCTTGGTCCTTCATCGCCTTGGATTTCCTGAAGCTCTCCACTGCGTTGAGTAGATTCGCCCCCTTGGCGCTGGGCCGGGTGATTCTCTCATCCAACACCTTGCCGTAGGGGTTACCAGACATGCCGGTGGCTTCGATGTCGTCGAATAGCCTGTGGTGTTGGTTGCCTAGCGTGGTGTGGTCCCCTGCCATCCTAAGCATATCTGGGTCGTCTGCGTGCTTGTGAGCCCAGGCCAAGGCCTTCCCGTAGTTGGCCATGTCCCCAAATCCCTGAACGTACCCAGAAACCATGTTGGCTATCTGACCAGACACTAGGTTCCTGGAGTGGAATGCAGGGGCGGTAATGGTCACGTTCGTCTTGAATAGCTTGGTGGCGTAGTCTACTATCTCACCGATCTTGCTACTCCACTCTGGGCTGCTCTGGGCCTTGTATAGGCTGGTAGCCGCGTTCAAGGCCTCCTGGGAAACCGACTTCCCGGATAGCTCGTCTACCGTCATGCCTGACCGCTTGGACATCGCAGCAATGGCATTGTCAGCGCCCAGCCCAGCCTCCTCTAGTGCCTCCCTGAGGGGGACACCGAACTCGTCGAAGTTCTGCTCGAAGGTCATGTGGATGGCACGGATGTTGGCGATGGCTCCTCCGAACCTGTCGTGTGACTGAGCCATGTCCTGGATGGTGCTCTTTTGGTAGAGGCCCTTGCCTACCATGTCCTTGTTACGCTTGGACCAGGTGGCGAACTTCTCTCTCCCGGCCCTGCTAAAGAGTTCCGGGTACGTCTCTTTGAGATACTCCTTGAGCGGACCAGCATTCTTTGCGTCTATCAGCTCGACGACCTTGGGGTCCTGGGCCACGATCAGTTGCTTGTTCTTGTTCATCCACTTGGCTAGATCCTTGGCGTGCCTGTCCTTGCCTAGCACCTTGATGTCCTGGGCGACATCCGTGAGGCCGTGGTCGGGGTCCAGGGCATCGTCGTACACCTTCCTGATGTATTCAGTCAGGTCCTCTTTATTATCCTTGCCCAAGAGCTTGCGAACCTCGCCATCACCGACCATCCGGTTGACATTCCGCGTAGTGACCTGCCTAAGCTCGTCGGCTCTCCGGCCTGTGGCTGTAACGGAGTGAGTCCTGAAGTGCTTGCCAGCACCACGAAGCTCTGCTGAACGAGGGAAGTACCCGATCTCCCCTTCAAGCCAACTATCGTTACCGCCGAGATTTCCAAACTCCCTGTTCAGGTCGTCGTTTACCTCCTGTAGTTCATCTGCCCTTTTGCCCAGTGCCTTCTTGAACTCGTCAGAGAAGTTCACCTTCGAGGGCATGATGTCATCCAGGGCACCAGTGACTCGGTTGGTAGTGGCCTTGGTGCCTGCGGTGCCCGTCCTCTCGACTACATCCCTGAGCACCTTCTCGAAGAAGCTGACGCCCTTAACGATAGATGGGATCTCGCCAGCAGGACCGAAGTAGTCCTTTGGCATCTCCTCTAGGTACCTGGTATACAGGCCCTTGTTAAGCTCGTGCTGCTGGCTGTTGGCGTTCTTGAGCCTGTGCCCACGCCGCTTCTTCAGGGTATGGGCGGTCGCGGCAAGGTCCTGCCCCTCCTGGCCGAACACCCCTCCTGCCTTATTCGAGAACGCCATCTTTCTGGCACGGTTGAGGTGCGAGGTACCAGGCAGTCTACGGCCTACTACGTCCTGTAGCCAGTCCGCTCCCTTACCGTAGGCTGTGGAGCCAGGGACACCCATGAAGGCGTCCTTGAAGGGGAGGCCAATACCCAGGCCATAGCCGACCTTTTCGCCCCTGAGGGCAGCGAGATCAACGCCATCCCCAAAGAGCCGCTTGGCAGTTTCGTCGAACGTCTTGGCGTCTATATCATCGAACTGCTTCACCACGTCATCGACACTGGTGGTGGACCTGGCTGTGCGGGAGCCGAGCCTCTTGGTAGCAGCACGGCCCATGTCGTATACGTCGTCCAGCCGGTTCATGGACTTCAGGACGCGGCCTCCCTTACCGATGGCACTGGCACCGCCCGTGATCCAGGACAGCGGGTCCCCTGCGACATCTGCCCCGAACCTGGCTACATCCCAGGCATCAAAACCCTCCTCGTTCTCAGGCAGGATACCACGGTTCTCTAGGTACTGCCCCATCTCGACAGACTTACTGGGGTCTGTGATCTCCAGGGAGTCGCTGAAGGGCATTAGATTCCAGAGGCCTCCACCATCGTCCCCGCCAGAAAGTCCTTCTAGCGTGCCCCACAGGGCTCGTGAGGGCTTAGCTAGGGTCTCACCGGCATACTGCAAGGCTCCCATGCCGCCCTGGGCTAGGGAGTCCCAGACGCCTTGCTCCTCTTGGGGAGATATCTGGGGCATGGAGTTCACGCCATGCGATGCCCCCGACAACCCAGCCAGGGACCTTAGCGTGGGAGGCCTGGACAGCCCAGCCATGAGTTCTAGCTGCGAGAGTGCCATGATCGTCCCTTATCAGCGTCCGTCATAATGGGCCGGGTCAGCATCTAGTTTCTTCCTGATCCTCGCTAGCTCTTTCCTGCCCTCCTCGGCCCTATCACGCTCGCTCTTGGAATTGCGTTTTACCCTGCCGCTAGCTCCCTTGCCATCGTCATCATTGGAAGTCCCGAGCCCAAACAGGTCTCTCGGGATATTGTAGCCCCCAGTCCATGATCGTGCCTGCCTCTTTGGGTCCCTAAAGAAGGGGTCCCAGAAGTTAGGGCCTTCATGGCCGGGGTTTATCCAGTCAAGAAAACCAGGCTCGTCACTGTCATCGGCCTTGATCTTACCTTCAGGCTCTGGGATATGCCACTCGTCTCCCCAGAAGGCATTGTGCCTTTTTCGGTTGGCCTTATCTTTAGGACGAAGCCCGGTAGGCATTTTCTTCTTGTCGGTCTCGCTTATGGGAATACTCTCGTACTTCTTCCATTTCTCGTCAGAAGCGTTCTTCTTCGCAAGGGCTTTCGTTGCATCTGCCGTTGCCTGGGCCTTTTTATCTGCCGCGAGGGCTAGGATTTTGTTGTTCTCGGCCTTTGATTTCGCGGCAGCGTCGTCAGACTCCCGCTTGGACTTGGCAAGGCCATACGCTGCCCTCTCCTTCGGGTTCAGGCCAGCCAGGACACTACCAGAGGCCTTCAGTCTAGCCTCAGCCTTGTCCACGCCAGTGTCCCTATGGATGTCCATGGCGGTCTTTTCGATCTTCCGTGCAACCCTAGTGTCGATCCGGTTATTCAGGGCTGTGGCGTACTTCTGGCTTTGCGAGTTCCCGTCGATGCTCTCCCATCGCTTGGTGTCAGGGTCCTGTTTTACGCCGTGCCTGGGGTGGCTTGGGGTTGAACCGGCTCTGGAACGAACTACTTCGTCGCCTAGCTTATCTCGCTTATCGGCAGCCTGGGCTTTCATCTTGGCAAGTGCCTTGGCTCTGTTCGGGTACTTGTTCTCTGGGCCCTTCAGTCCTCGCATGACCCGACCCTCGATACCAGTGTCTCCAGCCACACCCTCCTCTGACTTCAGCCGTGGGGCAGGGAAGCTGAGATTAGGCTGGGCAATGAGACGCCTGTTTGTCTTAGATCGTTTCTTGGCAGCCCGGCGTGGGTCCTCCATGAGACGCTTGAGTACCGGGTCGTCGTACACCCCCTCGGCTCGGTTGGCTGCCGTGCGGTGTGTCTGCGTGTTGGCCTTGGCTAAAGCCATGGCTGCTTTGTGCCTTGGATTAACAGGTGCTGCTGCTGGTTCACCAGACCCCATCAATTCATCTTTCATGGCCTGGGCATCGGCTGCTGGGTTCCCTAGCCCCATTCCACCTCCGGCCTGGGCGGGGCGACCTGTCTGTTCTCTGGATGGAATAGGTTTCCTGTGCAAGATAGCCTGGGCGACTGCCTTGAGCTGCCGACCCTCAGGGCTGTTGTTGAATTTGTCACGCTCCTCCTTGGCTTCCATTATCTTCCTGAGTTGCCCGACTTCGCCAGGGGTTGGAACCCTCTGTGCCAAGGCCCGAGAATCGTGGGTCGAGGGGATGTCCTCGGCTCCAGTCGGGCTGTGAGTCATGCCTCGCCCGTTTTTTCCTAGCGGAGTCCAGCGGTCTATCGCCATCCCCAAGTCATCGTCTCGGTCCTGCTCTGGGATTAGACGGCCATCAGGGAGGCCTGCCGTATTAGGGTCCTGGCCCATGGCCGCTGAAGTTGTGTCGAATGGTTCGCGTGGCTGACCAAACCTGTCAATCTGAGCGCCGACAGGGCCGGTTGGCAGTTGCCGATCCCCAGCCTCCATGTTATTCACCAGCCCAGAGGGAGGTGCGATCCCGACCTGAGGCGTAGCGACAGGGTCCCCTGCATATTGCTGGAGTGGTGATGGGGCCTGCCTGAGGGCGGTCTCCTGCTGTAGTTGACGGATTACCCGATCCTGGCCTTCTAGTATTGATGCAAATGACGGCTCGCCTGGGCCTGCTGAAACTCCTGGAGGCGGCACGGCAGACATCATCCCTGGCACTGCCAGGTTCGGCACGTTCCCGCCTGCGGCCTGCGGCATACCAGCCGCCAACGGATCACCACGGGCTGCACGCCCGACCTGCTGGTCTTGGAAGTTCAGCACTGATCCAAACGAGGCACCACCGCCCACGGGCTGCGGAGGGAAGTCCCCCTGGTTCGGAGTCCATTCCCCCTGTGGTGGGCCTTGAGTGCCCAACATCGCCTGGGGCTGTAGCCTGCCAAGGATATGTTGCATCATCTGTTGTATTTGAACTGGATTAGGCATGTTATTGTCCAAAGAGTCCTTGAAGTGCTTGTTTGCGCTGGCCTTGCAGGCCCTGGAGCATTTGGCTGCCCGTGTTCGTGGCAGTCTGGAGCTTCGAGAGCCAAAGCCCGAGGTCCTGACTATCTGCTGTAATGTCCTCGCCTACTCGGTTGGAGAACTCATTCCAGCGGTTTAACTGCCCATCAGACAGGTACTTCCAATTCTCACCCCAGTCGCTGAGTATCTGGTTCTGCTGGCCCGCTACCTGGTTCACGCCAGACTGGAGGAACGACGGCATGGCCGCTCCCTGAGTGCCAGCACCAGCAGATGCCCCAGGACTCCTGAAGGGCTTCATGGACTCACGCATCGTGGCCCCGTTGTTAGCGAAGGCCTGGTTGGAGCGCGCTACTGCCTGATCATCTGGGTAAACATAGGAAGGATTGCCTGAGTTTAGTGGGACATCTGTGGGTCCACCCCCATCACCGTCTCCACCATCTCCTCCACCAGCTCCATCACCGGCACCGAATCCTGGCCTGGAGAACGCCGAGTTCGACGGCCTCCAAAAGCCGCCTTGTTCTACCCCTGGCCCCAAGTTGTTCATTTGGCTGACCTGGCCCCACTTGCCAGCGGTCTGATCTACCGTGTTTGCGCTCCCGGTCAGTCCAGGGGGAAACACATGGTTCATCATCGTCTGTCCCGGCTGGTTCAGGTTGGTAGGGTAGGTCTGGGGTGGGCTGTATGGAGTCCCTCCGCTGAAGGACTTCTTTTGACCTCCAGGTTGAGACGCACCCTCAGACGGCCTGCCTGGGGTTTTCTTTGGCTTAGCTACGTTGGTGTATTTACCAAATGCCATTATGCTGTGTTCCCGAATCCAAATAGCGATGGGGCGGACTGGCCTGCTGCCTTAAAGGCTCCTGCCTGGTAGCCCAGTTGGTTGGCCCTGTCGCGTAAGCCAAGGGCGTTCGCCTGAGCAAGGGCACCCTCTTGGCGAGCGTCGTTCTTGAGGTTGGCGTTAGCTTGCCACTTGGCGGCATCGCCCTGGAACAGGGCATTGGCGTTCTGGCCTAGCTGGGCTGCAAGGCCGTCCTGCCCGCCGAACGCATCGGCACCAGCGTTGGCTATGGGCTGTACCGCTGGTGCCCCACTTAGGCCTGTAGCGTTTACGCCTTGGCCATCTGGACCTCGCCAGCCATTCTGACCCTGACCACCACCTGCCCCAAGGAGACCGCCCATGAAGTTCTCCCAGGCGTTGATGCCTGCATTCTGGTTGTTCACTCTGCCTCGTGCATTTGCCATAGCGACTGCATTGCCCATGGCACCTTGGACCTGTCCTGGCAAATTCATCATGGCGGCAGGACCCATGTTTGCTAGTTGGCTAAAGAACCCGTTTCCGAGGTAGCCACCACCCATGTTGTACGGGGCGATTGGTCCGCCCTGAAGGCCACCACCCCCGCCTCCTCCCCTGAAGTTGCCACCACCGCCATTGAAGGCAGCGTCAGGGACCTGGACATCGAATATGCCCCGGCCACCCATGGCAGCACCGAACCGACCATCGTCGAACTGGGCGTTCTCGACCCATTTCCTATCGTCGCCTACTCCTACCCACCGACCTGTAGCCATGATATTTCTCCTTGTGTTGGCCCTAGTATATCACACAGGGCCTAGTTTGCCATCAGTTGATTCTATAGTAATCCAGGACTCCCCGGGTATAACATCTAGGCTGTCGTTTGTGCCGCCCTTGTAGCAGTGCATCGTGACTTCCACCTTCACGGTATCCCCGGCCTTGAGGGCAAATAGCTGGGATGGGGATGTCGAGTGTCCTTTGGTGATGCCAGCGATACCGCCAAGACCTCCTGTGGTGGCACCCTGAGAGGCCGCAAAACCAGTGACATTGCCCGCGATAACCCCGGTTACTGAGTTGGTCAGGGCGTATGCTAGGTTCGCGTTAGTCACACCAGCGATCAGGTCACAGGGGTTAAAGACCAAGATCGTGATCGCCTGTTTGCTGCTTGAGTTGATAATCAGTTTGGCCAAACACCTGGCCGCAGTGCCCGATCCCAGAAGGCCCAGGCAGTAGCTGATCCGGTAGTTCCCGGTGTTGTTTACTGTGATCGTGTCTGCCGGGGCGGACGAGATAGTGAACGGGGCTGACGGATAGCCCACCCTGTTGTTCACTGAGATGGGGTCTGCGTCGTCCCAGTTGACGTTCAGTGCCCCACCAGCCACGGTCAGGTCGGTGTCCCAGGTGTTTCCTATGGCGAATAGCCTGGCATTCTCAAAAGCACCCTCGGCCACTACAGCCACGCCTCCCACTCGCAGGGGACCAGCGAAGTCAGCGGGCCCAGCCACACACAGGGCACCACCAAAAGCAACATTTCCCTTGCGTACTAGGATAGCCTTGGGGCCTGCACAGTCTGGGTGCTTGGCCCAGACCTCGTTGTTCCAGTTGTTTACTTCTAAGGCAGCACCGTCTACGGCAGTCGGGGGCAGGTCAGTGTCGATGCCAAGTTGGCCTCGGTGTGCTAGCTTGGCCCGGCAGTTGCCAAGTTGACGCAGACCTTCCGTGACTCGGGAGTCTAGCCCGGCCTCGTTGATATGCGTGAACTGTCCTGACTGTAGGGTGAACATCTAGTTTTCCTGTAGTCTGCTGAGAACGTCTGATCCTGCCATGGCTGCTGCACCACCACCGGCTGCTAGCGGTGCTAGGCTGTAGAGGGACTGGCCTTTGCGGGAGATTGACTTCTTGATGTCTGGGGTTAGGCGTAGGGCGTAGACTGGTAGGTCACGAGCCGAGTCAACCTCGTGGTTTATAGCCGTGAACATCTTTTCTAGGTTGTCGATCTCAGCCTCGGCAACACCAGACGTGTGCATTCTCTGGCTCAATTCAGCCAGCATGTCCGTCTGGTCTTTCTTGGCCTGGCCTGATAGGCCCCTGAAACCAGCCACCTTGATGATCTCCAGCTTCCCGTTCTTGTCTCGTTTCAGGGCCTTGTTGATCTTCTTGGGCAGGACATCCTCCATGAACTTGACGATTCCCTTGTAGCTGTCATTGCCCAGGGCAGAGACCTTATCAGCGATTCGCTCCCCTGGTGCTATGGCCACGAAGTCCATGCCGTCCTTGACCGCCCTGTCTACTAGCTCCTTGAAGGCGAGAGTGTCCCAGTCTTGTTTTAATGGGGCGTCGGGTAGGCGGTGTTTTCCCATCAGCTCCATGTGTATATTCAGGTACTCAGTAAGGTCTCTTTCTGGAATGCGGTACCCCTTCGCCTGAGAGCTTATAAAGCGATCTAGTTGGCCAGGGTCGTTGCCCCCCACCATATTCATCGCCGTTGTTCGCAGCCCATGGAGGTGCTCGCTGCTGCTGTTCCGGGCCTTTCCGTCCAGGGACATGCTCTTTGAAATACTCTTGTGCAGTTCGCTCCCCCTGTCCCTCAGGGCTTTCCTTTCGGCTGCACTCATTTTGTACCCATCCCCTACCCTAGCTTCCTTCCTGATCGCTTTCTTGTGCTCAGACATTACCATCTTGTCCCACTCAGCAACCTCCTTGCCCCGCCACACTTCAGGCGAAGAAGGCCTTGCCGGTAGATTCAGTGCCTCAGCCACCTCGTCGAACGTGCCAGCATAGTCGTCGTCCTTCAACTTCCAGGGAATCCCCAGTCTGCCCGCCGCCGCACTCTTGGCTACTTCGCCTGCCTGCTGATGCCAGTCGCTCTGTGCCTCGTGGAGTAGATACCCCTTCTTGCCATCCGGTGTGTGGCGGGTGTCGTAGCGTATGTGGGCGAAGGTGTCGTCTGGGAAGCCTGAGTGTTGGCCAGTGAAGGTGGACACGTCCCGCTGGATACCGCCTGCTCCTGGAGGCCCGAACTCGGTCTCGCCACGCTTCAGTACCAGTGCCATCTCCTGGTAGTCGTCTCCTCCTGGGATGGCGTATTCTTGCCAGGCGGTGTCGCGTGTGCTGCCCTTTATGTCGGACATCTGAGTGGGCTTCCCACCGAAGGCGTCTTTGTATTCCCTCCAGAACTTGTCCATCATGCCCATATCTTCCAGTTCATGGACAGAATGCTGGCTAAATGACTTCTCCCAGCTACCGCCAAGTGGGACATTTTCAGGGCTGCCGTATTTGTGCAGGTCCAGGTTCTTGGCGTCCTCCAGGAGGGCTGCCTCGTATGCCAACCCAGCGTCCTGTCCACCAGCCACGACCTTCTCATACTGAGCCATGGGATTGGCCGCCAAGTGCTCGTCCAACTGCCCACGACTGACCTTGCCCTTGCCTCTCAGGAACTCGATTATGCCACGATCCTCTAGCTCGGCTTGCCGCACGCCCATCTTGGGCAGTCGCGTGAGCAACTCGTCACCCATGACGCCACGGCCTTGCAGCCCTTCCATGGCTCGGTCTAGTCCTGAGCTGAATGGGTCTATGGGAGCCTCTAGGAGGCCTTGTGGTGCGAGTTCTCCCTGACCTCCACCCGGCAACATATCCTTAGTCGGGCTGAACTGGCTCTCAGGGCCGCGCATCGGGTCACCCATCATGTCGTCACCGAAGAACTGGTGGCCTCCTCCTTGTAGTCTCTCTAGTATTTCTTCTGGGGCCTGGTGGGGTGGGATCGGTCCTGCGTGTCCTGGGTCATCTATCCTCCTGAGGATGTCGTCTGGGGATTGCATGGGGTGCTTGGGCAGGGGGCCAGGCCCTGGGCCTTGGGGAGGCTTGGGTGGCTGGGCTCCTGGGCCGCCAAGGCCGTCCTTGAACGCTCGTCGCCGGAGAATGTCAGGCATGTTCCTGGCGTTGTTCTGGAATATCTCAGGATGGGTCCTCCAGAGCATTTCTTTCAGGTGGTCGAGCATCTCAGCAGCACGCTTCTTATCAGGCCCCTTGCTGCCAAAATACCCAACTGCGATGTCCTCTAGGTCGGCCTTTATGTCCACCCAGTCATCCAGGTCCGGGATGTCATCCAAGTTGTCGATCTGGCTCTGGAGGAAGTCGAGGTCCTTAGCTTCCGGCACTTGGTGCAAATTTATGTGGTCAGCAGGGGTGTGTGGGCCAGGGGGCGGCGGGCCAAGGTCATCACCCCAGCCCATATTGTTCGTCGGCCCACCACCTCGCCCGCGAAGTATATCTAGGATGTCGTCTGGGCTGGGCTGGCTGGGCACACCAGCAGCGGCCTTGAGTTCATCTATGAGCTTCAAGGTATTCTCGGGGTTGTCCCTCATGGCCTGCTGGGTGAGGTTCGGTTCAGGACCATCAAGGAACTTCTGAAACTGGCCTGTAGCGGTGGGCTGCTCGTCCCAGGGATTGATTAGCATATTCCCATCACGAAAACTCTGATACCCATCGTAATTGACAATCGGGCCGCCGTTGAAAGCCGCCGCCCTGGCACCGTCGTCAGACAACCCAGCCAGGGCACTGGATGCGTCCTCCTGCCTCATGAGCTTCAGGAAGTCCGGGAGTTCATCTATCTGCCCGCCCAGGCCCTTGGCCCTGTTAAGGTACTTGGCGGCCTTCATGCCGCCTAACGCACCACCTGCCAAGCCAAGGCCCGGTAGGATTAGGTTCCACGGATCAAGGGCCATGTCCACGCCGAATCCGGCTACATCACCTGCATCCAGTCCTTCCTCGTTCTCGGACATGCCGAGCCGTTCCAGGATCTCTCGCCCGTTCTCCACACCCACGGCGTCATAGGCCATGCGTTGTGGTAGTCCGAGTAGTTCAAGGAGCTGTTCACCAGCCCATAGTGCGTCATCTATCACCGCCAACTCCTTCTACCGTGATCTCCGGCACCCGAATAGCGTCATCGCCCTGGAAGCCCTGAATCTGGAAGGCTACCCATCTGTTGCCCTGAGCCCTATCAGAACGCACCTTGCCGTACCCTAGCCTCGCATAGCCCGGCTGGTCCCCCAGGGACGACCGTGAGAGCTTCAAGTCGATCAGGGCGTTCGTAGTGCCTGGTTCGGTCTTAACGCCGTCACCAAGCTCCTGGGCGTGCTCAAAGGTCTCTGCTGAGGTCTTGTGGTCGTAGAACAGCCTGAGGTTCATGATGTCGTTGGGGCTGTTGGCATTGGTTGTTGGTCTGTATACAACCTCTACGTGTCTGTCTGGTTGTTCTTTTACTGTCTCGTGGAGCCCACCCTTGAACTCGTAGCCAATGGCACCCACAAGGAACTTCGACGTGGCATCAGGAGTCGTTGTCCAGTCTGGGGTGATATTCAGGGTGTCGGTATCGTGGGTCAGGACTCGTCTGATCTGACCCTTGCCAGTGCCCTCGATGATCGCTACTGAGGTGTCTTTGAGGATCGGGCTGGCTGGGAACGTGGAGGAGGCTGCCTCTACCGTGCCTGCTGCGGACGTGTCGAGGCAAGCACCCCTGATCTCAGCCTGGATAGTGTAGGCATCGCCGTTCGCCGGGGCGGTTCCCGTGTCGGTCCAAGTCAGGACAGTTCCCGTGTTGGATGCAATCGTTCTGACCTGACCACGCGCAGTCCCGGCTGTGACATAGAGCGTGTTACCGACCCACTCGTCTGTGGTCCACGACTGTGTAGCGTCAGCTAGCGTGGTCGTGCTGTGAGTGCCCGAGGCCGTACTTGACACCGCAGTAGCCAGGTCCGTGGTGATCTCTGCTGACTTAACCACCTTCTCGTTGTGAGAGCCTATCAGCACCCTCATGCGACCACTGATCTCAGCCTGATCTGAGGCACCGACCTCTACTAGATAGGTCTCTTTCCACCAGGATTTAGAGGGCCAGTGGTACACGATGCACCGCTTGGGCCTGGTCCCGGTGTCACCAGTAAACTTCACCCAGAACCGGACGAGCTTCAGGTTCGGGTCTACTTTGGTGTGGAAATACTGGCTAGCCGAGAAGTCGATGGTGGCATCACGCCACAGATCAATCACCTCCTCACCAATCTCCTGGAGTCCACCGGCCTGGGAACCGATGGTGTACGGTCCATACTGATCCATCACGTATCCTGTGTCGGCATACAGGTCCCAGCACTCTTGATTAAAGCAGCCTCGACTAGCCAGCAGTGTGTAGTTCACGTCGATTGTGGGCTGCCGCACGAAGTCCATGCGGTAGATATGCCTCTGCTTGAAGATGTAGCAGTAGGCCCCATGGGGCATGGCCCCAGTCACGTCGTCGTTGTCTTGCGTGTTGTTCTGTACAATCGAGCTGGACGTTTGCCCATCCTCGTCGATGTACACCGATTCTGGTTCATCTGCCTCTGAATGGAAGATGGTATTCTTGTACTTGGGATTGGGGTAGATAGCGTAGGTGGCCACGCTGGGTACAGATTCCAGGGCCTCGGTAAGCGTAATCGCAGTAGCGCCGCCAACACTAGACACCTCGTATTCTCGGGATGACCCGTCGAAAGTAAGAAACCACCCAGCCATATCTGTAGTCCAGGCAGTGCTGGAGCCAGTGATCGAGGTAGACCCGAGAGATCCACTCAGGGTCCCTGCCGTGTACTCGACCGGAACCAAGTAGTGTGTCCTGTCCTGGAACTCCACGGCCACAGACATGAAGGTCGGGGGCACGCCCTGCCTGCGGGCATGAGGTGTGCCGTCTCCCTCGTAGATCCTAAGCCTCTTGCTGGGGTCCCTGGATGCTGTGTCAGTGAGGCTCCAGTCGCTGGCGAAGAAGTTGACCACTGCACTTGGGATGTTGTCCTCGTGATAGCCCCTGAGGGTCCAGGTCCCGTCTGTGAGACCGCCAACCACCGATCCTTGGTCTGTGGTGAAGGTCAAGCCGCTGACGGCAGTTACTTCCTGAACGGTCTGAGGATCGTCCGTGACTGCCACGTCAACTATCGCACCGATGGCTAGGTTATGGGCCTCATTGCAGGTGTACACAGCGAAACCACCTACGTCAGCCGTGGAAGTGATCGTGCCGTTGTTCCCTAGCTTCTTGATGAAGTACAACTCAGTCCTCTGCCCTGCGGTACTACGCCAGAACTCAACGAACTTGACCCTGGACTCGCCAGACTCGGCTATCGTCCAGTCCACGCTCTTGCCGTTGCCTAGCTGTTTCTCGGTCAGCTCTGAGAGGGCCGAGTAGACCGGGTTCTCGCTGTCGTCCACATACCTGTAGCCACCGTAGTATAAGCCAGCAGAGGACCACTGCGCCCTTGGTGCCCAGATCCCCTGAAGCGGGGCGACATTGTATCCGGTCTCAAAGGTTGTGTCTAAGACATCGAACTCGTCTAAGTTAGGGAGGCTGAACAAGCTGTGGAACTGGGGACTCGGCTCGTTGAGCTGGAGACCCACGGTGCCTGATCCATTGACCTGCATGAACCGAACGAAGTCAGTGGCCGAAAGGTCATGGTTGGCAGCCGTGGTGACCTCGAAGTAGTCCTCTGTCCCACTAGACAACATCGAGGAGATGTTGTGCTTCGTTCCCGTTCCGGTGGTCTCAGACAATGTGGGGCCAGAGGCTGGCTTCGTGATTCCTAGAGACACAGCCTGCCCAGCACCGCCTGCATGGATATACCCACGCTGGCACCCATTAGTGATGATGGTCTTGCCGAAGCGGGTACGCAAGAAGTTGGCTCGCCTGAATGTGTTCAGGGCCGTTCCAATGATAGTGTTCTGGTATGCCACGTCTAAGTCGGGTTTCTGCCCAGATACACTTCACCGTCCGAGGTCTGGTAGTACACAAGGACTTCGGCGTGCCAGGGCGTTGCAAACATGGAAATAATATCTGTCGCTGCTGATGTTCCACCCTCCGCTGTCCC
>Ga0114999_10003384_pt1 | contig 20044 bp, 15 predicted proteins | sample ArcticOcean_MG_C_3_FD_89820 | JGI IMG/M metagenome (GOLD analysis project Ga0114999, IMG submission 89820) | Marine microbial communities from western Arctic Ocean - ArcticOcean_MG_CB8_126 | ecosystem: Environmental > Aquatic > Marine > Oceanic | place: Arctic Ocean: Canada Basin | collected...
AGTCGGATTTGGTGAGGTCTGCCAACGGAATTATTTCATTTGCTGCGTCGATACGCGATTCTGCGTTGTCGTCCCAGGCAGTGACAGTTGCGCCTCCGGCCGTCAGCGCATGCGCCGTGGCCCGGCCGGACGCGCCGAGGCCAAAGACGGCGATGTGCTGAGAGGAGCGGGATGCCACGGGGATCATTTTGTTCGACCTACCTCAGCTTCAGCGTTGCGAGGCCGACCAAAGCGAGAATCGAGGCGATGATCCAGAACCGGATTACGATCGTTGATTCCGCCCAGCCCTTCTGTTCGAAGTGATGATGGAGCGGTGCCATTCGGAAGATGCGTTTGCCGGTTAACTTGAACGACGCGACCTGGACGATGACCGAGACGGTCTCCAGAACGAACAGCCCGCCGATGATCGCTAACACAAGCTCATGCTTGGTCACCACGCTGACCGCACCGAGCGCGCCGCCGATGGCAAGCGATCCCGTGTCGCCCATAAACACCATCGCAGGCGGTGCGTTGAACCACAGGAACCCAAGACCGGCGCCAACCAGAGCGCCGCAGAACACGGCAAGCTCGCCCGCCCCGCGGACAAAATGAAGATGGAGGTAGTTTGAAAAGACGAAATTGCCGGCGACGTATGCGATGAGGGCAAAACAGGCGGCGGCGATCAGGGCGGGCATGATCGCAAGCCCGTCCAGCCCGTCCGTCAGGTTCACCGCGTTCGACGCACCGACCAGCACGATGATCGCCCAGGGGACAAAGAACCAGCCCAGCGGAACCAGCAAATCCTTGAAGAACGGCAAGGCGAGGCCTGTCGACAGGGCGCCTTCGGAAAGCGTGGTGATCCAGACCGTTACACCCCCGCCAATGATGATCTGACCTAATAATTTTAGGCGACTGGACAGACCCTTGCTCGACCGTTTGGTCAACTTCATATAGTCGTCGACGAAACCGATCGCGCCGAAGCCCAGCGTTACCGTCAGAACCGCCCAGACATATCCATTGGTCAGATCCGCCCAAAGCAGCGTTGCAATCCCGAGTGCGAGAAGGATAAGAACGCCACCCATTGTCGGCGTGCCCTTCTTGGTGACCAGATGAGACTGGGGGCCGTCTTCGCGGATGGGTTGGCCCTCGGCCTGCTTGCTTTTCAGCCATCGGATGAAGGCCGGGCCTAGAACGAAGCTGACGAAAAGTGCTGTTACCACGGCGCCGCCGGTGCGCAGCGTGATGTAGCGGAACAGATTGAACACGCTGATGTCGTCGGCCAGCGGGAACAGGAGGTTATAGAGCATGTTTGATGTTCTCCTGTTTCAATCGCCGTTCGCGGCGCGCTGATAAGACGCCGGATCGGTCAAGGCATCGACAACGCGTGTCAGACCGATTCCGTTGGATGCCTTTACGGTCACGACGTCGCCGGCAAGCAGGCCCGACAGAACCAGAGGCAGAATACCGTCGGCATTTTCCGAAATGCCGCCGAGACGGGCCGGTTCGAGCGCGTCGGCAAGGGCTGTAATTTCATTCCCGGCGAGAAACACGATATCGATTTCGTTCTTCTCGATTTGAGCGTTCAGGCCGGCATGGGCGGTTTTTGAGATTTCGCCGAGTTCGAGCATATCGCCGAGGATGGCTACCCGGCGTCCGCCGTCCGGTTTCATGTGGCCAAGCGTTTTGAGTGCGGCGCTCATCGATTCCGGATTTGCGTTGTAGGAATCGTCGATCAACCTGATATGTCCGTCGCCCCAGGGAAGAACGTGCACAGCGCCGCGTCCGGGCAGGGCGGGGAGCGTTGCGAGGGCTGCTGCCGCGGTTGTCATATCGCCGCCGAGCGCGTCGACCGCGGCGAGAACGGCGAGACCGTTATATGCCCAGTGAACACCGGGCTGACCCACGCGGAACCGGATTGCCTGTTCGTTCCACCGTGCGTCGATAAGATTGCCTGTCGCATCGCTGAAACATTCCATCAGACGCATATCGGCATCGGCGCTGCGTCCGAAACCGATGACTTCACGTGCGCCGGTATCCAGCGCAATTTTGGCGAGCAGGTCGAAAAACTCGGTATCCCGGTTGATGATCGCGATGCCGCCGTCCAGACCGGAGAAAATCTCCGCCTTGGCGCGGGCGATATCTTCAACGGTTGCGAAAAATTCCATATGGGCGGGAGCAATCGCGGTTATTACCGCAACGTCCGGGCGGACGATCTCGACAAGGGGCGTTATCTCACCGGGGTGGTTCATGCCGATTTCGAACACGCCGAACTCCGTCGTCGCATGCATGCGGGCGACCGATAGCGGCACGCCCCAATGGTTATTCAGGCTGTTTTTGCTGAAGCAGGTCGAACCTTGCGGCGAAAGCACATGGGCAAGGGCTTCCTTGGTGCCGGTTTTGCCGACACTTCCGGTAACCGCAACCATTTTTGCGTCGGTTCTTTGCCGCGCGGCTATTGCAAGGCGCCGAAGCGCAGCCAGCGGGTCGGCCACAATCAGGCCCGGATTTTCGCCCAGGGTTCCGGCGAGGCTTCCAGCGCCGCTTTCGGCGACCAGCGCCGCACTGGCGCCATTCTCGAATGCGGCTGCAACGAAATCGTGCCCGTCGAAATTAGGACCCGCCAGTGCAACGAACAGATCTCCACGCTCAAGCGTTCGTGTATCGATCGAAATACCGGTCGCCGTCCAGTCGTCGGACACGCGCCCGCCGGTCGCCGCCATCGCATCCGAAGTATTCCATAACGGAGAGGTGATCATGATTTGGTGCCCCCCGCTTCGGTGATTGCCTGCCGGGCAACCAGCAGGTCGTCGAAGGGGCGAATTTCCTTGCCGACGATTTGACCGGTTTCGTGGCCCTTGCCGGCGATGATCAAAACATCGCCCGGCGATACCAGGAATACAGCTTCCCGAATCGCGTCCGCCCGATCGCCGATTTCACGGGCCGCCGGTGCGGCCGCCATTATCTCATGCCGTATATCCGCCGGGACTTCCGATCGCGGGTTGTCATCGGTGACGATGACAAAATCTGCATTTTCCGTTGCAACACGGCCCATCATCAGGCGTTTACCCCGATCCCGGTCGCCGCCACAGCCGAACACGACGATAAGCCGGCTTTCAGTGTGCGGCCGCATCGCCTTCAGAACGGTTTCCAGCGCGTCCGGCGTATGCGCGTAGTCGATGAAAACGCTGCCTCCCGACGCAGTCGTTCCGGCTCGTTGCAGCCGTCCCGGGACGCCTTCCAGCCGGGTCAGGCAGGCGATTACATCGTCCGCATCCGCGCCGCAGGCAATGACGAGGCCGGCGGCGCACAGAACATTATATGTCTGGAACGCGCCGGCCAGCGGCAGATCTAGATCGTAGCGCCGACCGAACGCGTTGAGCGACAGCCGCGTGCCGACATGGGCCGGGTCGGCGCTGAGCAGGGTCAGATCGGCGCCGCGCACGCCATATGAAATAATCTTCCCGCGAACCGTCGAGGTCAGTGCGGCGATTTCCGGTATATCGGCATTCAGCACGGCAATGCCATCTGCCGGCAGCACATCGGCAAACAGGTGGGTTTTGGCCGCCAGGTAATTTTCGACCGTTCCATGATAATCGAGATGATCGCGCGACAGGTTTGTGAATCCCGCCGCCCGGAGCGTGACACCATCCATGCGTCGCTGGTCGAGCCCGTGGCTTGACGCTTCCATGACGACATGGCTGACGCCGTGGCGGGTGAGATCGGCGAGATCGGAATGCAGAGCAACGGGATCCGGGGTCGTTAGCGACGGTTTGACCGTTCCGTCCGGCATATGCAGGCCCAGTGTGCCCATGCTTACGGCGCGGTGCCCGAGCATCGACCAAATCTGACGGGTGAAATGGGCGACCGAAGTTTTTCCATCGGTGCCGGTGACCGCGGCGATGGTTTCCGGCTGGGCGTGATAATACGCGGCGGCCATGTGTGCCAGGGTCGAGCGGGCATTGGGCGATGTCAGTACAGCGATATCGGTTGCCGCAACTTTCGTTCCGTCGGGGGCCAGGATCGCCGTCGCGCCGTTTGAGATTGCGGCATTGATGTATCCGCGGCCATCGACGTTTGATCCTGGCAGTGCGGCGAACAGAAACCCGGGCTCGACGGCGCGCGAATCCGCGGTCAGTCCCGTAATTTCGGTCTCGCGCATTTCAGCCGTCAGGCTCACCTGTGTAATCTCTCCAGATAACAGATCAATGAGACGCAACCCGCCGCTCCCGGCCCGGTTTGCCCGAAATTTCGATCGACAATGCCTTGCGGACTGCGTCGGCCTGGTTAATCGGCCGCAGCCCCAGGACCGGTGCGATACGGCGAACGACGGCGCCAACGACCGGCGCCGCAACCCATCCGCCTGTCGCAAACCCAGATGTTTCCTTTGTGCCCTTTGCTTCATCCAGCATCGCGAGCACGACGTATCTCGGCGCGTGCATTGGAAAGGCCGCAACGAAGGACGAAATAAGCGCTTTCTGTTTGTAGCCGCGTCCCGAAACCTTTTCGGCGGTGCCGGTCTTGCCGCCGACGAGATAGCCGGGTGCGGCGGCCTTTCTGCCGGTACCGCGCTCAACCACGAGGCGCATCAGACGGCGCATCTTCAAGGATGTTTCCTCCGACACGACGCGTTTTCCGGCTGGAATATCTTCCGGTTTGCGGCGGATCAGCGTGGGCGTTCGGTAAATACCGCCATTTACAATCGCGGAGACGCCCGCCACAAGATGAAGCGGGCTGACGGCAAGGCCGTGGCCGAAGGAAATGGTCATGGAGTTAATCTCCCGCCATCGGTTCGGCGATAGCGGGGTACCGGTCTCGGATAGTTCAACCTGCACCGGCTTCATCATGCCGAGGCGGCCGAGAAACCGTTTGTGGCCGGAAATTCCAACGTGGAGCGCCATCTTCACGGCGCCGATGTTCGACGAGTACATGAAGATTTCGGGCACTGACAGCCACCGCTTCTTGGCGTGATAATCGTTGATCACATGCCGGGCGATGCGAATGGGATCGGTTGCATCATAGCCGCCACGCAGGGTCACAGTGCCGGCATCCAGCGCCATCGCGGTCGTGAAAATTTTGAACGTCGATCCCATCTCATAGACGCCGAGCGTGGTCCGGTTGAACCGAACACCCTGATCGACATTGCCGGCCTGATTCGGATCAAAGGTCGGCAGGGAGGACATTGCCACGATCTCACCGGTGTTGACGTCCATCACGAGGCCGGCGGCGCCGATCGCGCTGAACTTCTTCATAGCCAGGCCCAACTCGCGTTCCAGAACGTGCTGGACGCGCACGTCGATCGACAGCGTCAGGTTCTTCTGGCGGGTCCGCAATTCTTTGTCGAAGTAACGTTCGATCCCCGATAGACCTTTGTTGTCGATGTCGGTGAAACCGAGAGCATGCGAGGCGAGCGGTCCGAGTGGATACATGCGCCGGGCTTCCCGCTGGAAATTTAGCGCCGGTATGCCGAGACGATTGACCGCATATTGCTGACGCGGGGTCAGATGCCGCCGCAGCCAGATGAATCCCCGGTCCGACCGCAATTTCTTTTCGGTCGCCTTTATATCGATTCCGGGCAAAGCCGTGGAAAGCCTGAGGGCGGCCTGTTCCGGGTCTATGACCAGCCGCGGATTCGCGTAGAGCGATGCTGTATTGAGACTGGTTGCCATGAGAATACCGTTGCGGTCGACGATATCGGCGCGCCCGGTATTCTTTTCGTCCTTCGTGACGCTTCGCGTGTAGCGTGGCTCGGTATTGTCGGAAAATACGGAGACGTAGACCACGCGCACGCCGATAACGGCAAACGCCGCGGTAAACAACGCGCCGGCGACCATCAGACGGTTGCGACCGGTCTCAATTGCGGTCTTGTGATCGCCTTCTATGCGAATTTTTTCGGGTGCGTTCTGCCGGTCCCGGGTCATTGCGTTTTTTTCAACTTGGCGAGAATGGGCGTAAGCCAGTCATCGCTTCGATCCGGTGCCGGTGCGCTCTTCTTTGCGATCCGGGTATCCGGCGTTTCTTCCGTAGCTGCTTGGTGCAGCAGTTCCTGCATCGATACGGTCTGGGCCACGACCGGGGTCTCCAGGCCGAGGAGGCGCTTGCCGAGCGCTTCAAGCCGGGCAGGCTGGTTGAGATAGCTCCATTCCGCCTGCAGCACCTGAATGGTATCCCGGTCGGTAATTATCATAGCGTTCAGGGCGTGCAGCCGGTCTTCCAGATCCTGAACGCGGTGCTTTACCACGAACAGTCCGATGACTACGGCAATACCCAGGACGCTCCAGAGCAGTGTGGATCTACGCATTCCGTGACCCTGCCCTGCGCGGTGTTGCATGTGTCCGCTCGGCGACGCGCAGGCGCGCGGACCGGGAACGCGGGTTGCGCCGTGTCTCGGTATTCGACGGTTTTTGTGCGCCCCGCCGGATCAGTTTGAAACACGGCTCGATATCCGGCGCGACAGCGGCGGGAAGGTGGCGCGATACCGTCGGAAGCTCTCCCGAATGAGCCCGCAGAAATTCTTTGACGATCCGGTCTTCCAGCGAATGAAAAGACACGACGGCGAGCCGCCCGCCGGGCGCAAGCAATATTTCCGCCGATTCCAGGCCCCGTTCCAGTTCGCCGAGTTCTTCATTCACCTGGATGCGGATCGCCTGAAATGTACGCGTTGCCGGATCGGTTTTCGAATGACCGCGATAGGTGCTGCGAACGATACCGGCAAGCTGGGACGTCCGAGTGATAGGAGCGTCCGCCCGGGCGTTCACGATGGCGCGGGCGATGCGCCGCGCCTGACGTTCTTCGCCGTAATTGAAAATGATGTCGGCAAGAACGCTTTCATCCGCCTCATTGACCAGATCTGACGCCGTCAGCCCGTCTTTGCCCTGGCGCATGTCGAGCGGGCCGTCATTGCGAAAACTGAACCCGCGCGCCGGATCGTCGATCTGCATCGACGAAACACCGAGATCGAGGGCGATTCCGTCGACCGCATCAATACCGTTTCCGGCGAGCAATTCGGTCATTGTGCCAAACCGGCCTTCGATTACCGTCAGGCGGCTCGCGTACCTGTCGAGCAGCGTGGCGGCGCTGGCGACGGCGTCGGGGTCGCGGTCGATCGCCCAGACCCGGCAATCCGCCGCTTCGAGGATCGCGGTTGTGTACCCGCCGGCGCCAAATGTGCCGTCGACGTAGTGGCCGCCGTCGCGTGGCTGCAGCGCCGCGATCACCTCGTCAATCATTACGGGTTCGTGCCCGAAAGCGGGCGCCGCATTCATAGCGGACTTCCCTGGCGCAGCCGGGCGCGCAATGCTTCGACTTCCGTTGCCTGGTGTTTTTCATAACGTTCGGGCGCCCAAATCTGGAAACGCGTGCCGCGGCCGACGAATGTTGCGCGGTCTTCGATTCCGGCATGTTCTGCCAGACGGGCGGGCAGAATGATTCGGCCTTCGCCGTCGAACGGCAGTTCGCTCGCCAAAGCCATGATTGTCTCGACAAGCCCATCGTCGGATTTCCCGATCAGGGTCTGGGCAAAGTCGCCGCCCTCAATCGATTGATCGAAACGGCGCCGGTTTAGCTCGTCCAGAGTGCCGCGGCCAAAGCCTTCGATCGCCGGATCGGTCAGCGACGGATAAGCGATAACCCCTTGATATATCTCGTTTCCCAGTGCGGAACGATACGCAGCCGGAACCGATACGCGGCCCTTTCGGTCTACCTTGTTCTCGTATGTCGACATAAACGACGTCACGGGGCGATCCGACTTTCCTGTCTCTACCTGCCGGCGGACCGGCAAAGAACCACGTCCCGATAGCGAATTTGGGACATGATGGGATATCATGGGTAATTATGGGAGTCAATGGTATCAATAGTAAAGAATCAATTAAAACTATGATTTAGAAGCATTCGTTGGTGTCGCCATTAGCCCATGAAGGCGGATTCGAAATGGACTGGAAGTCCGCCGGCTGATTCTCTAGCCGACAATTGTGGCAGTATTGTGTTCTTCTTATGTTCTTTTTAGGAATGGCGGCGCTGCGGTAGCCTCAGAGCGGTCCAGACGGTCTGTAAGCCGGGTTTTGTCCCCACACCAGCGAAGCCGGGGCGGGAGATAGCCATTCATCTGGGACGTCCGTTACCGAACGCCTCGCGCGACCTACCCGGGCAGCGACGCGGAAACCCGCCTGTGAACTCGCGTTCACGTGCCGCCCCTATTCGGTCTTGCTCCCGGTGGGGTTTACCATGCCGTCGCCGTCGCCGGCGACGCGGTGCGCTCTTACCGCACCCTTTCACCCTTGCCGCCTTCGAAAAAGCGGCGGTCTGCTCTCTGTGGCACTTTCCCTGGGGTCGCCCCCGCCGGCCGTTAGCCGGCACCGTGTTCCCGTGGAGCCCGGACTTTCCTCCCCCCGACGGGTTTCCCCATTGCCGAAAGGCGGCCATCCGACCGTCTGGACCATCGTGAATCTGGGTTGAAAAGCGTGTGCCGTCAACTGTTTATGGCAAACACTGCGGCAATCAATGCAAGCGTCTTACCGTCCAGGCTGCCGGTAACGCCATCCGGCGCGAAGCGGCGCTGAAATGCGGTCACGATGTCGTCAAGCGGCGCGCCGGGATCGTACCCGATCTCGGCGAGTAATGCCGGCGCCTTGCGCGCTTCGATCGCGGGGGATACCGCCGACGGCCAGATCGATACTCCCCTCGCCGCAAGTCTCTGCCAGTTGAATAGCTCACCCGGGTCTTGTTTACGGGACGGCGCGATATCAGAATGCCCGACAACCCGTGATGCCGGAATGCTATGACGGTCGAGTATCTGCGCCAGCAATTCCTCGACCGAGCGCATCTGGATTTCCGGAAAAGGACGGTATCCGAATTCGTGTCCTGGATTGACGATCTCGATTCCGATCGAGCGGTCGTTGATGTTCGTCGCTCCGGCCCAGTAGCTGACACCGGCGTGCCAGGCCCGTTTTTCTTCGCCGACGAGGCGCCAGACCGCGCCGTCTTCGCCGACCATATAATGCGCGCTGACCGCGGCGCTGGAATCGCACATCCGGTCAAGCGCTGCGCGCGCGGATTTCATGCCGGTGTAATGCAGCACGACCATGTCGATAACGATATCTGCCGGGCGGTCGCTGAAATTGGGAGACGACCGGTCGGTCGCATTCATAACGTCACTCCGGCAGCGCCGCCGGGGCGCCCCGCATTCCGGAATACGATGATAGCAACACCGGCAACGGTCACCAGCCCGCCAGTAACGATAAGCCAGGACAGGGGTTCGCCGAGGACGATAATCCCGAAACCAACGCCGAAAAACGGGATCAGCAGGGTGAAGGGCATGGTCTGGTTGGTCCGGTATTTGGGCACCAGTTTGTACCATAGACCGTGGCCGACAATGCTGACCACAATGCCCGTATAGGCGATGGCGATCCAGGCATCGGTGCTGGCACTGGCGATGGCCTCGAATTGGCCTGTTTCGAACAGAAACGAAATAAGCGCCATCTGGGGGATTGCGAAGACGGCCATCCAGCCATTGATTGCGAACACATTGACTCCGCCGAGCCCCCGTAGTTGAAGATTGGCGGCGCCGAACGCCAGCGACGAGATTATCGCCATGCCGGCGAATAACAGGTTGTCGGAAACGCGGGGCTCGCCGACCAGCAAGGTGACGCCGAGAAAACAGATCAGCACCCCGGCGGCCCGCCGCCATCCAAAGGTTTCGCGGAAGAAGATCAGCGCCAGCAATAAAGCGAACGGCACCGATGTCTGAATGATCAGCGCCGCGGTGCCGGCGTGGATGTGTTCAACGGCGACGAACATCATCCCGAAATGCAACGTGCCCATGGTTATCGACAGCCAGAATATCTTCAGCAGATAACCGTGCGGAAAGGGAACAAACGGGACCAGCGTGACGGCAATGATCGCCATGCGCAGAGTGATGAGCGCCCAGCCGGGAATTTCTGCGCCGGCGAGACGCGCGGCGGAGAGGTTGGAGGCCCAAACCGCCATGACGGCGACGGCAAGGAACACGTCGGAAGGTTTCATGGCGGCGGAGACTCGGGGCATCGGGCCGGGAAGTCAAACGTGGAATTGACTATTTGAGTCCGCGCTGCTTCTGAATCGTGCCCCACGCATTGTTGATCGTCGCCATCTTGGATGTCGCCATATCGATAAAATCCTGGGGCAATCCTTCGGCGACAAGCTTGTCTGGATGGTTTTCCTTGATCAGGACGCGCCAGGCGGCGCGTACCGTATCGGCGTCGGCGTCGTGGGGCACGCCGAGAATGGCGTAGGGATCGGAGGCGTCGGCGCCGAGATGGCCGGCGCGAATTCGGGCGAACTTTGCGTCGTCGAAGCCGAAGATGTCGGAAACCTGTTTGAGAAATTCCTCTTCCTGCGGGTGCATGATCCGATCGGCCTTGGCGATATGGAACAACGCGTCGAGCAGTTCTTCCAGCACCGCCGGTCGGTCGATAAACATCTTCGCGACCTGTTTGGCATAGGGTTCGAACCCGCGGGCATCCTTTCGCGCAAGATCGAAGACGCGGCCGACATTCTTCAGCTCGTCCTCCGGCACATCGAGTATCTGACGGAACGCATTGACCTCGTCCGGTGTGACCTGGCCGTCGGCCTTGGCCATCTTGGCGCTGAGCGCGATGACGGCGATGGTGAAGGCGGTCTGGCGGGTGGCGTCATCCGCCTCGTCGTCGGTGCCGCGCAGACGGTCGACAGCGTGGCCCGCCGCCGCGCCGACCAGCGCACCCAGCGGTCCGCCGAGAGCAAACCCTGCCGCGCCGCCGATGATTTTTCCCAGAACAGCCATGTATCTTTATCTTATGGGGCAAATCCCGATACGAAAACCTTCTCGCATGAGATTGCGGCGATAAAAAGGCGACCCGGTCAAAATGGGCGATCGGGGAAGAATCGTCTGTGCTGATTGTCACCGGGCTGTTTCCATATTTTATCCCGCGTCAGGCTGACACGTTCCCATCCGGTTGATACATTCCGCCGCACCGACAAACCGAACCCTCAGGAGCTGCACATGACGAGCAAGGCCGGCTATCGCATCATCGCGCTGGAAGAACATTATTTCGATCCCGAGATTGCGGCCCGTTTCAGCGAAAAGCAGGGGTTTGCCGGCACCCCGATCCGCGACCGTCTCGACGATGTCGATGACCGCCGCATCCGGGAGATGGACGAAGCTGGGATTGACGTGCAGGTGTTGTCGCAGGGCGCGCCGTCGGTTCAGGGTCTTGATCCAGAAACCGCGGTAGCCCTTGCCAAGGCAGCGAATGACCGGCTGGAGGAAACGATCCAGCGGCATCCCGGCCGCTATGCCGGATTTACCGCGCTTCCCACGCCCGATCCCAAAGGGGCTGCCGACGAGCTCGAACGCTGTGTGACCAAATACGGCTTCAAGGGCGGTATGGTTCATGGTCTGACCGGCGGCGAATTCATCGATGTGCCGAAATTCTGGCCGATCTTTGAGCGCGCCGAACAGCTCGGCGTGCCGATCTATCTGCATCCGTCGATGCCGCATCCGGATGTTATCAAGGCCTACTATGCGGATTACGTTGAAAAATACCCGGGTATCCTGACAGCGGGATGGGGCTTCACCGTCGAAACGGCGACCCAGGGCGTGCGCATGGTGCTCAGTGGCGTGTTTGACGAATATCCCGATCTGCAGGTGATTATCGGCCATCTCGGCGAGGGGTTGCCGTTTCTGCTGTGGCGGATAAGCGAATCGATTTCGCGCGGCGGCGACAATTCGGCGTTTCGCGATACGTTCAAGGAACACGTTCACATCACGACCAGCGGCAACTTTTCCGATCCGGCGATGATATGTTCGATGATGGAGATGGGGACCGACCGCATCATGTTCTCAATCGACTATCCGTTCGTGATGAACACGCCGGCGGTCGACTGGATGGAGAACATCAGCCTGAGCCCCGACGACAAGAAAAAACTGTTCGCGACCAACGCCGAAAAACTTCTGAAGATGTAACAGACCCATCCGGGTTCTGAATCGCGGGGAGACTAAACATCGTGGCCGACGGCAATGTATCGACCGACAAGTGGCAGTTCTGGATCGACCGCGGCGGGACGTTCACCGATTTCGTTATCCGCGCGCCGGACGGCAAGCTGACAACCCACAAACTGCTGTCGGAGAACCCGGAACGATATAAGGATGCGGCGCTCCAGGGGATTCGCGAGACCCTCGGCGTTGAGGGCGATGCGCCGCTGCCGGACGGTCTGGTCGAGGCGGTCAAGATGGGCACCACCGTCGCCACCAACGCGCTGCTGGAACGCAAGGGCGAACGGACTTTGCTGGCGGTCACCAGGGGTTTCGCCGACCAGTTGCGGATCGGTTACCAGAACCGCCCGAATATCTTTGCCCGGAGGATCGAGCTGCCCGAACTGCTTTACGAATCCGTCGTCGAAATCGATGAACGGCTGACGGCAGAGGGCGACGTGCTGACACCGGTCGACGAAGCCGAGGCGTTGCAGGCGTTACAGGCATCTTATGACGATGGCATTCGCTCAATCGCCATCGTGTTCATGCATGGCTACCGCTATCACGAACATGAGAAGACGGTATCCGGGATCGCCCGCAATATCGGCTTTACCCAGATCTCGGTTTCTCACGAAGTCAGCCCGCTGATGAAATTCGTCGGCCGCGGCGACACGACCGTGGTCGACGCTTATGTATCGCCGATCCTGAGACGCTACGTTGATCTGATCGCGGCCCAGGTCGGCGATGCGCGGCTGATGTTCATGCAGTCGAATGGCGGGCTTGCCGATGCGCGATTCTTCCAGGGCAAGGATTCAATCCTGTCGGGTCCTGCCGGCGGCATTGTCGGCGCGGCGCAGACCGCTCATATGGCCGGATTCGACAAAATCATCGGCTTCGATATGGGGGGCACATCCACGGATGTCGCTCATTACAACGGTGAATACGAACGCGCGTTCGAGACGCTGGTCGCCGGGGTCCGGATGCGTGCGCCGATGATGAATATTCACACCGTCGCCGCCGGTGGCGGGTCGATCCTGCATTTCGACGGATCGCGCTACCGGGTGGGGCCGGGCAGCGCCGGCGCCAATCCGGGCCCGGCCTGTTATCGGCGCGGTGGCCCGCTTTGCGTGACGGATGCCAACGTGATGCTGGGCAAGATTCAGGCGGAATTCTTCCCCAGGCTTTTCGGCCCGAACGGGGACGAAGCGCTCGACGACGCGGTGGTGCGCGAGAAGTTCCAGGCACTGACGACGGAGATCGAAAACGCGACAGGCGACAAGCGGTCACCGACCGAGGTTGCGGACGGATTTCTCATGATTGCCGTCGACAACATGGCAAATGCTATCAAGCAGATTTCCGTTCAGCGCGGTTATGACGTGACCGACTATACGCTGAACTGCTTTGGCGGCGCGGGCGGACAGCATGCCTGCCTTGTCGCCGATGCGCTCGGTATGACCAAAGTGTTCGTTCATCCGTTCGCCGGCGTCTTGTCGGCTTATGGAATGGGGCTCGCCGACCAGCGGATCATCCGCGAATTGGCGGTCGAAAAAACGCTCGATGAAGGTTTGGTATCTGAGCTTGAGGCCGGCGTCGCCCGGCTTGCCGCTGACGGGGTGTCGGAAATGGAAACCCAGGGCGTTGCGGCAGATGAAATTTCGTCAGTCGCCAAAGTGCATTTGCGCTACGAGGGAACCGACACGGCCCTCGTCGTGGATTTCGCGCCGATGACGGAAATGGTCGCCGCATTCGAAACCGCGCATATGCAGCAGTTCGGTTTTATCGCGCCCGAGAAGAGCAACATCGTCGAAGCACTGACGGTCGAGGTAATCGGCGGCGGCCAGGATGTCGAAGACGAAGAAATCGCGTTCGATCCGGATGCCAAACAGGGCGATCCGCTGGGGTATGCGGATATGTATGCGGCCGGCGAGATCCGGCGTGCGCCAGTTTTCGATCGCGACGCGCTGCCGCCCGGTGCGACAGTTGACGGCCCTGCTGTCGTGATCGATCCAAACGCGACGACGGTAATCGAGCCCGGCTGGCAGGCGGAAATCACGGCGCGTAATCATTTGGTCATGACCCGGGTCGAGGAACGCCCGACCGCGCACGCGATCGGCACCGAGGCCGATCCTGTGATGCTGGAAGTGTTCAACAACCTGTTCATGTCGATCGCCGAACAGATGGGAGTTGTGCTGCAGAACACATCCTATTCCGTGAACATCAAGGAACGGCTCGATTTTTCCTGCGCGATCTTCGATGACGACGGCGAGCTGGTTGCGAACGCGCCGCATATTCCGGTTCATCTCGGGTCGATGAGCGAGAGCGTGAAGACGATCATCCGGGAACGCGAAGGCACCGTGAAGCCCGGCGACGTATTCGTTTTGAACGCGCCGTATAACGGCGGGACGCATCTGCCTGACGTCACCGTGATGACGCCTGTTTTCGATGAGAACGGCGCAGGCATACTTTTCTATGTCGCGTCGCGCGGCCACCATGCCGAGATCGGCGGCAAGACGCCCGGATCCATGCCCCCTGATTCCCGCCATATCGACGAAGAGGGCGTGCTGATCGACAATTTTCAGCTCGTCGACCAGGGACGTCTGCGGGAGAAGGAACTGGAGGAACTGTTTACCTCGGCGCCTTACCCGACGCGGAATTTTCAACACAATATCGGCGATTTGAAAGCACAGATCGCTGCCAATGAGAAAGGCGCGCAGGAGCTTCGCAAGATGGTCGCGCATTTCGGTCTCGACGTCGTGCTCGCCTATATGAAGCACGTCCAGGACAATGCGGAGGAATCCGTCCGCCGGGTGATCGAGCGTCTTTCGGACGGCGAATTTGAATACAAGATGGATTTCGGTGCGAAGATAAAAGTCGCAATTACGGTTCATCCGGAGACGCGATCCGCGACGATCGATTTCACCGGCACGTCGCCGCAGCAGGACAACAATTTCAACATCACCCATGCCGTCGCCATGGCGGCGGTGCTGTATACGTTCCGCTTGATGGTCGATTCCGACATTCCGCTCAATGCCGGCTGTCTCAAGCCGCTCGATATCATCGTGCCGGAGGACTGCATGCTGCGGCCCAAATATCCCGCGGCCGTCGTTGCCGGAAATGTGGAAACATCGCAGGCGATCACCGATACGATCCTCGGGGCGCTAGGCCTGATGGGGGCATCGCAGGGCACGATGAATAATTTCACCTTCGGCAACGCCAACTATCAGTATTACGAAACAATCTGCGGCGGCGCCGGCGCCGGCAAGGATTTCGACGGCACCGACGCGGTGCACACGCATATGACCAACACCCGGTTGACCGATCCCGAGATTCTTGAATGGCGGTTTCCGGTCATTCTCCACTCGTTTGAAATACGGCGCGGGTCGGGCGGCGGCGGCACGTACCGTGGCGGCGACGGGGTTGTCCGACGAGTCCGGTTCCGCGAACAGATGACGGCGTCGATGCTGTCCGGTCACCGGATCATTCCGCCTTATGGGATGAAAGGTGGCGCCGAAGGCCAGGTCGGCCACAATTACGTCCAGCGCGCCGATGGCACCATCACCGAACAGGGCGGCACCGATTCCACAGAAGTGTATGATGGCGACGTCTATGTGATCGAAACGCCCGGCGGCGGGGGATATGGTGCGCCATGACGTTCTATGCAAAACCGGGCGAACTGCGCGCCGCGTGCCGATCCGGCGCCTATGAAGGTCCGACATCGGGTCACGCGCAGGGCTATGTGCAGGCGAATATGGTGATCCTGCCTGCCGCCGATGCCGAAGAATTCCGGTTGTTCTGCGCGCGCAATCCCAAACCCTGCCCAGTGCTGGAAATCCTCGACTCCGGAGACCCCGAACCCAGAAACTGCGCCCCCGGCGCCGACGTCCGGAGCGATCTGTCGCGCTACCGTGTGTTTCGCGACGGCGTGCCGGTCGGCGATGTGACCGACGTGGCGGACATCTGGCGCGACGATTTCGTGACGTTTCTGCTCGGGTGTTCGTTTACCGCGGAAGAAGCGCTGATCGCCGCCGGGCTGGAGCCGCGGCATATCCGGGAAACCGGCATCGTGCCGATGTTCCGGACGACCAAGCCGACCGAAGCGGCAGGAAAATTCACCGGCCCGTTCGTCGTCAGTATGCGCCCCTATACGCCGGAAGACGCGCAGCGCGCCGCCGACATTACCGAAAACTATCCGATGGCCCATGGCGGGCCGATCCAAATAGGTAACCCGGCTGCACTCGGTATTCGCGACATAAACAAACCCGAATACGGAGAACCCGTCACAATTGAGGACGGGGAAATACCGGTGTTCTGGGCGTGCGGCGTCACCCCGCAGGAAGCCATCCTGAACGCGAAGCCGGAAATCGCGATCACCCATGCGCCCGGCTATATGTTCGTATCGGATCTGCCATCCGAACTGGGCAAGGTCTGAGCCATGGACGGGAATTCAGGTCAGATACAGACGGCGATCGATGTTCTCCGACAGCGTTTTGGCGACCGGCTGACCACAAACCAAACGATCCGCGACCGTCACGGCACCGATGAATCCCATCACGCACCCAAGTCGCCCGACGCGGTTGTGTTCCCGCAGACCACCGATGAAGTGATCGATATCGTGAATATCTGCCGTGAGCACCGGACACCGATTGTTCCGTTCGGTGTCGGGACATCGCTGGAAGGCCATATCGCAGCGCTCCACGGGGGGGTCTGTGTCGATCTCGGGCAGATGAACGCCGTGCTGAGCGTTCATGCCGAGGATCTCGATGTCACTGTTGAACCGGGAATCACCCGAAAAGAACTAAACGAATACCTTCGCGATACCGGATTGTTCTTTCCGATCGATCCCGGCGCCAACGCGACCATCGGCGGGATGACGGCGACGCGCGCGTCCGGCACAAACGCCGTGCGCTATGGCACGATGCGCGAGAATGTTCTGTCACTTGGCGTTGTGCTGCCCGACGGCCGGTATATCCGAACCGGCAAGCGGGCGCGTAAATCGTCGGCCGGGTACGATCTCACCCGGTTGTTTGTCGGCTCGGAGGGAACGCTTGGCATTATCGTCGACGTCACCCTGCGCCTGTATGGCATTCCGGAAACCATCTCGGCGGCGATTTGTTCGTATCCCTCGGTCGACGATGCCGTGAATACAACGATCCTGACAATACAGTCAGGCGTGCCGATTGCGCGGATCGAACTGGTCGACGAGGTTCAGATGCGCGCACTGAACAATTTTTCAGATCTTGGTTACGCTGAGCGCCCGACATTGTTCTTTGAATTCCATGGCACGGAGGCAGGGGTCGCCGAGCAGATCGAAAGCGTCCGCGCGATCAGCGACGATTTCGGCGGCGCCGATTTCGCCTGGGCGTCGCGGCCCGAAGATCGCAACAAGTTGTGGCAGGCCCGACACGATGCGCATTACGCGAATATGCAGCTGCGTCCCGGCGCCAAGGCGTGGCCAACCGACGTCTGCGTTCCGATTTCACGGCTTGCCGAATGCATCGCCGAGACCCGCAAGGATATTGAAGAATCTGGCCTGCTTGCCCCGATTGTCGGCCATGTCGGCGACGGCAATTTTCATGTCGATATGGTGCTCGATCCCGACGACGCGGAAGAGGTCGGCCGCGCCCGTGTGCTGAACGAACGCCTTGTTTCCCGCGCTCTGGAGATGGAGGGGACGTGCACCGGAGAACATGGGGTCGGCTACGGCAAGATCGACAACCTGTTCGCTGAACACGGTGCCGCGCTCGACATTATGCGCGATTTAAAACGGACGATAGATCCGCTGAACTTGATGAATCCAGGGAAAATTGTGCAGCTTTGACTGCTGTGTCAGGTCTTTTCCGGATCTTTTGGATCATCAAATTTCTTTCCGTCGAGACGATGGTCGAGCGCTAATTGGGCCGCCTGAGCAGCTTTTCGCTCCTCTTTCGTCCGGCCGGACTTGATCCGGTTGTTTTCCGCCGCGCTTTTTTTTTCGGCACGAAGTCTGTTCTTCCGGAACTGGTTCAGGTTAACGATTTCCGTCATCACACTGGGCCCTTCAAACGTCACGCTTCGGATACTATGTATAGAGGATAGCTAAATTCGCCGGCTGCGTATGGCAAAAGTGTTTCGGGCCGGACATGGAGATTTTCGATGAAAAAGGCTGCTTACGGTCTCGTTGGCCTGATTGTATTACTTGTTGCTGCCGCCCTGATCGTTCCCAGTCTGATCGATTGGAACGCCTACAAGCCGGAAATCACAGCCCAGGTAAAAAAAGCAACCGGACGGACACTCGAAATCACCGGCGACCTCGATTTTGCGGTTTTGCCGACCCCCCATCTGAACGTATCGAACGCCAGGCTGGCAAATGCGCAGGGCGCAACAGCGGCGCATATGGTTTTGCTCAAAGAGCTGCGGGTCAGCGTAAAGTTAACGCCGTTGCTCCGGGGCAATATCGAAATTGCCAGCGTCGTGCTCGTCGAGCCGGTGATTGAGCTCGAAAAACTGCCCGGCGGAAAGATGAACTGGGAATTTTCGCCGCCCGGGCCGACGTTCACCGGTGCCGTCGGTTCAAAACTGTCGTCGGCGGCGACGAATGACCGTTCCGACCGCCAGGCGTTCAAACTCGACAGCATGAGGATCGAAAACGGTACGATCGTCTATCGTGACACGCCTGCCGGCACAATCGAGAAGATAGAAAATCTAACCGCGGATTTGTCCGCCGGATCGCTCGCCGGGCCGTTCACTCTCAAGGGCGGCCTGACGGGCCGTAACATTCCGCTGACGGTCGATGCACGGATCGGCAAATTCGCCGAAAAGGGGGCTCTATCCTTCCAGTTCAAATTCGGAACCCCGCGCTCGAAGGCGAATATCGGTTTGAAAGGCACCGTTACAGACCTGGAGACGATGCCTTCCGTCGTCGCGACGCTCAACGGCTCGGGTGACGATCTGGGTGTTCTCGTTAGTTCTTTATCGGGGTCGGCCCCGATGCCCCAACTTGGACAACCGTTTGCTGTCACGGCATCTATCGGTGGGTCGAAAACCGCCGTAAGTGTCGAGGATCTTGTGTTCAAAATAGGAAAATCGTCAGCAACCGGCACTGTGAAAGTGGCACTGAACGAAATTGTCCGCGCCGATGTTTCTCTGCAGATGAAATCTCTCGATGCGGACGCTTTTCTGACTGCAGGACGCCGGCCGGCCATGGCTGGCGGAGCGGTGAGCAGAAAAACCGACGCCGGAAAACTGGGGTCGGGAATAACGCCGACGGCGCAGAAGATAGTATTGCCCCGCGATGTAGAGGCCACTTTCGAGCTTGCGATAAACGAGGTCATCGCCAAAAAGAACCGGGTTCGAGATATTCGTCTCTCTGCGTCGCTCAAGGACGGTGGCGTCCAGTTGAAGACGCTGACGGCTGAATTCCCGGGCGGCGGAAAGCTTGCCGCATCCGGAACCATGACCGCTCCGCAGGGGGCATTGTCCTATGGTGGCAAGGTGTCTTACCGATCGGCCAATTTGCGGAATTTTCTTGAATGGCTCGAAATCGATGTTGCGGCGGTTCCGGCGGACCGGCTTCGCAGATTTAATCTAAGCGCCGATATAGACGGAAACTCGGCGCAGGTTCAGGTCGCGAATATCGTCAGTCAGCTGGATGCATCGCGGATGAGTGGCGGTGTTACGGTCGCGCTGCGCGATCGTCTGGCGTTTGGTGCGAGCGTCAATATCGATCAGTTCAATGCCGACGCGTATATGGCTGCGCCGGGCCCCGTGAAGACGGGAGCCGCCGCAGAGAAAACACCACAGAGAGCGCCTGGCGGCGTGGAAAATGATCCGCCGGAAAATCCCTTGGCGGTGCTGAATAAATTTGACGCCAATTTTGCACTTCGGGTTGGCAGCCTGAGCTATCAGCAAACCGCCATTCAGGGAGTTCGTCTCGATGGCACGCTGATAAACAATGTTCTGACGCTGCGGGACGCGAGCGTGCAAAGCCTTGCCGGGACAAGCGCCCGGGTGAAAGGAACCGTAACCGGTCTCAGTGGTATCCCCGCGTTCAAGGGAACGATCGTTGCCGCTTCGGACGATCTGACGGGTTTGTTCAAAATC
>Ga0114999_10003389_pt1 | contig 20028 bp, 16 predicted proteins | sample ArcticOcean_MG_C_3_FD_89820 | JGI IMG/M metagenome (GOLD analysis project Ga0114999, IMG submission 89820) | Marine microbial communities from western Arctic Ocean - ArcticOcean_MG_CB8_126 | ecosystem: Environmental > Aquatic > Marine > Oceanic | place: Arctic Ocean: Canada Basin | collected...
AAGCTGAGGGCTCCTCTATGAAGCTGAGGGCTCCTCTATGAAGCTGAGGGCTCCTCTATGAAGCTGAGGGCCCTTCCATGAAAGTGTTGGTGATTGCCGATATCCATGGCAATGCCGAGGCACTGCGCGCCGTACTTGACGCCGAAAGCGATGCAGACACGACGATCTTTCTTGGCGACTCGGTGCTGTCGGGCCCGCAGGCGAATGAAACGATCGACCTGCTAACCGGAATCAGCGGCACGTTCATCATGGGCAACCATGACATCGAGATGCTCGAACCCGAGCGTTTTGCCCACTGGCCCGCAACCTGGGTCGCACTCAACAACTGGATCATCGAACACTTCGATCCAGCCGGATACCGATTTCTCCTGGACCTGAAGCCGCCGGGACAGTACCGAATTGATGGTATGCAGCTCCATCTCAACCATGGCGAACTCACCGGCGCGCGACCCCGCAATGCCCTGCCTGATACGCCGCCCACACGTCTCGCCACCCTCGGCAGTTGCACCGATGCGCCGGTCGTTCTGTTTGGTCATTCGCACGTTCAGTTTTACCGCACGATCGGCGACCGGGCATTCATCAATCCGGGAAGCGTCGGTCAGAATCGGTGCGGCAGGCAACTGGCATGCTACGGCGTCTTTTTAGACGGCGTGTATGAGCCTCGGCACATCACCTATGACCAAACACCGTGGCTGCGTGCGATGGATGCCGTCTCCGCGCTCGATCCCCACCCGGCGTTTCGCGACTGGCTGAAGTCCGGGCTGGTCGATGGGTTCGGCATCGGCCAGAACGAACCCTGGACGAGCCTCGCGGCGGCGGGCTACAGGTAACAGCATCTCACGGTGCCGGTTTACCGCGCCGTCGCGCAGGGAACACCGCTGCACCTTGCTTTAGTTCCATGGAAGCTTGCGAGTAAGCAGGGCACGGGCGGCAAGGAAATGTGTGGCTTGCTTGCAAACCGAGTCCCGGGAATCGTCAGGATGACAATTTTGGGACACCAACCAGTTGGGTTACATTTAGGTTCGATCAGCAACGGTCAGGGTAGATCATGAACGACGAGCAGCGATTCTTGTTTGATACTTTCGGCTTTCTCATCGTGCCCAACGTGCTCACGACAGTCCAACTTGATCAACTAACCTCGACGATTGCGCGGCCTACTGAACAGTGGGACCACAACGATCGCGGGCCGGAGAAGGGCCCCTTACACTGGGACCCGATATGGCGCGAGTTGCTTGATTTACCCGTCATCTCCGCCCTGCTGGAAGACATGATCGGCGACCCTTTGCTGCAGGCGGCGGCACAACGAAATCCAAACCAGACCGGGTTGCCCACGTTTCGACTGGACCACATCAATATACACACGCATATCAAGAAGGGCTTTGCGGGCGGCAAATTGCATGGAGGCCACGGCGTCAACGGTGCTTTCCGCTATCACGATGGCCGTTTCTACAATGGCATGACAACGGTTTCGTTCGAGTTGTACGACACGCATCCAAATGACGGCGGATTCTGCTGCGTTCCCGGAACCCACAAAGGCAACGTGCCGATGCCCTCTGACTGGCTGGACCTCAGTGTGGATGTTGCCCCGTGCGTCCAGCGGGTGTCGGCGAGGCCGGGTGACGCCATCATCTTCACCGAAGCGCTCACCCATGGCACGCTGCCCTGGACAGCCGACACGCCACGCGCGTCCATCTTTTACAAATTCTCGCCACATAGCGCCAGTTGGGGTGCTGATTTCTTCGCCCCCGACGATTACCGCATCTACGACGACATGGACGATCGTCGTCTCGCAATGCTCGAACCACCGAACGCCCGGTATCGCGGCCGCCCACATCGGCCCGCACGCAGGGACGACGGGGTATCCGCAGAAACCGACTCATAGTCATCGATCTCGCCCAGCCAATGCATGCTGGTCCGGCAGGTCCGCGGTGAGCGCTCAGCCGACGGTATCAAACCTGCGGCTTGGGCCGACCCTCACGGTGTTCGCCGCATCCGGCCTTGCAGCACTCATCTTCGAAGTCCTGTGGATGCGATGGCTAAATCAATTGTGTGGCGGCACGGCCGAGAGCGCAGCCGTGACCACCGCGGTGTTGTTTGCCGGTATCGCGGCCGGGTCCTGGTTCTGGGGCTCTCGCAGTCATCGCTCATCCGCCCCGTTAGCCACATTCGCCCGATTGGAACTCGCCGTGGCTGCCTCAGCGGCAACCTCATATGCCCTCGCCAACCACGTCCTTCCGGACCTCGGATGCGGCGACGCCGGGCCGGTTCCCCGCCTGATCATGGCAGTCGCACTGATCGGCCCGGCAAGCTTCTTCATGGGCGGCACGTTGCCGTACATTGGCCAGCATTTGCTACGCCAGGAAAACAGCCTCAGCACCGGTGCCGGTCTGCTATACGGCGTTAACACGCTCGGCGCAGTCATCGGCGCAGTCGCAGCAGGCTTTCTGTTGCCGCTGTGGCTCGGTTTCGCCGGCACCTACCTGACCGCCGGCGTGATATCACTCAGCGCCGGGCTTGGAGCATTCATGCTTGCCCAGGACTCGGGACCCGACCGCGCAGTGATATCAGATCAGGCAAGACCCGAGTTTCCTACACGACTGTTTCCAGCCATCGCGTTCGCAAGCGGCTTCCTTGCGCTCGCGCAGCAGGTGTTGTGGATACGCATGCTGTCACAGGTGCTGCAGAACTCCAGCTACACCTTTGCCACTGTCCTTGCGGTCTATTTGCTCGGACTTGCGGCAGGCGCCCTCGCCGTGCACCAACTCGCACGCCGCGCACTGCCTGCCAGTATGACGATGATCGCGTGCGTGGCCGGTCTTGCCTGCCTTGGCTCTGCCTTCGCCTTCAGCTACTGGACACCGGGCCTCGCGCAGCCTGCCGTGGGGACCGACCTGACGACTTACCTGCTGCGTGTCGTTGCCGCCCTGACCCTGATCATCGGTCTGCCCGTCGCCATCATGGGCATGCTGCTGCCAACACTTTATCGAGAGACGGCCGGCGCACCAGGCAATGCGCTCGGATACCTGAACGGCTGGAACCTGACGGGGGCTGTCGTCGGCTCGCTCGCTGCAGCGTTTGTTCTGCTGCCGCTGCTCGGTCTGTGGCAGGGGGTCACCGTCATCGCCTTCGGCTACCTCGCGATCGGCGTCATCAGCGCAGACAGTCTGCGTCCCCGCATGACTGCGGTCGCCATCATTGCGTTCTCGACCATCACCCTCGATCCAACGCGCCTGCCCACCGTTCGGCTCGACGGTATCGAACAGATCCTGAGCCTCGAGCAGGGTCCGGACGGCACGGTCGCAGTGATCGGACGCGGCGATGACGTGCACATTCGGCTGAACAACACTTATTCCCTCGGCGGGTCGGGCGCCCGTCCGCTCGAAGTCATGCAGGCTCACCTGCCTTTGCGCGTGCATCCAGCGGAACGTGTTCTCTTCCTGGGCATGGGCACTGGCATCACAGCGGGTACGGCGCTCGACTATCCGGTCACGCAGGTCGACGTCGTGGAGGTCTCCGCAAGCGTCATTCGAGCGTCGGCAGCCTGGATGACGCCGTACACCAACGGCTTGCACGAGGACCCCCGGGTTCGGGTGCAGCACGCAGACGGCCGGGCCTATCTGCGTCGAAGCGCGGCCAACTGGGATCTGATCATCGCTGATCTGTACATGCCCTGGCGCGCCGGCATCGGCGCGCTGTACACAGTTGAGCACTACGCGGCGGCACAGGCGCGCCTCTCTGATCAAGGCGTATTCGTGCAATGGTTGCCGCTCTATCAGCTAACGGAAAACGAATTTGCCATCATCGTGCGTACCATGGCGAGCGTCTTCGACCGGGTCACAATCTGGCGCGGTGGCTTTCAGACCGAAAGGCCCCTGCTCGCGCTCTTCGGACACAAGGCTGCCACTGCACTCGATGCGAACTCGCCGATCGTGCTTGCAGCCGCTGACGATCTGGCGACACTCGCACGCAGCGGCGACGGCGATGTGCCGCTGCTTGCCCACTACATCGGCTCACTCCCACGCGCGCCTGCTTCAACCTTGAACCAAACTACCGCCGCCATCGCGGCGGCGCGCGTGAGTACGCTGGATCGGCCGTGGATTGAATTCCTTGCGCCCGTCTCGAAGCGACTCGTGGATACCGGCAAAGCACAATGGTTAACCGGGGACACCCTGCTCGCTCTCGCTGACGATCTGCATGATCCGAACGATCCGTATCTTGGCCACACATCCGTGCGCATACGTCGGGTGGTCGAGGCCGGTCGACATCTGCACCGCGCGGCAGGCGTTGACGACGCGGCAACGCGGGAAAGCGCGCTCGCGACTGCCCGGAGTCTGCTGGGTGCCATCCCCGACCCTGCTCACCCGTAATCCGGATTGATCAGCGGCCGGGTAAACCCCCGGTCGAAATGTCCTTAGCTCTGCCCAGAATGCTGATCCAACCTTCGGCTTGTCTGCAATGGGTCGGTGCGCACCAATCAAAATCAAGAAAAAAGGGTAAGAGCAAAAAAGTAAAAAGTTAAGGTGTCCTGGCCAACCGAAATCCGAAGTTAATGAGCGCTCGATCCGGCTGGTACCCGCCGCGGTACGCGGACCGCAGATTGACTGGTCGACTGCCCCAGCCGCGGCCCCGCAACGCTCTCAGCGGACAAGACCCGGATTCGACCGCACTGCCATCCCCCGGTACCCCCTTCATAGGAGTTCTGATAGCAGTCAGCCACCCATTCCCACACGCTCCCAGCCGTGTCGTACAGACCGAACCTGTTCGGCTGGAAAGAACCGACCGGACTCGTTCTCTTCAAGCCATTCTCGATTATTGGTGTAGCCGCACTGCCACTCGTCGCCCCAGTGGTAGGTCGTGGTAGAGCCCGACCGGGCCGCATATTCCCATTCAGCTTCGGTCGGCAACCGATAGTTCCCACCCGTGCGTTGCGACAACCACGCGGCATAACAATTCGCATCTGTCCAGGATACGTAGATCACAGGTCGTTTGCCTCGTCCCCACCCACGATCACGCGGACGACTTGTGCCTGTCTTGTCCGCGAACAGGTCGTACTCTTCAAAGGTCACTTCGAACCTGGACACCTGGAATGGCCGGATCTGCACTTCGTGAACAGGCTTCTCGTCAGCGCTCCCGTCTTCCGATCCCATGAGAATCCTTCCACCCGGTATGTCGACCATCTCTGGCACGCCCCGGAGGCGGTCGGCCCGAGACTCAGCGGCTTTACGGGCATCTACCGCGGTGGCGAGCGACCGACGCGCCATGCCCACAGCCGCCGTTAACCGTTCTTTTTCAGCACTCTTGTCACTTGCGAGCGCAGCAAGCCGCTCTCGTAACTCGTCTAACTCAGCCTGCCGCGACTTCTCCAGTTTGCGCACCTCCGCCCCAACTTCAGCACTATGGCTCGCTCGACAGTCAGCCTCTTCTTATCCGCTTCCAATTTCTGATTATCCTCATCAAGCTCAACTCTCAGGTTCGCGTTCCTGGTCTTTTCCAGCTTCGCCAACTCAACGCCATGCTGTGACATAGTCGTCATAACGGGCGCCAGGAAGGCGAGGACAGCCGCGGCCGCAACAGCGATACCGATCGTTATCTCCAGAAACCGGCGATCCCGATAAAACGGCGTCGCCAAACGATGCTCGACTTCAGCCGCAAGCACCTGCTCTTTCCTCGCCTGCGCGAGTTCCCTTCGCGCCTGAGCAACCGAGAGCGTCGCCTCCGCCCGCTCTTTGACCCCCAACGCCGAAAGATCGTGCCCAAGCGCATCGAGACTCGCGGAAAGCTCATCAATCGGATCCTTGGTGCGGTCGGGACGGTCTAAAACGGACGCCTGCGCTTCCTGCGTATTTGGTGATTGGCCGTCGATCCCTGGCTCTGCTTTCTCGGTCATACCTTGCGAGCGGGTTGGGTTTGAGAAGACTCTACTCGATTCGAGCTTGGCCGCCCTGCAAGTCGTGGAACACTTCACACGGTCCCACTCACTCGTGGCGTCGCCAACGAACACAATCAAGGTGCAGCGACCGCCGGCGTTGCTGCAGATTTCCCGCGGCGAATGGCCTGCCGCATGAATCTGTGGTCTTCTTGTCCGATCGCCAACGTGCGAGCGCCGGTGGTCCGACGCGAATGACCAGGCGAGTTATGAACAGACTTCTGCATCGCAACGAGGACAACCAGCATGACTAATCTACCACCCGCGCCGGCGCGGATTCGCATCCGCCAGATCGCGCTCTGCACGCCGGATATCTGGCCCGTTGAGACAGCCGTCGCAGAGACGCTGAAAGTGCCAACTGTGCATCGGGACAAGCCGGGGCCGCCCATCTGGATGTTCAACGCCGTGATGGCGATCGGCAACACCTTCCTTGAGATTCTGCAGCCGGAGCGGGATGAGGCACCCACGAGCAAGTTCCTGGCCAAGCAGGGCGGTGAGGCGGGTTACATGCTGCTGCTGCAGGTTGACGATCTGGACAAGGCGCGAGCACGAGCACAGGCCGCCGGCATCCGCATCGCGATGGACATGGGCGATGGGGAACGCCATGGCACCCGCGCGGCTGCCATTCATCTGCACCCCGGCGACACCGGCGGCGTGCTCACGTCGTTCGACTGGATGGCCGACTGGGATGCCTGGGCATGGGGCGGCGCGGCGTGGCCGTGGCACCAACGCACCAGTGTCGTGTCTGCCATCACGGGCGCAGAAATCTCAAGCGCTAACCCAGGCAAAGTCGCAGAGCGCTTTGCAGAGTTCATCGGTCGCGAGGTTGATGATGATGGCGTGATGGCCCTTGACGACAGCTACATCCGATTTGTTAAGGGTGCCGACGGCGGCCGGGATCGCCTGACGGGCATCGACCTGAAAGCAACCGATAGAAGCCGCGTTGGCGAGACCTTCGAGTTTGCCCGCACCCGCTTCAACCTCGTGTAGGGGTTGTAGCAACTACGTCTTAGACCACACCATGTTTTAGACCACACCATGTTTTAGATCACCATGTCCTAGACCACGATCCGGGGAGCTGCGAAGAAATGTCAAAACCCATCATTGATTGCCAGGTTCACGCCTACGAGCACAACCACCCGGAGCGACCCTGGCAGGGCCACCTGACCGGGCCGGACTCGGCGAACGGTGCCGAGATGTGCGCCGCCATGGATGCGGTCAACGTCGACGGCGCCATCCTTGTTTCACCCTTTTCGATGTACCGCTTCGACCCGTCGTACGCGCTTGAAGTGCAGGCGGCGTTTCCGCACCGCTTCGGACTCGTCAGGCCCTTCGATCCAACGTCGGCGAGCGTCGAGGACGAGGTCGCCGAATGGGCGCAACAACCGGGTGTCATCGGCGCCAGATTGATGCTGTCGGGCATCGCGGATACGCCCGCATCAAGCGAGGGCGGCATCGATCGCCTGTTCGCCGCCTGCGCACACACCGGCCTGCCTCTCAATGTCCTTGCCTGGGGCAGCCTGACGCGCCTTGGCGACCTCGCGCGCAGACATCCGAACACACAGGTGGTGCTTGACCATCTGGGCCTGCCCCAGCCGTTTTCGCCGCCACCCCCGGCCGAACCATTTGCGGCACTCGCCGACGTGTGCGCGCTCGCTGCCTGCGACAATCTTGCGATCAAGATCTCGGGTGCCTGCACCCTGTCGCATGAAGCCTTTCCGTTTGCCGACATCTGGCAACCGCTAACGACGATTTTCGACGCCTTCGGGTTGACGCGCTGTCTGTGGGGCACCGACTGGACCCGCGCGGTCAAACTCGTCACCTATCAAGAGGGTGTCGACGCATTTCGCGACACCGGGCACCTGTCCGCCAGCGACAAGGAGCAGCTTATGGGCGGCACCCTGGCGAGTATTTACAACTGGTCGCCTGCGCCGGTTTAAGTGTGGGTTTGAGTGCCTGTTGATGACATCCGGTTAACCCACCTCGCATTTTCTGTGATCGGCCATCGACTTAGACACAACGTTAGTGAATTGAGTTTGGGCGACGGGCTACTCGGCTTCCAGAAACCGTTCCAACAGATCGAGTTTGTCCTTCCGCACGGCTTTCACTGGTCGAGTCTCGTGGCCAAATTCCATGGCCTGGTCGCTCGCCTGCGCATACGCTGGCCATGCGGGCAATCCGGTACCGTTCGGGTCACCCGTTCTCGCGAAATTGATCCAGTAGCCCGACATCGTTTGGGCAAGCACATGATCGCGCGCCTCCCAGTCCAGACCCACGATGTGGGTGTTGCCGAAGACGTAGGCAAGGTCGCCCGAATGGTACGCGCCATAGCCCCGCCGACCGAGTGGCAGATCAATGTCAGCGGCGTCCGGTGTATAGATGCGAAACGCCGGCGGCGCGTGGGACATGAAATACAGATACGCGCCATCCGCCTGGGCCGCGCGCGCCCAGGTGCGCATCTCGAGGGTAAACCCCCGGTCCGCTGCCATCGCCTGCAGGGCGCGTTGCGTCGAGACGTCGGCAGCGCCTGCATAGGCGTCGAGCAGCGCCTGCGCCGCCTCACCATATTGCTGCCGAACCCGTTCCTCATACGCTGATCGGGACAACTCGGGCATGCCCGCATAGAGCGTGGTGCCCTCATCCGCCAACGAACCGACCATCACTGGCACCCGGTTGTGCGCACCGGCGCGCACAATCTCGCCGGCCGGTCTCGGCAGGAACCAGCCATCCACAATGACGCCGGCAGACCCGGTGCGACCGAGCGGCGAGTCGACCAGTTCCTCTGCCGGCAAGGCCCGCATGGCCGCCACCGCTACGGCGCCCGCACCCTCAATCCCCGCCGCCTTCGCCGCGCTGACACCGATGTCATGCGCAGACCGTTCACCCGCATCAAGCAACGGTCGAGGTCGGACCAGACACCCGCCCGATTGCCCGATCGCCCGGTGAAAGAGGCCGCGAGCAAGCGGTGACGCGACGAGTGAGCAAACGCTCCAGGAACCGGCGGACTGACCGAATATCGTAACGTTGTCAGGATCACCGCCGAACGCGGCAATGTTGTTCTGGACCCATTGGAGCGCAGCGACTTTGTCGAGCAGACCATAGTTTCCGGAAGCACCCTCGGCAGACTCTGCCGTCAGGCCCGGGTGCGCCAGGAAGCCGAGCACACCCAGTCGATAGTTGATTGTCACAACGACCACGTCGCGGGAAGCCAAAGACACGCCATCGAAGACCCGCGCGCTCCCCCAACCACCGGAGTGGCCACCGCCGTGGAACCAGACCATCACCGGGCGCTGGTCCCTGACCGGGCGCTCATCGAGGCCCGGGCGCATTTCGTCTGCCAAGCGCTCTTGGACATCGGGACGCTCGTCGACAACGGGGCGGGGCGTCCATACATTGGCAAACAGACAGTCCTCGCTGCGCTCAAGATTCCCCCGCGTATAGATCGAAGTTGCAGGCGTCAATCGCTGCCAGCACGCAGCGCCAAAGCGGGTTGCATCGCGTACACCCTCCCACCGGGTGTGCAGGGCAGGCGCACGCCAGCGTAACTCGCCTGTTGGCGCAGCGGCGTACGGGATGCCACGAAATACGGTGACGCCGTCGCCCGCGTCCGCGCCACGCACATCGCCTTGCATCGTCTCCGTGACCAACGGGTCAGGCGACGGCGGTGGGCCCCCACAGGCCATCAATGTAGCGACGACCGGTAACAGCCAGACAATGTTGCGCACACCGCGTATTGCGTCCATCACGACACCTCCATAGTCATCTTTTGGCAGCGTGACAAGCCGACGCTGAGAACCCATCATAGCGTGCGGTCAACTCGACGGCCGCGACCGCCGTGAACTCGTTTCAAGCATATCTTTCACCTCAATCGGCCACCCTTCACCTTCAATCGGCCACGCCATTCACCCTTCAATCGGCCCGCGCGCCCACCGGCAGCCCCAAATTCAACCAGGAACGTACATGTCTTTCGAATCCGAGATGAACGAAGTGCGCCTCATGCGCAAGCTTGGCAAGCGCATGGGCGGCCCCGACGGTATTGAGCGTCAACAGTCTCAGGGGCGTCTGACCGTCCGCGAGCGCATCAATTTACTGGTCGACGGTGAGTCCTTCGAAGAGATCGGCAGCACCCACGGCGTCGCCCAGTTTGATGAAGACAACGCCCTCACGTCATTCCGCCCGGGCTCGACGGTCCGCGGTTTCGCGCGGATCGATGACCGCACTGTCATGTTGTCAGGCCAGGACTTCACAATACGCGGCGGCGCCTCTGACGGCGCAGTCTCCTGGCGCGGCACCAGCACCACACGGTTGGCGGAGGAATTCCGGGTGCCCCTCGTCAAGTTGCTCGACGGCGCCGGCGGCAGCGTACGCAACTACGATACCGGACAACAGGTGGGGGCGGCATCGTCGATTGTCCATCACGGCATAGACGGTGATGACGGGCCCACGCTCGATTTTGGCGTGACCGGCGTCCCCGGCAGCTTCGACCTGCCCCGTGAGTTCGATGCATCCGCGATCACACCGGGGCCACGCGATGACCTCCTGAACCGGCTGGCCCGGGGCAACCTGCTGGCACAAGTACCCGTTGTGTCCGCTGTCCTCGGCTCGGTCGCAGGCGGCCCCGCCGTCGAAGTCGGCAATTGCCACTTCAGTATCATGACCAAAAACAGTGAGACATTTGTTGGCGGCCCGCCGATGGTCAAGCAAGCCCTGGGCATCGACATGACAAAACAGGAACTCGGCAATCCCGCGGTGCAGGCGAAGGCGGCCGGCGCCGTGCACAACGTCGCTGATGACGAAGCCGATGCGATGGCCCAAATCCGCCAGTTTCTTTCCTACATGCCGCCCAACGTGTGGACGTTGCCACCGCGCCAGACACCCCATGATGACCCCAACCGACGCGATGCGGCTCTCGCTGATTTCATGCCCACAAACCGCCGCGAACCGCACAACGTCAGACGGCTGATCGATATGGTGACGGATACGGGCAGTGCATTCGAGATCTCCCGACCGTACGGCCGGTCGCTCGTGACCATGCTCGCCCGGATCGACGGCTTTCCGGTCGCCGTGATGGCAAACGACTGTCGCCACAACGGTGGCGCGATGACTGCGCGGGCATGCATCAAACTCGAACGCTTCGTCGACTTTGCCGACACCTTCCACCTGCCGATGGTGTATTTCTGTGATGTGCCGGGATTCATGGTTGGTCTCCAATCAGAGAAAGATGGCATCATCCGCTTTGCCAATCGCGCGATGTTCGCCGTGCGCGAGGCGAGCATCCCCTACATCACCATCGTGACCCGTCGATGCTACGGCGTTGCTGGCGGCAGCGCGAAGATGGACGGTATGGCCGTTCGTTACGCCTGGCCGTCGGCCGAATCTGGATCGCTGGTTGCAGAAGGCGGGGTGATGGCGGCTTACCGACGTGACATCGCCGCATCCCCGGACCCCGACGCACGACGCAAGGAACTGGAGGATCGTTTCATCCGCATGGCGTCGGTGCTGCGGCAACCTGGCATCGTTGCCCCCATGGAGATCATCGACCCGATCGACACCCGTCCCGCCATCGTCGATTACGTGCGCAAGACCCACGCCGTCAATGCAGCCCAGTTGGGCCCGAAGATCCGCGTCGGCATGCGGCCCTGATTTTCTCCGCTAACCCGTTGTTGTCCCAAAATTGCCTGGCTGACAATTCTGGGGAGTCGGTTTGCAAGCAAACCTCGCAGCGCGTCAGTGGTCGCTGCTTTTGCCCGCCACGCCCGTGTCCGGAAAGTCGGTAAAGAATCCATCGATGCCCAACCTGAGGTAACGCTCAAGTTCCATAGCCGAAGACTTGAACGCAGGATGCGGCGCATCGTCACGCAGGGTCCACACGTGCACGAGAAGCCCGAGGCGGTGCGCCGCGCGGACGAAACCACTGTCCTCACCCGTTGGCGTCAACAACAGATACTTGGCCGCGCCCACCCCATCAGCAAAGCTGGCGATGGACGCGAGCGGGATGTTAGGTGTGTTCAGTTCCTCGCGACTGACGGGTGAGACCAGCTGCACCAGCGTCAGATCCGAGGTCCGGTCCAGATCTCGCAAGACCTGGGGTTCAAATGACTGGACGATGACTGGAATGCCCGTCCTTGGCAGCCGGTTTTTCCGCAGCACCGCAAGAAGCTGTTCGGCCGCATCAAAACCGCGGACTTTGAAGTAGCCGGGCAACTTCGTTTCGGGATAAATACCAACGGGCCGCCCCGCCGCCGCCTGCTTTTCGGCCACGAGGTCGATGACCTCCTGCAGGGTGGGTATGCCGTATTTGCCGTCGTGCTCCCGGCTTCTGCCACGAAACGGCTGCACCGCACGCAACGTTCGGATCTCGGCGAGGGTGAAGTCCTCCGCAAACCAGTCCAGCCGATCATCTACGGTCCGCTTTCGATCCAGGAATTCCGGATGATCAGCAACATCAGTCGTCGAACTCAGATAGTGATCGTGACGGGCTATCAAAACGCCGTCCCGCGTAAAGATCAGATCCGGCTCGACAAAGTCCGCACCCATTTCAATGGCAAGCGCGTAGGCGGCGAGCGTATGTTCCGGCAGGTGACCGCTCGCACCGCGGTGTGCAATGACCAACGGCTCGTGGGCGAACGCAATAGCGGGCAATGCCGACAAAGCGATTGTCAGGATCAAGACTCTGGGGAAAAAATTCGTAATTCTGGGAGAAAAATCAGCGATTTTGGGACAAAAAACAGCAGTTCTAAGAGAAAAATCAGATAGTTGCATGTCGTGCCTTCATGGATATCCACTCGCTGAACACCACCGTCCCGAGGATCAAAAGCAGGATGACCGACACCTGCTGCCAGGCCACGATGCTGATCGACGCCTGCAACTGCAGACCGATACCACCTGCGCCGACAAGTCCGAGCACCGTTGACTCGCGAATGTTGATATCCCAGCGAAACACCGCCGTGCCCACAAAGGCCGGCAGCACCTGGGGCCAGATTCCAAAAGTCATCACCTGCGCGGCGGTCGCACCCGTCGAGGTGACCGCCTCCACCGGTTCGAAATCAATTTCCTCAATCGCCTCGTAGAGCAACTTCGCAACAAAACCGATCGAGCGCAATGTAATTGCGATGATGCCGGCCAACACTCCAGGTCCAAGGATCGTCACGAGCAGCAATCCCCAGATGAGCGAATTGATCGACCGCGAGCTAACTATGATGAGCAGGGCGAGAGGACGCACAAAGCGCGTGGACGGTGTCGTGTTGCGAGCAGCGAGGAACGCGATGGGGGTTGCGAGCACGACGGCGAACGCGGTGCCGAGCGTCGCAATGTTTATGGTGTCGATCAGCGGCCGCCAGAGTTCATCCAGATAGTCCCAACGCGGCGGCACCATGCGCGCCGCGATGTCCGCCGCAACGTACGGCGCATCTTCAATGAAGAACCATTCGGTGTTGGCCGAGATCGCCTGCCAGCAAGTGACAAAGAGCGCGACCAGCGCGAGGTACCCAAACCAGCGAGCCAGGCGGTGCGCGCGGGTCAGGGGATGCCAGGCGGGCCGCTCCGTGCTCACTGGACCCATGACCGAACGTAGCCGCTCGTGTATTCAGCCACCATGACGATGGCGATGATCACGATCAGTATCGCCGCTGCTGTGTCGAACTCGTACCGGTCAAAGGCCGTATTGAGCGTGGCACCGATGCCGCCCGCACCCACAATGCCCACGACCGCCGACTCGCGAAAGTTGATATCAAGTCGATAGAGTGAGAGTCCAATGATCCGCGGCATCACCTGCGGCGTTATCGCGTAGTTGACCCATTGCAGCCAACTCGCTCCCGTCGACTCGATCGCTTCCGCCGGTAACGGATCCATTGACTCGATGTCTTCAGCCAACAACTTGGCAAAAAAGCCGACCGTTGCGATCGAGAGCGTCAGCATTCCGGCGAACGGCCCAAACCCAAACATGGCAACCAGGAGTATCGCGATGATGATCTCCTGGAACGAGCGGGTCGCCGCGATGAAGGCCCGGCAGCAGTAGTAAACGACCGGGTGGGCGACGTTTCGCGCCGCGCCCAGGGCAACGGGTATGGAAACGAGAATTCCGATGATCGTGGACACCACGGTCATCGTCAGACTCTCGATCAACCCCGCCCGAATGTCGGTCCAGTGGCTGACAAAGTCGGGGTGCGCAAACGCGACCGCGAAGGCGGCCCCTCTGTCCAACCCCGCAACGACCCGCGACCAATCGACCTCGACGCTGCTAAGCGCTGCGACCATGTAGACGACAGCCACCGAGATGGCGATGAGCCGCCCCCGACGGCTGCCAATCAACCCAGGGGGTCGCCAGCGCCTCGCATCGAAGGCAGGCACTGTCTCAGGCATGTGCACCCCGGAATGCGTGGGTCGGCGACGTGGTCATGCTGCCGACTCGCCCTCATCAGGCATCGCTGACGGCTCGGCCCCGGTCGCCTGCCAGTCCTCCTTGCCGTAGATGTCGCTCAATCGATCTTCATCCAGTTCGTCGGGCCCGCCGTCGAACACGATTGCGCCATCGCGCAAGCCGACGATTCGGCCAATGAAGGTACGCGCGAGGGCAACATCGTGAATGTTGACGATCGCGGCAAGCTGGCGCTCCTTACAGATCTCGACCAGAAGCCGCATGATCTGGCGAGACGTCCTTGGGTCGAGGCTGGCCGTCGGTTCATCCACTAACAGCAGATCGGGTCGCTGCAGCACCGCCCGGGCGATACCAACGCGTTGCCGCTGACCCCCGGAGAGTTCATCCGCACGCTTCATGTAGTGCGACTCAAGCTCAACCCGGGCGAGCAACTCGAATGCTTCTGCAACCGTCGCTTCTGGAAACCTGCGAAGCAAGCTGCGCAGGAAGCTGACATTGCCAAGCTGTCCGGCCAGCACGTTCTCCATCACTGACAAGCGTTCGACCAGCGCGTACTCCTGGAAAATCATCGCCATTTTTCGGCGCGCGGCACGCAGGCGCCGCCGCCCGAGCGTTGTCACATCGACGTCATGCAGTCGAACACTGCCCGAAGTAGGCTCCACGAGTCGATTGATACACCGAATCAGGGTGCTCTTGCCGGCGCCAGACGGGCCTATCAACGCAATCATTTCGCCCGCACCGACGTCGAGGGATACCCGGTCAAGACCAACGTCGCCGGTGTCGTAGGTTTTACAGAGTTCGCTGATTGTCAGCACCGCGAGGATGTCCGCGGCCGGCGTGAAACAGTAACTGACGAGCGGTGCAGGCATGCACCGCCATTTTCTGCAAGACCCTTTCCTTCAAGAGAATGCGAGGTTTGTTTGCAAACCGACTCCCAAGAATTATCAGGATGACAATTTTGGGGTAGGAAAGACCTAGCGGCAGCCATAGGTCACTTCACTCGCCACATCGATCTGTCGAACGACTTCCCAGTGTTTCTTGTAGGAAATCGGCACAAACTGCTCTTCGCCCGACTTTGCGAACTCGGCGAGCAGTCGCGTTCCGGTCCAGTCAAAGGACATGAATGCCGCCCGCACCTTCTTGGCCAGGTCCGGCTCAAGACCATTGACGTGGCCAAACGCGGTGGTTGGAAACGTCCGCGAGGTATAAATCACTTTAATATCGGATGGGTTAACCACGCCGCGCGCGAGCATCCGGGTCTTGACCGAGTTCGCCATAGCACCGGCCGGATAGTCGCGATTGACGACACCCAGCAGCGTATTGTCGTGCTTGCCGGAGAAGACAAAGGCGTAGTCCGTACCCCCGATGAGTCCGAACTCGGCCTCCAGGATCGCTGAGGGCGCCTTGAAGCCCGAGTTCGAGGTCGGGGACGAGAACGCCACCGTCTTGCCGCGCAGATCCGCGACGGTGTTGATGCCGCTCGACGGGTGGGTGACGATCTCCATCTCGTAACCAAATGAGTTATCGCTGGCCGCCATCATGGCGAAGGGAACAAACCCGGCGCAATTGACAGCGAGCGGCGTTGACCCGGTGTTGAAGCCCGCAACATGCAGACGACCAGCGCGCATTGCCTCGACCTGAGCCGCATTCGATTGCACCGGAAAGAACACCACCCGCTTGCCGGTCGCGTCGGACAAATGCGCCAGGAACTCCGACCATACTTCCTTGTAGACCGCAGGGTCTTCAACCGGGGTGTAGGCAAAGATCAGCGCGCGCGGGTCGAGCAGTCGCTCCGCGTCGACGTCAGCAATCAGATCATGGTCGCTGTCACAATACCGGTCAGAGAGCGCGCCGCGGTGGGCGCACTCGGCGGCTTGCAGGGAACTCATCGCAACGAGCAGCGCGGCGGCCAACGAAACCAGCATCATTCGCGTCATGGACGATGGGACCACACCGAAAGAGCGCAATGTTAACAGGCTTGCAGTCCTCGCCGTCTTCCGTCAGTTGCAACACGAACCTCGACCCAGAACGTATCTTGAGGACACAACGCGCTCAGCGGCTGAAGCGGTAGCGCAGCTTCACGACAAAGAGATCGACCACCGGGTCGGTCAGCGCGTCATGAAACAGGTCACCGAACTCTTCATGGCCGCGACTCGGCAAATTGCTGCCGCGCGTGTAGACGACGAAGAGATCAGACAGTGGCGCGATTTCCCAGCGATAGCGTAGCTGACTGGTCAGTCGGCTGGTCGTAAAGTCGTGGGTCGAATCCTGGATGCCACCCAGCGTCGTGCGCAGCAGGTCGCCGCCACCGGCCGGGACCCGCCACAGGTTTTGCGCCTTCGCCCGGATACCGACCCATTGCAGCGAGAAGCGCAACTGCTGGCTCACACTCAGGAAGAGGTCCATCGCCAGCTTCGGTTGCCAGTGGAGTCCCTCGTAGGTGGCAAGCGTGTCGCCCTCGCGATAGATGAGCCAGCCGTCGATATTGCGATAGGTCGCATCAAGCTCAATCGACACCCGGTCATTCGGCTTGTAGGTAACGCCAAACTGGCCGGTGATCGTCGTGTCACCGAGTTCTTCCGAGCGCACGTTGGCACCCACCGCGGCGCTCCAGACACCACTCGTGTCCGTTCCGTATTCAAACGCCAGCGTACCTTGTGGCGCGGTACGATAGTCACCGTTGCCGCGCGTTCGACGGTCTTCCCAGCGGGCGGGAGCCATAATCATCGTGGCATCGAGCTTGCTCCGATTCTGGAACGTCATCGAACTGCGAATGAAGAACGACGACTGCACGAGCTTGCCTTCCATGTTCTGCTCGTACGACAGCGAGACCGCGGTGCCAAGCTGGCGCAGACCGGCAACATTGGAGACGCGATTCGTCGTGAAATAATGAAGTCGCCTTGAGTCATTGCGGCGCAGAAATCCCATGTCCGAGATGTCCAGGTCCTCGTCGATGTAGTCGAACGACAGCCGATGGAACGATCCCTGCCGCGGCGCCCAATCGATCTCGACGTAGCCACCAGCGCCCCGTGTGCTCTCCACGTCACTGGCCATCAATTGCACCTCGGTTGACACCCGACCCGACTTGCTGCGCATTTTCGCATCAACGCCGTAGGTTCTTGCATCGCCCTCGGGGTGCGCGACGAGCGTCGCGATACCGCCCAGCGATTTGCGTCCACCCTGCGTGTTCTCGTACAACAGTCGCGCAACACTGAAGTCCCGACCCGTCTGCATCAGCGCTGTTTCGCGCCCGTCCACATCGCGCGTGCCAAAGAACGTTGTGTCGTCCTCTGCGGCTGCCATCACGCCGTAGCGAAACGCCCCCGACTGACCCGTCGCTTTGACGGCGCCCAACAATTCGGTCGGTTTGCTGAGTTCAACGCCCGGCAAGGTGACGCCGTCCTCCACCACCGGCGTCCGTGGCGCGCCACCGATGCGGCGCGTATTGACGAGCGTTGTCGGCGGCGAGAAAAACGTGTTGGTCAGCGGGCGTGCGCCCGCACTGTTCGGCGGCTGGCGAATCGCTGCGCGGGATGAGGTAACGAACACGTCGTTGCCTTCAAGAAAGAAGAGGCGCTTCTCCGGAAAGTAAGTTTCGAATGCGGTTAGATTGACCACCACATCATCGGACTCAACAATGCCAAAGTCCGGGTTCAGCGTACTCGTCAGTTGTAGTCGGGATGAGGGTCGCCAGAAAATGTCCATGCCGACCCGTGTGTTCGACTCACGCCGTATGTTGTTGGCAGACGCGGCAGCGAACGGGAACAGTGCGAGTTGTTGTCGCGGCTGAATCTGCTCCAGCGCGAGCGGTTGCATACCACTGATGAAGTCAGGTTTGCTCTCCGGCAAGGCTGGCCAGCCCCACTCCTCGTCAAGATAGGTGACGCGCCGGGTCATGGCGAAACCCATTCGTCGCGGGCCATCCATCTTTGGCATGGGCATGATGGACCACGGCAGGAACATCTCGGTGGTGTAGCCATCCGCAGTAACAAACGTGCGTCCACGCCAGGCGCCGTCCCACAACTGGCTCAACTGTCGCTCCGGCAGCAGCGTGCCATCTGACAGGGTACCGCCCAGATTGACGCCGAAATAGAGGCCATAGAGTCCTTCCCCCGAAACGTCCAGGAAGATCTGCGTGCCATCCCGGTTCACCTCGGCATCACGCGAACTGAGCCGTGGGACCAGCGTGTCCGGCGGCTGGATGGCAGCGATGCCAACGTACAGTCCGGCATCCGTGTAGAACATCTTTACGGTCGTCTCGTGCTGCGGCTTTGTCAGCACGTCGGGGGACACGACGCGTAGATCACCGTGTGCAGTCAGGCCTCCCCAGACAGCCTCAATCAGCCGCCCATCAATCTTGACCTCGGCCGAGGCAACCCGCGCAAGGTCAATGACCCCCGCAGCGGATTGCGCGCTCGCAGCGAACGAAACGGACCAGAAAAACAGGCTTGAAATAAGGGCAATGGGAAATGAGACGTGCAACGCGTGAATTCCGTAGTTTTAGCGACCGCACAGCATAGGATTTTGCCTAGCGATAGGCACGCGCGAAGGCCCATCATCCTCCGGGTTGCGAGTGCGTCATTCACCGCACTGCTGAGCCGCCAGCGGGGCGAGCCGTGCGCTCCCGCACCCTGAATGTCACGGCAAGGCTGACATGGGTGGACAAGATTGTGAATCCAGATCCGCGACGCTGACAACCATCGAACACTCCCTTACAGTTGTACGCACCTACTAACTACTAACAAACCAACATTGAGGTACAAAGATGTCGAATTTCAGACTCGATGGTAAGACTGCCATCGTAACCGGTGGTGCAGGAGGGCTCGGGCGGTCCATGGTCGCGGCCTTCGCCGACGCCGGCGCAAACGTCGTGGTTGCCAGCCGCAACGAGGAAAATATCCGCAGAGTCGCGGACGCCATCAACGCGAAGGGGCAGAGCGCACTTGCCATCACTGTGGACATTACCGACACCGACCAGGTCGATGCCATGATCGCAGCAGCAGTCGATACCTTTGGCGCACTCGACATCATCGTCAACAATGCCGGTCGCTGGGGGCGTTCCCACAAGGCAGAGGAAACACCGCTCGATGAATGGCGCGACGTTATCGAGCAAAACCTCACCGGGATGTTCATTCCGTGCATCGCCGCCGGCAAGCAAATGATCGCGCAGGGTTCCGGAAAAATCATCAATATCTCATCGACCGCCGGCAGCAAAGGCAACCCCGGGCAACTGCACTACTCCGCCGCAAAAGCCGGCGTGCTAAGCCTGACCAACAACCTTGCGTACATGTGGGCCAAACACAACATCAACGTCAATTGCATTCTTCCGGGTCTGATTGCGACTGACGAACTGAAAGGGTTCGGCATCATTCCACCGTCCGAGGACAAGGACGGCAACCCCATCCCGCGCCTTGAACTGACACCAAATCCCGAAGATGTCGCCGATCTCGCCCTCTTTCTGGCTTCACCGGCCTCCGACGCGTTGACCGGTGAACAGTACCCAATCCGGGCCTGGCTCAAGTCCGAGCGCTTCTGGCAGTGACCCTGATGGAGCGGGGCGGATCAGCCCTGTATTGTCTCCACCCTGCCCCAGCGTTCGCTCAGTTGACCGTGTTTTTCTCGGCAAACCGGTTCGGTGCACGTGAATCCTCATTGCGCGTCTTCACATCGATCATCACCGACTTGCCTTCCTGATTGCTCTGCGCCGCCTGCTTGATCGCCGCCG
>Ga0114999_10003390_pt1 | contig 20027 bp, 28 predicted proteins | sample ArcticOcean_MG_C_3_FD_89820 | JGI IMG/M metagenome (GOLD analysis project Ga0114999, IMG submission 89820) | Marine microbial communities from western Arctic Ocean - ArcticOcean_MG_CB8_126 | ecosystem: Environmental > Aquatic > Marine > Oceanic | place: Arctic Ocean: Canada Basin | collected...
ATAATTCAAAAAGTTTTTGTATATTAGTGTAAATAATAATTAATAATAAGTAAATTTTATGAAAAAAGTAAGTGTAAGCAGGTTCATTCAGAAGTATAATCTATCTGGATTAATCGAATCAACGAAGTGGAATGTTAAAGGTGATACATTAACCACACAATTTATATCAGATGATAAGTCTGTTTTAGGAAATGTTAGTATGACTGACTTTCAGTTTGAAGATGGTGATTATGGTATTTATGATACCACAAAACTCACAAAAATGCTATCGGTATTATCAAACGATGTGGATATCACACCATCTAAATATGAGGGGAAGGTTACTGCATTAGATTTGAACGATAAAGGAACATCTGCAACTTATATGTTGGCAGACCTTTCAGTTATACCTGTAGTTCCAGATTTAAAACAACTACCACCATTTGATGTTGAGGTTGATATTGATTCTACATTTGTAGATAGATTTAACAAAGCAAAAAGTGCTCTTTCTGATGAGAAGAATTTTACATTTCAATGTAAAGATGGTAATGGTAAAATCATTATTGGTTATTCTAAAACCAATACTAACCGAATTTCTATTGATATAACCTGTAAATGTGAAAAGGATGTAGAAGGTATATCATTCTCAGCAGATTTCTTAAAAGAAATACTAAACGCAAATAAAGATGCTAAGTCAGCCTCAATGCAAATATCAACACAAGGATTGGCAAACCTAAAGTTTGATGTTGATAATTATACATCTGAATATTTCTTAGTAGAGGTACAGTCATAATGAATTATTTTTACGAACAAAGTAAGTTCTCTGAATTTAAATCCGATACAACTTATCATCAGTTATTATCTAAGACTGATGATGAGTTTGTTGAGTGGGCTAGGTTATTGCGTAAAGAAGTCACAGATGCATGGGATGGTGCCGGGCAACCACCTGTTAAGGGTAAAACTGAAGAAAGTATTATTAAACATTTTGGTAAACTAAAAAATAACGATTGTGATTTCTTTATTGAAGATACGTCTGATGACGAATCATTGGGTATATTAAAAAACTTTAATAAAGACCAGAGTGTAGTAAATCAGTTTTTTCCCACAATGTTAAAGACTAGAATTTCTAATGGAGTATCGGCGGATGGTGGGTTATCTATTTACGATTACTTTGCTCAAGACGACTTAGAAGACGCGTTTGTAAAAGTAATGCGACGTGCGGTTAAGAGAGATTCCATGTATGCATGGAGTCGTTCACTAACATCTAAAAGGGATGAAAACCCATTTTGGAATGGACAAACCCCTATCGACTTTATAAAAGATATTTCAGCTGGTAAGATATTTACAGGTAAGTGGAAGAATTTTGATATAGTTCTTACTAGAACAACCATACCTGCCATTCGAAAGTATGGTCCATTGGATGAGGGTAAATGTACTTATGGTACTATTTTCTTCTTAGATGCCAAGCAGGTAAATCAGTTAGTAGATGGTGGTTACTTAAACCAACGACAGATTTCTAATTGTGGAGGTATTGAAGATTCGAGAAGTCAAAAAAATGGTAAAGTAGTGAAGTACCTATATAATATTAGATGGTATAACACCGAAGATGGGATATTTCCAAGAATCGTTCAAGCATTCAGATTAGGATTAGGTCAACCAGCCGTAAACTTCCCAGCTCTTACGGCAAAGTGGATTTATGAAAACTACACCAACCACATAGAACAAGATGAACCATTACATATCTATGATTCATCGGCCGGATGGGGTGGTAGGATTGCAGGAGCAATGAGTAGTAGAAAGAAAACTCATTACATCGGTACTGACCCAAATCCTGATAATTTTATTCCTAAACTTGGGATTTCACGTTATGAGTATATGGCAAATTATTACAACAAAACTTGTATAGATACACATTCAGACGTACTAACAAGTTTTTTTGAAGTAAAATCCAATGCAAATACATTTGAACTGTTTCAAGATGGGTCTGAGTTAATTCATAATAATCCTGATTTTCAAAAGTATAAGGGTAAGTTGGATTTATCATTCACATCACCTCCTTATTTTAATAGAGAACAATACTCACAAGATGAGAATCAATCATTTATTGCATATTCTCAGTATGATGATTGGCGAGAGAATTTCTTAAAACCTACACTTACAACCATATATGAGTACTCAAAAAGTGATAGATATATTCTATGGAATATTGCTTCAATTAAAGTTGGTAAAGATACCTATTTTGAGTTAGAAGAAGATTCTATTAAGATTTTAAAAGAACTCGGTGCAGAATATAAAGGTAAACTGAAAATGTGTATGGCCGCAATGATTGGTGCTAATGTAAACAAACGTGAATCAGTAGAAGGTAGTATTAAGAATATGGTTCAAACAAATGGCACGTGGTACAAATATGAACCTATATTCGTATTCCATAAAAAATAAATAATCAATATGAAAAAATTAATTATAATAGTGGTGGTAATGTTAATGTTTAGCGCTAATATTACCATCATTGGCTGCAATTCGATTCGTAATGCAACTGATTGGGAATACAAACATAAAAAATACGAAGTTAAGAAGCGAGACCAAAATCCACATAAAAGAAACTTTAAGTATAACCCTAAATATTAAAAAACTATGATTAAAAAAGAAAAGCACTCACTATGGGTGGAGCGGTATAGGCCGGATTCAATGGATGGGTATGTTGGTAATCAACATATCATAGAGAAAGTAAAGATTTACATTGAGAGTAATGATGTACCCCACTTGTTACTATACGGACAAGCTGGAACAGGTAAAACAACTCTTGCTAAAATCATTACAAACCAAATCGATTGTGATTTGATGTATATTAACGCATCTGATGAAAACTCAGTTGATGCAGTTCGTGATAAGATTCGTGGATTTGCATCATCAATGGGATTCAAAGAGTGGAAGATTGTAATACTTGATGAAGCAGATTATCTAACACCAAACGCACAAGCTGCTCTTCGTAATCTGATGGAAACATTCTCCAGAACGACACGATTCATTTTGACTTGTAACTATGTAGAGAAAGTGATTGACCCCATCCAAAGTAGATGTCAGACATTTGGGATTACACCACCATCTAAAAAGGAAGTAGCTATGAGATTGAAACAAATCTTAGATATGGAAGAGGTGAAGTATGAAATGTCCGACTTAGCAATCTTAGTGAATAGTGGATACCCTGATATTCGTAGAGTTTTAAACGCAGCTCAACGACAAGTGGTAGGTAATGAATTAAAGATTGATAAGACATCTACGATTCAAGCCAACTATATGGATGAGGTACTTACTGTATTACAATCAAATGGTAGTGTTAAAGATTCTTTTACTAACGTAAGAAAGATTATAGCTGATTCAAAGGTAAGAGATTTTACACCATTTTACAGATTTTTGTATGATGAAGTAGATAACTATGCAAATGGTAAGATTGGTAGTACAATCTTAAATATAGCAGATGCTCAATATAAGGATTCGGCGGTAGTAGATAAAGAAATCTCAGTAATGGCTATGTTGTTAGAAATAATAACTGACATTAGAAAATAAAAGTAAATAAATTAGGATATATGGAAAAGAATTCGTATATTTGTGTAAACAATAAGTAAATTAAATTAGTAAACAATAAATAAAAGTAGTATTATGACAAATTCAAATGAAATTTTCGAATCAATTAAAGAATTATATACAGAATTCGAAGCAGAGCACAACGGTACAACAAAGGCATCTAAAAGTAGAGCTAGAAAAGCTATCGGAGAAATCAAAAAGTTAGTAACTGAGTATAGAAAACTATCAGTAGAAGAATCTAAGTAATTATGGCAAAGAAGAGTGGAAAGGTGATTGGCATGAGCCAATCATCACCTGCACCTAAAATGCAGTTAGACCCAACTAAGTTGGAAACCGTCCGTTGTGAAGAATGTGATGGTGTATTCTTCAATGAGGTAACGATGTATAAAGTAGTTCCTGCAGTACAAGCACCTAATGGTCAGAAATCAATGTTACCTATTCCGGTACAACGATGTGCTGATTGTGGTAGTGTATCAGAACAATTTTTACCAAAAGAGTTATTACCTTAATGGCGAAAAAAGCAAGTACAGGTATAAAAGCAAAATCCATATTCGACCACTTAGCTGGTATAAAGGAAAAGAAAACATCTTGGGAATCTTTAACAGATATGGACAAGAAATCATTCAGCCCCTTTATAATCAACCGATGGTTAAGTATGAATATGGATTTGCTGCCTATTGTTAATATTCTCCAAAAGTACACAATCGGACTTCTATCTGCTAGAGATACCTACAAAGTATATTTAGATTTCCTACCTAATAAGAAAACGTTTGATAAATATATCAAAGGTAAATCTGATGGGAAATATAATAAAGATATGTTAAAGTATCTATCTACTTGGTATGGTGTTTCTCAGAGAGAGGTTATCGATTATATGGAGCTCCTACCGAAGCAGGAGGTTTTGGATATATTAATGAAGTATGGCATCACAGACAAAGAAGCTAAAAAACTATTAAAAAAATAAATTATGGAAAACAAATCAAAACAAGTAGAAAGAATCACAACAAAGATTCAAGAATCATTACAATTGTGGGAAACAATTAGTGGTGATGAAGAAGCTAAACAGGAATATGAAATAAAACAATTTCCTAAAATGTATCATCCAACGGACGATTCAATTAGTATTCCTTTGTTTGTCGGTGGTAAAAAAATAGTAATAGAAATTAAAACAGTTTAAGTTATTAAAATCGTAATGAAATATGGGTTAACAGATAAAGAAGCTAAAAAACTATTAAAAAAATGATGAGAAATAAAAACGTATTAGTAGATATGCTGAGAACATCAGCAATGGCTGATAAAGCAAAAGCACTACTTTCATTAGATTTGTTGGAACACCGAGCCGTAGGGATTGGTGACCATTCAACTGATGATTTCTATAAAAACGCGGAGGAAGCTCTTATGTTATTGGTAGACTCAGATGATAGATTAACGGCATTGGATAAGTATTTTAATCCAAATACAATTTCCAACGATGGTAATGAAAGTAAAACTCAATTAAATGGATAATATTATATTAAAATTGGAGAATATTAAAGAATCAAAATCGAAAGTAGTTCATAGAGGTGAGAGAGAATACAAAGCCAATATGGGTGATAAAACTCTAACTGCAGTTCAGTATTGTGAAGAAACATATCCTATAATGATGGAAGAGTACAAACGCATTATGTGGGACCAATATGAAACGTTTTGCAAGAAACAAAGAAACTACGGACCAGGTAACATATCAGTAGGTACTGATTTAAGTAGTAGTGATGATATCAGATTATCGTTAACGGGGTTGTTCTTTAGATTAAACGATAAAATACAAAGAATTAAACAATTAGTTGTATTCGGTCAGCCGGATGAAGTAGGTGAATCTGTGCAAGATACATTTCAAGACCTATCGGTATATGGAATCATAGCTCAAATTGTTCAAAATAAAAAGTGGGGAAAGTAATATGAAAAACTTATATTTGAAAATAGCTAACTGGTTAAGATGGTCGCTGAGAGTACCTGCAAAACCAATTAAATTCAAATCAATCGAATATCAAACAGATTTCACAAATGTGAATGAGGTTACGGGTGTGTGGTATATGAAACGACCGTGGGGTGAAATACATCCAGACAATAATTCAGGTGAGAACTTTTGGATTGATAGAAATGAATGTAAAATAACACCACATGGCGCTGTATTCGGAATGACACCATCTGATAAGTATGATGGTACAGACGGGAAGAGAAAAGTGAACTGGGCCTGTGGAATGGTTTGGAGTAAAATTAAATTTGGATATGGTTATTCTGAAGTCGAAGTTATCTTATCCGATAATAAAGGACAATGGTCAGCTCCATTATGGATGTTTGAAGCTTCAGCTGAAAAGACTAGAGAAATTGATACTTGTGAGTTTTATATTGATGATAAAGGAAAGAGAGCCAATTCAGCAATGCACTTTTACGGAGATAGAAAGAGTCATAAAGCCAATTCTCATAAATTGAGAGATATAACTGGTAGAGTGGTTAGATTCGGTGTACTTCGTGAACCAGGTAAAGCATCCATATACTATGATGGTCATTTGGTCCGAGTTGAAAAAATGGATTCCCATCCAGAAATGGAAGTGCAAATAGGCACAGGAATGAAATACATCAACGGAGCACAGCCAGGACAAATGAGGGTTTTAAGTTTTAAACACGGACAACTTAGATAGTAATATGAAAAACTTATTAACATTAGTAGTATGTATATTATTTACATACATAGGATTTGGGCAGGAAACAAAAACAATAAGAACTGATATATTTAAAATAATATACTCAGAAGAATATCAGCAACCTATTTCAGTAGAGTATGATGTTCAATGTCCTGATGGTAACGCAAGCCGAAAGGGTATGAACTTTTATGGAGTTGATTCTGTAATAACATCTAACAACGCTGATTATAAAAACAATGTATGGGATAAAGGTCATATGGTGCCAGCCGCTGCATTTAATTGTGATACGGAAACTTTAAGAGAAACATTCAGTTACTTAAATTGTGCTTTACAACATCAGGGTTTAAATAGAGGCCCATGGAAAGAATTAGAAGCATTTGAGAGAAACTTAGCAAAAGTACATTCGTTAGTTGTTGTACTCATTACAATTCATTTCGACCCCGAAAGTGGGTTACTACCAACTGGGGCAAGAGTACCAACTGGATTCACAAAGGAAATATTTACTGGTAGTATGCAGTCACTTACATTCTATTTCCCTAATACCGATGTAGCTGGTGTGGATTGGGTGGAATTTAAAACAAACTAAAAGTTAGATTCAGAATATCATTGTTGATAACTTAACAATTTGGTAACATTAAAAGCTTGGTAATACCAGGCTTTTTTTGTATATTTACATAGTAAGAAAGTTAAGAAATACTTAAACAAATAAAACTATGAGTGAATTGTATCAAGTAATTAGAACAACTGAGGGGTATGAAGAGCATACAACCGATTTAAGCCATACTGAGGCGGTGGAGTTAGTAACAGAATTAGAATCGTGTTTTGAAGGTGAGCAGTATGAAATACACCCACAGATGGAAGCAACGCCTGAGCGTGAGTATAGAACGATACCACATGGAGCCGCTGATGGTTGGGAGGATTTAAATTACTAAAAGTTTGGTAGTTCCAATAATAATTTGTATATTTACACTATGAAAGAATCAAAGATAAGTAACGTATTTACCTTTGGGGTAAACGAACCTAAAGCAGATGATGTTAAGGTATCATACTCCCAATACACAATGTATGCTAATTGTCCACATCAATGGAAGTTGAATTATATGGATGGCAATCGTTCATTCGACCCATCAATCCATTTGGTATTTGGTACTGCTATGCACGAAACCTTACAAAGTTGGTTAGATGCATTGTATAATGATTCAATTGAATCGGCATCTAAAATCGATTTAGGTAAGATGTTATACGAATGTATGTTAGTTGAATACAAAAAGATGAGAGAACAGACTGGAGTAGAGTTCAGTAACGCATCTCAGATGGAAGAGTTCTTAGAAGATGGTATAGCAATACTTAATGAAGTTACTAAGAACAGAGTTGATTACTTCAATACTCGTCATATGAACTTAGTAGCTATTGAATTACCAATATACTCTAAAGCACTAGATTCTCACAATGTTTATATGAGGGGGTTCTTAGATTTGGTATTCGAAGATACATACGAAAACAAACTACAGATTTGGGATATCAAAACATCTACGATGGGTTGGAACAAATGGCAAAAGGCTGATAAAACCAAAACAGCACAATTAGTATTGTATAAGAAGTTCCTATCAGAACAATTCGGATATCCATTAGATAGGATTAGTACAAAGTATTTTATCGTAAAACGTAAGTTAACTGAAGGTATGATGTTCGCTCAGAAGAGAGTTCAAACATTCGAACCAGCAAATGGTAAACCTACCTTAAATAAGATTACTAAGAGTTTTGAGGATTTCGTTAGAAATTCGTTCAATGAGGATGGTTCATATAGAACCAAATCGGAGTATCCTGCTATGGCAGGTAAGAACAACAAAAACTGTAAATATTGCCCATTCAAAAATGATTTTGATAAATGCCCCAAACAAAATAGACATAAAGTAGCGAAAGTTTAATTAAAAATTAAAATATGAAAAAGTTAATATTATTAGTAATACCCGTTATATTTGGATTAGGTAGTACAAGCCCTCACCGATTACAATCAGTAGATACATTAGACCTAACAAATGTTGAAGTGGAGTTAGTTGAACCTAATTTTGTAAAACCAACATATGCCTTAGATGTTGCACCATTAATTGAAGCTATGATTTGGGTTGAAAGTAGGGGTGATGATTCTGCATATTGCAAAAGGGAAGAAGCGGTAGGGTGTTTACAAATACGACCTATTATGTTACGGGAATGTAATCGTATATTAGGTATTCAGAAATCTGAATTAGAATATGCATTAGAGGATAGGTGGAGTAGAGAGAAATCGATTGAAATATTTCATATCGTAAATAGTTATCACAACAAAAATAATACATATGAAGCAATCGCACGGTCGTGGAATGGTGGTCCAACGTGGGCTCAAAAAAGTAATACAAAAAAATATTGGAGAAAAGTTAACCGTCAACTCAAAAAACTCAAAAAAGAAAATGAATATAGTTCTAATAGGCTCGCCCAGCTATGAAAACATCAGAAAGCTTAGAGATTTTCTGTTTACTATAAAACAGAGGTTAGGTACAGATGTTAATATCATAACGCGTGGTAATAAAGATGGATGTGAAAAGTACATTCGGAAATATGCAATTGAGTTTGGATTCCGATATACTGAATACAATCCAGCAAGTACCAATAGGAATTTATATAGTGGTATGAGTAATGAGTATTATGATAAACCATTTCACCCTACACAAACATTACATCAGTATGATTGTATTGTAAAGCACGCTGACAAAATGTTCTACTTTGGTGGTATAAAACCATCAGAACAAAAGCACTTGGAGAGATTATTAATTAGATATAATAAAAAAGTAATGTATTTGGATTGATTAATTTCAATTACATATTTATAATAAACATATAAAAACAAGTTATAAAAGAATGAGTACAGAAAAAAAGAAACGCAAGATATTATTGCTATCAGATGATATGCGACTCCATAGTGGAATCGCTACAATGTCGAAGGAGATGGTTCTACATACAGTACACAAATACGATTGGATACAAGTAGGAGCGGCTGTTAAACATCCTGATGCAGGAAAACTATTTGATGTATCTGATTCCGTTGCAGCTGAAAGTGGTGTAAAAGATGCTAGTGTAAAGATTATCCCATTTAGTGGATATGGTAATCAAGAACTACTTAGACAATTAATCGCATCCGAACGACCTGATGCTATATTACACTTTACCGACCCACGTTTTTGGGATTGGTTGTATGCTATGGAAGATGAAGTTCGTAGACATTGTCCTATTATGTATTATAATATTTGGGATGATTTGCCAGACCCACAATGGAACGCACCGTTCTATGCAAGTTGTGATTTACTAATGGGTATTTCAAAACAAACGTATGGTATTAATCATAGGGTATTAGAAAAGTTTGGTGAGAAGTATGAAGATTGGCAGATAAAGTATGTACCACATGGTGTATCAGAAAAGTTCAAACCAATTCCAAAAGATTCAGATGACTTTAGTAAAGTAACTGAATTAAAAGGAAAACTGAAGATTTCAGATAAGAAGTTCGTTGTATTATACAATAATAGAAACATTCGTAGAAAGAATCCAGGTGACGTTATATTATCATACAAAGAAATGTGTGATAGCATGACCGCTGAGGAAGCTAAGAGTTGTGTTTTATTATTACATACAACACCTGTTGACCCTAATGGTACAGATATTCCTGCAGTAATTAAGGAATTATGTCCTGATTATGATGTGGTATTTACAAACTCTCAGTTCTCAACTGATGATTTGAATGTATTATACAATCTTGCTGATGTTACAATTAATATGGCATCCAATGAAGGATTCGGATTAGCAACTTGTGAATCAATAAAAGCAGGTACACCTATTATAGTTAATGTAACAGGTGGTATGCAAGACCATTGTGGATTTACTATTAATGGTAAGTTCATATCAGCTGACGATTATATAGAATTAGGTTCACTCCACAACCACAAAAAACTTCCAGAGAATTTAGGATGGGGTAGATGGGTAAAGCCAATCTGGCCTACAAATCGTTCATTACAAGGTTCACCTATGACACCTTATATATTTGATGATAGATGTTCATACGAAGATGCTGGTAAAGCATTAAAGCAATGGTATGATATGAGTGAAGAGACTCGCATCGAATGTGGATTAGAAGGTTCGGAGTTCGCAAATTCAGAAGAAAGTGGAATGAGTGCAAGAAATATGGGAGCGAGATTTATCGATTCCATTGAAGGTACATTTAAAAATTGGTCACCAAGAAACGAAATAAATTTATGGAAAATATAAAGAAGTTATGTGTAGTAAGTGCGCCCGTTGCAACCCGAAGTGGTTATGGTGCACGTAGTAGAGATTTTGTAAGAGGTCTTATCAAATCAAAACCAGATTGGGATATTAAAATCCTTTCTCAGAGATGGGGAGCAACTCCAATGGATGCACTTAAAGAAGGTGAAGATAGTGATTTATTAAATAGAATCATCTTAGAAAAGATGGATACTAAACCAAATGTATGGATTCAAATTACTGTACCAAATGAGTTTCAAGCAGTTGGTGATTATAACATTGGTGTTACTGCTGGTGTAGAAACAACAGTTATGCCACCTGAATGTTTAGAGGGTATTAATCGTATGGATTTAACATTAGTATCATCCAATTTTACTAAGCAGGTAATAATGAGTTCTACCTTTGATAAAAAGGATAAAGATTCCGGTCAACAAATAGGTCAGTTGAAACTTGAAAAGCCGGTTGAGGTTTTATTTGAAGGTATCGATTTGGATATCTACAATGAAAAAGCACCATCTGAACCTAGAATTAATGATGTTCTTAAAGATGTTACAGAAGATTTTGCATTTCTATTTGTAGGGCATTGGTTAAAGGGTGACTTCTTACAAGATAGAAAGAATGTAAGTGGTTTAATTTGGACATTCTTAAATCAGTTCAAAAATAAAAACAAAACCCCTGCATTAATTCTAAAAACATCAACAGGTTCTACTTCATTAGTAGATAGGGTTCATATTAAACAACAGATTGAACACATAAAGAATCATGTAAGAAAAGAAACAGGTGCAAAGAAATTACCAAACATCTACCTACTACATTCAGATTTAACAGATGCTGAAATGAACGCATTATACAATCATCCAAAAGTTAAAGCTCATACTTCGTTTACGAGAGGTGAGGGATTTGGAAGACCTTTATTGGAAGCTACCATTAGTGGTAAACCTATGATTGTTAGTGGTTGGAGTGGTCATATGGACTTTATGCAACCAACATTTGTTAATGTAATTAGTGGTAAGTTGGCCAAGGTTCATAAAACAGCAGCTGATAAGTTCCTTCTTGAAGAAGGGCAGTGGTTCTCAATTGATTACAGTACTGCTGGTGCACAGATGGAAGGTGTTTTCAAAAATTACAAAAAACATTTGGAATTATCAAGAAAACATCGTAAGTTTACAAAAGATAACTTTTCATTTGATAAGATGGTTGAATTAATGGGTACTCTAATAGATGAAACTAAGGTTGCTTCTAAACCACAGACTGTTGGTTTACAGTTACCTAAGTTGAAAAAAGTAGGAAGTACTACGGAGGCACCTAAGTTAACCCTACCTACATTGAAAAGAGCTAAATAATGCCTGATTATTACAACACCCATCTAAGAAAAACATCAGACCCTACTCTAATTAACAAAACCAAATTAGAGCGTGGGATGGTTGTTAAAATGAAATACAAAAAAGATAAAGAAACTAAACTTTATATAGTGTTTGTATTACAACCCAGATGGCCAAATACAGCAGATGGTAAGTTACATGGATTATCATTCTCAGTAATATCACCAAATAAGGTTAAAGAAATTTCAGAAATATATGATGAGGTTATGTCATCTTCAAAAAAGGTGAAACGATTGGATGTTGCAAAGATTCAAATTAATGAAGCATCCAAAGTATTCTATACATCAGAAATAAAAACCGAAAAGCAATTAAAAGCCGGATATAGAACATTTGATTTAAAGAAAATACAATCAATTCATGCAGTTAACTATGATTGGGGTAAATACGACAAGATACCATCAGCAACCCAACGTAAAATTGATGAACAAAAAAAGTTAGATGATGAAGCTTAGTTATTCGATACCTGTTTGTAATGAGTTAAGTGAAATTAAAAGATTAATTCCGTTTTTACTACAAACCAAACAACCTGATGACGAAGTTGTTGTATTATTTGATTCAACTAATGGCTCTGATGAGGTTAAAGATTACCTTATGAATGCTAGTGAGCGTGGTGAATTTAAATGGTATGATTATCCATTTGATGGACACTTTGGTAATATGAAAAATCACCTTACATCATTATGTAGTGGTGATTATATATTTCAGATTGATGCAGATGAAATTCCAAATGAAGCATTGATGCTTAACATTCATGCAATACTTGAAGAGAATGAGGTTGATGTTGTTTTAGTACCTAGAGTTAATACAGTAGAAGGATTGACTGATGAACATATCAAAAAGTGGGGATGGAACGTGGATGAAAATGGATGGGTAAACTTTCCAGATTATCAATGGAGACTCTATAAGAATAAGAAATCAATCCAATGGCAGAATAAAGTACATGAAACTTTAATAGGTTATAATACTATATCCAATTTACCTTCAATAGAAGAGCTATCATTATACCATCCAAAAACAATTGATAGACAGGTGAAACAAAACAATTATTACGATACCTTATGATATTTTGGAGAACGTATAACAACAAAGTACACTCAATTGAGGAAACTAACAAATTAGGATTCCCAATTGATGATGCATCATATATACCTGATGAGTATTTAGAAAAAGGTGAATTTGTAATTCTAAGGACAGCATTTGGAGTGGGTGATTGGGGAATAATATCAGCATTCCCTCGAAAACTTAAAGAGAAGTATCCTGATTGTACGGTTTTAATACCATCACCAACATTACTCAGAAGTATGTTCGGTGAATTAGAGAAGAATTGGAGCTCTTGGGCCGACCCATTTAAAGTAGTTAATACTATATTTGATAACAATCCTTATGTTGATGGGTTTATTGATTCGTTTGAGGGTGATGTATTTAATGACCACTACCGCATATATGGTAATACAGATGTACCTTTGATGGAAGAAATTTTACGATTTTGGCAGTTTGATAATTTTGATAATATTGAGCCAGAATTACATTGGTCTAAAGAAGAGGTAGAGTTCGGTGATAAAATCATTAAGGAACATTGTAATGGTGATTTCGGAACTCTCCTTATATCAAACAGATTTGATGGTATTGGTATTAAGAAAATTCAGCAAGTGGTTAGTGATTATAACTTACCAATGTTTTATTGGACTAAATCACCTGAAATTGATGGATTGGAATTTACAAAAGCTTTGGATATGAGACATATAGATACTCGTATTCAACTATACATTAAAAGTAAAGCAAAGTTCAATGTAGGTAATCAGACTGGTGTTAATGATACAATAGCAAACTATACACCAACATTAACCGTAGCTCGACCTAATATTGGGTCTAATATAATCCGTAGTCAGATTTATTTATGAAAATAGTAGTTTATACCGCAATCATTGGTGGATATGATACATTAAATGAACCATTAGTTAAACCCGATGGAGTTGATTTCATTTGCTTTACCGATAGAGATATTAAAAGTGATGTTTGGGAAATAAGAAAAGTTTTACCATTATATGAAGATAATACACGAACTGCGAGAAAGTATAAAGTACTACCACACAGATGGTTTCCAAACTATGATATTAGTATTTGGTTAGATGGTAATAAAGTTATTGAGGGTGATATTTTAACATACGTTAATTATCTCAGAGATTCAGATATTGCTTTATTTGACCATATGAAGTGTTTTGATAAACGAAATTGTGTTTACCAAGAAGCAATGGCAATATTTTCGTTAGGGCAGGAGCCCGGTAAAGTATTCAAAGATAACCCACATACCATAAAAAGTCAAATGGACCGTTATATTGCAGATGGGTATCCTCAAAATAATGGATTATCATTCACTTGTGGTGTAGTTAGATATCACAATAGAATCATACAAACTATGGAAGATTGGTGGACTGAAATTAAACATGGTTCTAAGCGTGACCAACTTAGCTTTGATTATGCTGCTTGGAAAAATAAATTAAAGTTTGTATATTTGCCAGGAGATGGTAGGGGTGATGGTATTATAACTCATAAATCACATAGTTAATGAAACGTATATTACTTATAACATCCCAATATAGGGTAGGTGAGCGGATATACCCAATAATACCACATCTTGCAAAGGAGTATGATATAGATTTATTAAAAGTATATCAAATGGCTGATAATCATAAGTGGGTTGGTGATGTTGATATGAGGGGTGTATTTAATAAAAAATATTCAGACTACTTTCAGAATGTATATCAACATAAATGTGATGTATCAAATTACGACCTCATCATATCCGATGATAATAGGGATAGTAAAAAGACTAATCTAAGAGATGTATATTCTAAAAAGAACTGTAATCTTATAGCATTTGGACACGGTAACACCGATGAACCCTACTTCAAACGAGGACATAAGAAAGTATTTGATAAATGTATGGTATTCGGTAAAAAGGATACTATACATACAGATTGTATAGCTAGTGGTATTCCATGTAATGATAATCTTATTAACTATAAGAATCTTCCCAAAAAACATATATTGGTTATAGTTAACTTTTTAGGTAATAGGAGCTCACCATTTAAGCAAAACTTTAATGAGGATTTTTTCAAAAAGATTGATATATTAAATATACAAAAGTACTTTAATCTTCCTGTAATTATAAAATTAAAGAGCCGGGTCGATGAGGGTGGTTATTCCCGAAATACATCATACCTACATAAGATTTTACCAGATGAGTTAGATTATAAAATAGTAATAGATACCGTTGATGATAATAAGCTAATAGCGGAGAGTAAGTGTGTTATTTCAGCACCATCAACTTTTACGTTTAAACCAATACAACTTGGAATACCTACTGTTTTAATAAAAGGGTCTGGTCAGTCTGGTAGTTTTTTTGATTACGATTCTTTATTTGATATTAATACAAATATATTACCACATTTATCAAATGATGTAAAGCATACCGATTGGATATTAAATTCAATAGAAGGTGGTTTGATGTTTAATAGTACAGATATTGTAGTTAACATTTTAAAAGAATTAATCCGAAATTAATTAGGTTATATGGGAAATAAGTAGTATATTTGTGTAAACAATAGGTATAAATAATGAAAGAAAACATAATTGTATACGTGTCATCTAGAAACAACTATGATATGGTTGAAGGGGCTGTTCTAAAAAATATTAAATTAGATGGTTACGAATTTATCAATGTGGATGATGGTAGTTGTGATGAAGAGATAGCTAAAGGGATAGAACAATCAAAAAGGATTGGGTTCACATTCCTACATAATAAGAAGCGTGGTGTACAATACGCAACTCAAACCGTAATTGATTGGGTAAATGAAAATAGACCTAATTGTAAGTACATAGTTTGTTTTCAGCACGATAACTATCCAATAAGTGATAACTTCTTTGATTCAATGAATACACAAATTAAATCATTGGAGAATGAAAACGTAGGATTGATTGGCTTTAATGTTTTAGATAAGGGTAGTTATACCGGCAATGCATTAAAACGATACTATAATTCAGAACCTAATGTTAAGGGGATGATAGGTCTTTGCCATTTAACTGTAATGGATAATCGTAAGAGGTGGTTATGTCCTACACGTCAACCAAACCTAATTAAGCATGAGGGGTTCAACACTCCGTTTTCAATTGAATTCCCAATGTGGGCTGCACTCGGTATTAATGTAAAAGCATGGAATGATGTAATAGAGCCAACAGAGGATTACCAATTTCACTTATGGGCGCCAGATATCGCATTCCAATTCAATTTTAAAAATTATATGTCGGTTATTCTACCAAATTTGTATTGTATGAATGACCAGAATTTGAAGAACAATTTTGGGATACATGAGAATAGTGCCCATAGTGCTAAAGCTGGTAATGAATTCCATTTCGGAGAATACGGACCTCATTTAACTAATTTCAAAAAGAGATGGGGGTGGGATTACGAAAATGTAAAAGGGACGTTCCCAAAAGTAAAAGATAATTACGTTGGTACTTTAATAGAACAATATTATATGCACGATATAAATAAAGGACCATTATGGAAACTATGATTATGAGTAGATTTTTACATATAGTTGGAACACGCCCCAACTTTATAAAAGCTTGGCCTGTTATTGTAGAACTAAATAAATTAGGTTATACTAATGAGGTTTTAAATACAGGTCAACATTATGATAAGAATATGACAGATGATATTCTGAATGATATTGGAATGGATACCCCACATTATAATATTACTAGAGGTAGTGTTGAAGAAATGATTAATGGGATTACACCTATTATGGAGTACAATTATGATGCTATCTTTATTTATGGAGATGTTGATTCCAGCTTAGCTGGGGTAATAGCAGCACACTCCGCAAAGATAGATATTATTCATGTCGAATCGGGACTACGGAGTGGTGATTTACAAATGCCCGAAGAAGTTAATAGGAGAGTAATTGATATACTATCTAAATGGAAATTTACAACAGAGGTTGATGGGATGCATAATCTAATACAAGAGGGATTATCAGATGGGGTAATGTTGGTTGGGAATACTGCAATTGATACATTAAAGAAGTTATCCTTAAAGAAAGTAACTACTGATTCCAAATCTAAACGTGTATTGTTAACACTACACCGACCTTTTAATGTTGATAACTGTGCTAATCTGACAGAAATTCTTATGGAAGTAGATTCATTGGGATTGGATGTTACATTCCCAGTACATCCCAGAACCAGAGAAAACATAATAGGTCATTATAATAATATTACATTAGTTGAACCAATGGGTTATAAAAAATTCATGTCAACCTTAATAAATTCTGATTTTGTAATAAGTGATTCAGGTGGAGTACAATGTGAATGCGCTTCATTGAATGTTCCGTTATTCATACTAAGGCCAAGCACAGAGCATAAATCAGTATTAAAACATAACAAAGCAAAATTAATCAATGTGGGTGATATTACCCTTGAAAAATTAAACGATTTCATAGAGACTGAGTATAACGATAATTCAGTAAGTACTTTATGGGATGGTAAAGCATCAGAGCGATTAGCATTTGAAATAAGTAAAATATATGAGTAAGATATTAGTTACAGGCTGCGCAGGCCTGATTGGAAGTCACGTAGTAGAACTGCTTTTAGATAAAGGTTACGATGTAATCGGAGTAGATGATTTGAGTTATGGCTCGAATATGATGAATCACCCAAAGTTTAAATTTGTAGAAAGTAAAGTTCAAAGCTTTTCAAATGATAATGAGTTGGATGCAGTATTCCATTTAGCAACTCTAAAAAAACCATTTAATGGAGTTAAGTGTAACTCATCAGATGTAATGTTAAATAGTGTTACAATGGCTGAAAATATTAAATCCATATGTAAATCGACTGGAGCATTTCTCATATTCAGTAGTACATCGGATGTATATTCAAACTCAAGTACATTTAAAGAAACCGATAGATTAACAATTGGGCCTCCTACCATTAGAAGATATAGTTATGCGATGACCAAATTATGGGAAGAGCAATATTATATAGACTTATTTAAAGAAGGTTACATCAATGGTTCAATTGCTAGAATATTTGGGTGTACCAGTCCAAAAGCTGTAAAAGGTTGGAGTGGTGGACATATCCCATTATTTTTAGATAACGCAATGAGGGGTGAGGATATTGTCATACATGGTGATGGTATTCAAACGAGAAGTATAGCTCACGCCGAAACCATCGCTGCAGGGTTAATTAGAATGTATGAGATGAAGCAAGTTTCAACTAAAGAAATATTTAATTTAGGTTCTGATAAACAAGCCTCAGTAAGAACGGCAGCGGAACTAATTAAAACAATAACAAATAGTAAATCAGAAATAAAACATATAAGTACTAAAGAGGCTTTTGGTGATTATCCTGAAATAGAATATAGATTCGCAGATACCAGAAAAGCACGTAAGATTTTAGGTGTTACATTTGATGATAATTTGGATGATATAATAAAAGAAATGTATGAGGCATGGAAAATAGAAAAATAGCAGTTGTAACGCCAGTATCTCATCTTGATGGTGTAGTAGAATTACTTTTAACTAAAGGTACATTATTTCTATTTGAAGAAGCAACAAAAGCTAGGGTTAGAGAATTATTACTAACACATGATATTGATACTATTATATGTAACCCTAACCAACAGACATATAAAATAGATAAAGAATTACTAGATGGAACTAATGTTAATCTAATTAATACTTGCTCAACAGGTATGAATCATATTGATGTTGAATATTGTGAATCTATTGGAATCAAAATATATTCTCTTACCAAAGATTATGAATTAATTAATCAACTACCATCCACATCAGAACTTGCGTTCGGATTGTTGTTGGACTTAATGCGAAACATCACAATATCAAATAACGTTACAAAGCGTGATGAGAGTTGGGATTACTTACCATTCATAGGCCAACAGATGAAAGATTATAGAATTGGTATCGTTGGTTATGGTAGACTTGGTAAGATGATGGCTAAGTATTGTAGGGCATTTGATGCTATTGTGGATATATACGACCCATATTCAAATGAATCGACTGTTGATACCTTAGAAGAGTTATTTGATAAGTGTGATGCTGTATCACTTCACGTTCACGTTACTGATGAAACTAAGTATATGATTGATTACAATTTACTTTCCCGTAATGTTAAGTTCTTAGTAAATACAGCACGTGGTGAAATTGTAAAAGAAGCTGATGTTGTTAAAGCATTAAAAGAATCTAAGTTATTAGGTTACGGTACGGATGTAATTGAAGATGAATTTGGTGATATTAAAAATTCACCTCTGTTTTATTTGGAAAATTCAAATTTAAATTGTATATTTACACCTCACATTGGTGGTATGACCATACAAGGACAAACAAAAGCCTACAAATGGGCCATTAATAAACTGTAGAAACTATGAAAGTATTAACAATTATACCGGCTAAGTTAGATTCGACTAGGTTAGAGAAAAAGAATATTCGTAAGATTAACGGAAAAACATTAGTGGAACATTCAATTGAATATGCAAAAAACAGTAAGCATGATGTAGATATCATAGTTTCATCAGAATCAGATGAGGTTAAAGAAAATGTTTTACCACATGGTATTATATTTCATAATAGAAAACAAGAACTATGTGGGGATACAGAAGTAGTAGATGTATATTTAGATATTGTAAATAACGTAGTTAAAGATTATGATTTAGTAGTAGCGTTACAACCTGATAATCCTAACAGGTCACATACTTTAGATGAGTGTATTAATTATATGTTGGATAACAATTACGATGATTTGATTACAGTAAATCCAAATTATAAACGAAGTGGTTCAGTTCGTATTTTTAAATATCAATATTTAAAAAATGGTGAAGTGAGTAAGCGGCTTGGGTGTATAAAGGATTCTGCTATTGATATTCATTATGAAGATGATTTAAACAAAACAAAAACTAAAATGGCAAGTAATGATTAAAGTAATAGCAGAGATAGGGTGGAATCATTGTGGTGATATGAACCTTGCAAAAGAAATGATTTTAGCCGCTAAAGAAAGTGGTGCAACATATGCAAAATTCCAAAGTTGGTCGGTA
>Ga0114999_10003392_pt1 | contig 20021 bp, 16 predicted proteins | sample ArcticOcean_MG_C_3_FD_89820 | JGI IMG/M metagenome (GOLD analysis project Ga0114999, IMG submission 89820) | Marine microbial communities from western Arctic Ocean - ArcticOcean_MG_CB8_126 | ecosystem: Environmental > Aquatic > Marine > Oceanic | place: Arctic Ocean: Canada Basin | collected...
GGCGGAATACGCGGCAAACGTCGCCAGGGGCCAGTAAGCGAGGAAGCGTGTGAAAGTATCGCCCTTGAAGGCGTAGTAGACCGCGGCCACAAGTCCAATTGTCGCCGGTAGGAACTCATACACACTGGTCAGCATCACGTAGTAATAATCAGGCTGATTCCCGCGTGCCACCTCCTGTTGCGCCACCCAGTAACCGAGACTCTGCCAGACGCCGGAAGCAAGTCCGGCCCAGTTTGTGAACACCGTGCTGAACAACACGACAAATATGCCAGCGGCGATCCCAAACCCTATGAGCCACAACCGCCTGTTCCACATCACGCCGACGGTTATGGAGACGGCAAGAAGGAACACGGTGAGCACTATCGCTATCACTTCGCCAGCGCCGTCGGCGGTTCCAAGCGGTAGACCCGTCGTGGCGTCATCGTTAGCGAGGGTTAGACCCAGTGCGTTCTGGATGAGTCCTGAAGCAGCGCCAATCATTGGGAGGGTCAACGTGACGATGACCACAAGCATCCCGCCGGCCGGGCTCCACTCGGAAAGTTTTCGGCGACCCCAGAGCCAGCCAAGTACGTCCTCGCGAGCCATCACGGCTAGCGGTATGGCGACCAACGCCACCACAATGAACTGCGTTTCCTTTGTGGCAAACCCGATGGCGACCAGTGCCGCCGTCAAATACACATACCGGGGACGCCTGTCGTCCATATAGCGCCACACCATCGCCACCAGTGCAATGGTCCACACGGCGACGAATATGTCGTTACGGGCGAATCGGCTGAAGTAGAGGAGCGAGGGCGAGAAGGCCAGCATCCCGGCGATCACCAGTGACGAAACGTTGCCGAGCCGGTTACGCAGCAACAGCGGAGTAAGGATCAGCGCGGCCCCAAAGAGTGCGGGGGCGAGACGGAGCGTGAACTCGTTGTCGCCAAACAGGAAAAACGAGCCCGCTGTGATGTGGAAGAGGAACGGGCCGTGCATGAGCGGGTCGTGCACATACCCGGTTCCGTTCAAAAGTTGCCAAGAGAAGTAGCCGTGAAGACTCTCATCGTGATGAACCGCTCGACCACCTAGGTCCCACAGCCGCATGAGAAGGGCTACAAGAAATAGCGAGGCATAGGCGCCAAACTCCCATGAGATGGGAAGATCTCGTCTCCAACCTCGGGGGCTCGGGGGCGCCTGAACTGGCTCTTCAGCGATGCTGGCATCACTTGAGCCCACGTCAGTGGAGGGCGTCCCAAGTGTTGGATCGTATACCGACTCAACCCAGCGACCTTCTACCCAACGACCGCGCATCGTCGCCGCTGCGATCACGCGCTGCCGTCCATACTCAGACGAGATCGTCGACTCCTCACCGGTCAATTGTTTAACTCCCGCCTACGTCAAATATCACGTAGTCCCTCAAACCGACGTCCGATGCGTCGGCCGGATAGATACGTTCGCCCATCTCGGCAAAGCGATCAAGGTCAAGATCAGGATATGTTGACCTTTCACGTGGGCCAACGACTATGTAATCGATTTCGTAGCGTCTCAGAATAGTTTTGACATCGTCTATTTCCCCGTCCGAATAGATTCTCTGCACGTCTTTTTCTCGTCCATCGAAGGCGTCCCGACCTCCACGCCACTGTTCCTCATGGAACGGCCAACCGAGCAGTGTCGGTATACCGGTGGTAGATGATATCCGTCCGAAGTCCGTGTAACTCTCGCCGATGGCCTCAACTAGCACCGCATCATCACGGGCATTTTCTGATAACCAGGCAATCGCATCATATTCGGATGCCCGCGTTTGACCTATAAAGGCGGTCCCGTCCAGGCTTCGCTCCCCGGAGAACCCATCAGTACGGGAGTCAAGGGAAGCGCCCGGGTAGTACAGGGCCACTATCACCATTACGGCGGCGATGACCACTCCGGTTTCACTGACAGACCGACGAATGCCGTACCAGTTTTGGTGATTTCGGATCCAGAAGTGGAGACCGTACGCCCCGACTACTCCGACGATGATCCACACCTGGTAATAGAGCTTGAACACTGTGTTCATGCGCCCGCCAAACAGGTCGTTTATGTAGAGCAGTTCCGCCCCGTAGATCATGTACAGAGCCATGGCGAGTAATGCGAGTGCGAACACCAATGTGTCTGAGGCAGCTCGCCGGGCGAAATGCAGCAGGGCGAGCATCGCAAGCCCGGAAAGCACAGCGAGAGGGAGGACGTCTATGGCACGCCAGAACAGGTCGGATGCAGACGACGGGTCGTTCACGTAGAGGTGGATACTGGCCCACACGATGTAAGGGGCGCCTATAGCCAGCAGCACGGCGATCAACGGCGTCAGCTCAGCGCGACCGGCCGGCGCTGCGTTGGCGTCGTTGACGCAAGGGTCTATTTCCAGATCGGTATCGTCAGGTATGGAGTCAATCGTTGGGTTGGATCTGAACCGGCCGAGGTACGCCCGCACAACACTCCCGGAGACGCTCAGCCAGAGTGGCGCGAGCAGAACGACGAACAGTCCCCATACGGTGAGCATGTGGATCGGCCTTGTCGCGTGCTTCGCTGCGCCCAGTGGTGCATTCCAATCAACCTGGCTGCTGAAAGTTCCGAAATAGAATCCGGCATAGATCGCCATACCAAGGCCCAGCACCATTACGGTCGTTATGAAACCCCTCAACACAGCGAGTGGGAGCGTCATCGAATCGGCTCGGTACATCTTGATTGCCGCGGCTATGAACACCAGTGCGGCGGCAAATCCCAGATCCCAGGCGTTGATGAATCCGAGAGCTCCGACGGAAAGCGAAAGCAATAACCACTGGAGGGGCCGACCAACCAGACGCCCCGGTCTTCCATCTCCCGGCGTCAGAAACAGGTTCAGGATTAAACCAATCGCCAGCAGTACGAAGGGAATTGCGATCAAGTGCGGATGCAGGTCCCCGAGCAGGAGGCTGAAGAACGGGAATTCTTGGATGGTGAAGTCCAGCCCGGTTCCAGCGTCGAACGTGTTGATGACGCGGGATGAATGCCACCACCACCAGTAGTTATCGGGTCGCCAACTGTTGGCCGTAGACCCGACATCCGTGCCTTCCACGCCCACACCATCGATCGCAAGCCAATCGTAGAATCCCTCGGATCCGAGGGATTTGCCCGCACCGAACTCCCACACACCGGCGTAGTTGGACGCGATGAGCAACAGCACGGCGGCGAACACGGCGATCGGAAGAGCGCTTCTATCCCGGATCCGGCCTGAGAGAATCGTTCCGTAGGCCACGGAGAAAATCGCCGATGCCGCCATACCAGCGATAAGGGCTAGCGACAGGTTGAATCCAATGGACGTTGCGACACCCGACATAAGGCCAACGCCGCCGAGTATCCAGTAACCGAAGTAGTAGTAGGCGACGGGTTGACCGGCCAGCCACGGATCGACCGGGGGAGCAGAGTCAGACAAGCTGACGGCGTTCAGCATCATCAGTTCCATCGGCTTTTCGGTACCAGATATGTCCGGCTGGTGTGACCTGATGAAGGTCCACGCGGCGAAGAACAACAGGAACAAGAGTTCGCCGACGAGGAGCGCATGCCACTCTTTCCGTACAAATCCACGGAACCGCCTCTGTCGACCTCTGAGAATCCATATGGACACAGCGCCGACCACGGCGGTCACGATCCAGTACGCGCCTCCGGTATTCAGCAGTACCCCTAAGTCGCTCAGTAGCCACACTGCGCCGCCGATAAGGATCAACCCCAACGGTTTTGCTAACCCCGCGCCGCGGTCGCGAAGATATGGCAGCGCGCTCCACGCAATCGGCAAGGTCAGTAGGCCGATAACCTCAACGGTTATCAGCCAGCGCAGGGTTTCAGGCATCGAATTTAGACACTCTCACGATGAGGCCCACACTGACAGGATCTGTGATCGCGTTTGTTGTGATCGGCTATCCACAATACGACTTGAAATACGAACTGGAACCGCTACCGAGACTTGTGGTGCTTAGACCGGTAGTCCCGGAGTTCTACTTGAGACTTCCGCAGTCGTCTCAGGTAGCAAGGCATCCACAAACTCGTCCGGATCGAACACAGCCAGGTCGTCAAGCGTCTCGCCGGTTCCGATGAAGAGTACCGGCAGCCCAAGCTCCCCCGCTATAGCCAGGACGATGCCGCCTCGGGCCGTTCCGTCCAGCTTGGTGAGGATCACACCGTCGCACTCCACGGCTTCCGTGAAGGAGCGTGCCTGTATCAAGCCGTTCTGCCCGGTGGTACCGTCGATCACGAGTAGAACTCGCTGGTCGAAATTTCCAGACTGGCGAGCCACCACACCACGAATTTTTTTAAGTTCATCCATAAGGTTTGACTGAGTGTGGAGCCGGCCTGCGGTATCGATAACCACCAGGTTGACCTTCCTCGCTCGCGCCGCCTCCATCGCGTCAAATGTCACCGCTCCCGGGTCGCCACCGGCCTTATGGGCGATTACGTCGACGCCGACCCTGTCGCCCCAGACTTGCAGTTGTTCGATCGCGCCGGCCCTGAACGTGTCGGCCGCGGCCAGCAGGACTTTCCGGTCATTGGCCATCGCAGTGTGGGCAAGTTTTGCGATTGTGGTGGTTTTACCGGCGCCGTTTACACCAACTATTAAGACCGCCGTGTCTACGTCGTCTGACAACACACCGCCATCGCCCGTCTCACTTAGACGCCTGATCATCTCTTCCCGGAGCATTAACCGAACCGCTTCAGGCTCTTTCACGCCCTCATCCGAAGCACGATCTCGAAGTGTATCGAGCAGCTCCATGGTGGTAACTGCACCAACGTCTGCGACTATCAGAGACTCTTCCAGGTCGTCCCAAAAATCGTCGTCCAGTGCAGTTCTGCGAAATATCGCACCAATAGTGCGAGACCACAGCACACCTGTCTTCGAAGAACTTTTTTCAGTCTTACCTTTGCGCTGGAAAATCTTGAACAGTTCAGTCTCCCTCGCTCTTAAGGCGGTTCATGTCATTTCATCGTGCCGGGTAATCTCGGCGATGCCACTACGGCCAGTAGGTCCAGTGGTTAAAGTTCAATTATCGCCGCCATGGACGTCCGAAAGTCCCGGTAAATCTGGTAATCCCAGCGCTTTCCCCGCAGCAATACGCTCTGCGTCCAGTTTGCGACGACCAACGCCCGTAGCGATGGCTGTACCAGCGATAAGAACCTCCACCGTGAAACGCTGATCCTCGTCCGTCAGGTCCTCTTGCAGAACCCGGTATTCGGGTGGAGCAGCGCCATCCGCCTGAACTCGCTCCTGCAGGAGTGATTTCGGGTCTTTTGATGACCCTGTGCTCATGGCGACACCAAGTTCCGGATCAAGACAGCGAACCACGAATTCAGATGCCACTTCGTAGCCCTGGTCTTCCATTAGGGCACCGACCACGGCCTCAAACGCGTCAGCCACGATCGACGATTTTTCACGCCCACCGTTGGAGGCTTCACCCCGGCCAAGGGTCATGTAGCTGCCAAGCTTGAGTCGTCCGGCAGCGGTCGCAAGTGCGCGCTCTCGGACTACTTGGGAGCGTATCGCGGTGAGCTCTCCCTCAGGTGAATCCGGAGCGTCGTGAAACAAGTGATGGCCGATCCCCGCACCGAGGATCGCATCACCCAGGAACTCGAGCCTCTCGTTTGATTCCAGCACATCAGAGCCAGATTCCGGGGGATTCTCGTTCAGGTACGAGCTGTGCGTGAGCGCGAGCCTGAGCAACGACCGGTCCTTGAAACGGACCCCAAGTTGCTCCTCAAGCTCGCTCAGACGAGCATCATCTGCGAATTGCCCGGACACGCAGTCTTCCTACTTATCGTCGTCGAAAATGCCACGCGGCCACGGCGGCTGCGGGCGCTTGATCTCGCCGAAAAGCTTGCTACCCATCGAAAGGGCAAGGAAGTGCCTGAACGCTGCCACGGCTTCTTCTTTCGGCGGCGTGTAGGTCTTCACGAAAGTCGGTGGAGCGTCTTCAAACACAAATGTCGGCGTGCCGAAAATGCCCAGTTCCGCGGCCCGTTCGTGGTCCGCTCCGACCTTCTTCAAGGTCTCCGGGTCGTCCAGCTCTTTCTCGAAGCTGTCCATCTCCAGGCCGCTGTCACGCGCAATCTCAAGGATCACGTCCTTTTCGCGAACATCTTTGCGGTCCACGTGCCGTGCCTCAAGCAAACTCATGAAGAATTTGTTGTGCAGATCACTTCCCTGGCTTTTGGACGCCTCACCGGCGCAAAGTGCAAGTAGTCCACGGCTCTCGTAGTCCTCGCCCTGCTCCCATGCTTTCCAGTCATCGCCCTCTTTGTTGTTTACCTGTTCTAGAGCAAAGCTCCTCCAGGTTATCTCCAGCTCGTCGCCAAGTTCTTCCTTCACGTCGGCAAGCCAACTGCCCGCCTGTTTGACCCACGGTCAGGTGAAGTCGATAAATATCTCGGTCTTGATCTTGTTATTTGTCGTCAAGATGTACCTCCGGTCCTCAGCGCATCCGGCCTCTGAACGTCATCGTCAGATCGTCGGATGCCCAGATAGTCTAGTTTCGGTGTCAAGCCGGGTCAAAACGCGATTACTCGTGCCAATTGGCGAGAGGTGTTTTGATACCCCTCCGCTAGACTGAGATTCTGCCAACAGAACGGTGCCCCATTTAGCCCCTTCAGCCTCCCGTTTTCATCATGCCTAACGTCTCCAATCTCATGGGAAACTCCCTGCCCACTGACATCATCGATGTCCTGCGGTCGGCAGCGCGCGTTGCATCTCAAGAGCCCGGTTTAGCCAGCGAGTTGTACCTGGTCGGAGGAATGGTCAGGGACATGTTGCGAGGTGAGGGCTCCGGCGATATCGACTTGTCGGTTGTCGGAGACGGCCCCGGATTTGCCTCTGCGTTGGCCCGCGATCTCAATGGCAATGTTACTAAGATCTCCGAGTTCGGGACGGCTGCGATAGCTGCGGCGTCTCTCGACATCGATGTCGCTACAGCGCGGGCCGAGACGTATGAACACCCGGGTGCGCTTCCACAAGTGTCGGCATCAGGCATCACGGAAGACATGGCCCGGCGTGATTTCACGATCAATGCGATGGCCATAGACCTGTCCGGTGGCGGTTGGGGTGAGCTGCTCGATCCGTACGGCGGAATGGCCGATTTGATGATGAAGCGAATTAAGACGCTTCACCAGGACAGCTTTGCTGACGACCCGACCCGTGCATTGCGAGCCGTGCGTTACGAAGCCAGACTGGGGTTCAAACTCCAAGCCACGACGGTCAAAGATATTCAGCGAGACTGCGTTCATTTTGACGCAGTGTCCCCCGCTCGGATCCTGGCCGACATTAGGTACATCCTAGGAGAATCGCAACGCGTTGACGCCCTGACGAGGGCGGAAGAGCTTGGGATTCTTGGCTGTATTTCACCTGCTCTCCGGATACCCCGCCGATCTTTGCAAGCCATTCGAGAGACGCCGACGCGTGAGCCAGTGTTTCATGTGGCGCTTATCGGAGCACGCCTCACGAAGGCGGAAGCGACAACCTTGATCGACCGAATCGAGCCACCGGCCGATTGGCGAGAGGTTCTACTGGCAGGAACTAAATATCAGGAGATCGCTTCCGTGCTTGAGCGCTCTGATCTCCGGCCGAGCGAGATCGCAGACCTGCTGGAAGGATTCTCTCCTCTGTCGCTTGAGGCGCAACTTCAACTCGCCCCGGCAACACGACAGAAGGCGGCGCTTCGTTCGTGGCTGGAAGAACTTCGATTCCGAAAACCACTCTTGACCGGCAACGATCTCCTTGAGGCAGGGGTGCCACAGGGTCCAATTATGGGACGGTTGATGGATGAATTAAGACGGGCGAATCTCGATCGATCTGTCGGGACTCGGGATGACGAGTTGTCGCTGGTGAAGCGTCGACTTCCAATGTTGTTAGCGGGCGAGAGCGGCAAATAACCGATGGACCGCATTCAGGCCGTTGCATCCAACATGGCCGGCTGGCACGACTCCTCGTTGCGAGCGCTTGGACGCACTACGCGCAGGACCGATTCGTTGTGGTCGTGCGAAGAAGGTCCCGGGAGCATCTGCCACATGGCTATCCCCCTGGTTCCACCCGATTCCATCGACAAACAACTGGCGAAAATAGAGGCGTTCGCAGAGCGAAGGACCGGTCAGAATATTGTGGTGCCCGATTTCTGGGGCGGGCTTAATCTGGGCGAACGCGGTTTCATCCCCTCTCCATATAGTGCGGTGAGCGAACTGTTCTGGCGACCACCCAGTGCCCAGATCGACCCGTAGGAGCTTCCGGAGGGGTTCAAGATCGAAGAGGTGTCTGACCGCGACGGCCTCCGGAAGTTTGAGCGGGTCAGCATGCGTGGTTTCGGAAGCGAGGACCAACTTGAAACGCTGGGGCCATTCAGAGTCCACGCTCCCGGCATCCTTGATGATCCACGTATGCACGTCCACATAGGCCGTGTCGACGGTATTCCGGTCACCGGCGCAATCGCGTACGTCTCCGAGCGGGTGGTCGGGATATACGTCGTTTCAACCTCACTGGAGAATCGTCGCCGGGGTTACGGGGAGGCGATCACACGCGCAGCCATCAACGCCGCACCAGAGTTACCGGCATGGCTGGATCCGTCCGAAATGGCGACTCAGATGTATCGTCGCCTCGGGTTTGAGCCAATCACCCTGTACACCGCGTGCTTACGGCCCGACGCGGTGTAGATAGTCGCGGTGTCTTGCGGGGGGGGTATGGGAGACACAGACCCACCCCAGAGACAACAAACCTACCCGGGCCGACCAACCCACCCTGAGGCACTCGAAGGGCGGTCAGTTCAGCGGCACGCCGATTCAGAGCACCAACCAACTAATTGTCATCCCCGATCAACAGCGTCGCCCTAAAACGGGCGAAAGAAGCCCCTCCACTACATCGGGTAGTGCCCGAGAACAAGATTGGGCAGCACCCCAGGCAGCTCTACGCCCGGGCGGCCAGTCGTTGCCTGTGGAACAAGTACTGCTGGGCGTATGCGGCGTCTTCGCCGAACTTCTCACGGGCCATCTTGCCGATACCGTCGTTAGACATCTTCTCCGTAGCCCCGTACCACTCCTCCATCGCGCGCCTCACCCATCGGTCCACCGGAAACGCCTCGCCTTTGCGCAAAGAGAACGCCAGCACACAGTCCGCTATTTTCGGACCGACACCGTCAAGCGAAACCAGAGCGTCTCGGGCCTCTTCGTATGACATATCCAACAGTGGTTCCAGAGCAAATTTTCCTGATGCCACGGCAACAGCCGCACCCTCCAGATACCGCGCCCTGAATCCCCATGCCAGATCACGCGCCGCCTGCTCCCCTGCTGCCGCTACCGCTTCCGGGCCGGGGAACGCAAAATCGCCCGGACCGGGACCGATACGTTCACCCTGGGTCGACGCCAACCCTGCCATATTCAACTTTATTCGGGGAATGTTGGAAGTGGCCGAGCAAATGAACCCGCACAAGCACTCCCACGGATCCTGCCGTAGCAGTCGCAATCCAAGGTAGTCAGATAGAGCGGGGCCGAGGCCGAGGTCGTCTGCGTACTTTGACCGCAGCCCTTCTAAATCATCATCGAGCCCCAGATAGGCGCGGACGTGGTCGATATCGGCAGGGTCGCCCGATACGGTCTGTACCGATAGCCCACTTAAAACTGACCTGACCTCAAGTACAGATCGTCCCACCACGCCTCTATAGCCAGACTCGTCTTCGAGAGCGTTCCACCGGAACGACTGACCGCCATCGATGGTTCCCGATAAATCAAACTCGGAGACGGGGTAGAAAGTGGCTCCGCCAGAATCCAGTCCGGAGATTAGTCCGCTCAACTTTGAGCCTCGTCGCTGACTTTCTGATGCCAGCGACTCACGCGTGCGGCCAACTCGGAAGCGCGGACGATCTCGATATCACAACCGGGTAACGCGTCACGGAACGCAGCCCCGTATCCGCGAGTGGCCATCCGAGAGTCCAGAACGATAAACACGCCGCGGTCGGACCTACTGCGGATCAGTCGACCGAATCCCTGCCGAAACCGGAGAACGGCCGACGGCACTGCGTAGTCGCCAAATCCGTCGTCGTACAACTCAGATCGTGCCGAAAATATGGGATCGCTTGGGACGGGGAACGGCAATCGAGCGACAATGAGTGCGCCAATGGACGACTCTTCCAGGTCGACACCCTCCCACAGGCTCGCAGCCCCGAGTGCGACCGTTTCTTTATTGGCGTCCAGCGCGCGCATCACCCTGTGCGGCGGTCCATCAATCCCCTGCGCCACCAGTTTGATGTTCTCCGCCTCAAGACCCGGCCTGATCGCGCTCCGGGTGGCGTTCAGCGCCGAGTTGGATGTAAACAGGACCAGTGTCCGGTCCCTGAGTTCCATCGCCACGTCTTTGATGGCCTGCGCCACGGCTTCGTTGAAACCGGGACGGTTAGGTTCCGGGATGTCGCCGGGGACCAACACAAGGGCCGCTTTTTTGAAATCAAACGGCGATCCCAGGGCGATCTCGTTCCCGCTGTCCACACCCAGAGTCTCTCGTATCCTGTCGAATCGCCCTTCATCGGCGAGTGTTCCGCTGGTCAGGATGACGCATCGCTCGCGCTCAAACAACGTGTCCCGCAACGCCGGTCCTACGGCTAGGGGTGCACCGCTGACTGCTATCGGGCCGTTGGGTGGGCGGGCGGAAAGCCAGCACACCATGCCCTCATCGGGTTCGGGAATTCCCGCACGAAGACCTTTTCGGAACTCTTCGATCGACTCCTGCGCCGCCGTTACGTTCAATCGCACGGCCTGGAGGTTACGGGTCTCCAGGGAGTTGGGCGCTCGATCTATCGCTACACCGATGTCGCGTAGACCCAGCGACACCGTAGACGCCGACAGGTCAAAGTTGTCCCAGACGATCTCAAGGTCTGACCACGCCGGTTGCTGGCGAGTTCCCTCGGTGATCCTCATGTCGTTCCCAGAGAAACCACGCCCCGGCGTAAGAGTCGTCATGGTTTCTTTTAGCGTCTTGAACAGATCGGTCGCGGCAGATCGAGCCCTGCCGACCGCCTCAAGTAATCCCGCCGCCAGCGTCTCGGCAGCCGGGTCCGCCTGCGCTGCCGCCCGTAACGCCCGTATTGCATCGCTCACGATGCCACGGTCGCCCGACAGGCTGGACAGATCAGTTTCGATCTGGCGTTGATCTACTCGGAATCCTAAGTTGTTTGTGGCGACCGATTCCAGATGATGTGCCTCGTCGATAACCAGGGCGTCGTGCTCGGGAAGCAGCCCTCCGCCCATGACAAGATCGGCGAGCAGTAGCGAATGATTGATGACAACGATGTCTGCGCCGTGTGCCCTGCCGCGTGCGGCGCGCAAAAAGCATGGACCGTCGGGCGCAGGACACCCGCGTGCACCCTGCGCCGAGATCTTCGTAAAGGCGGCCTGGTCCTCCCGGTTAAGCCGTAACTCACCGCGATCGCCGGTCGACGTAGACTCCATCCAGACCATCGTCTTGGCGAGTAACCGAGCCTCTGGGACCGTCATATCGCCGGATGATTTTGAGTGGGTCCATCGCCGGTAGCATAGGTAGTTGGATCGGCCTTTTAACTGGGCCGTGGAGAGCGAGCCTTCGGGATATCCGATGGCTTGAAGGACTGATTGCGCCGCCGGGATGTCTTTCGCCATCAACTGTTCTTGCAGGTTGATGGTGTTGGTCGACACTATGACCGTACGACCGCCTCCCAGGGTGTGAAGCGCGGCGGGCACCAGGTACGCAAGCGATTTCCCCACACCCGTCCCTGCCTCGATGATCAGATTCTCGCCGGTTTCTATTGCCGCAGCGACCGACTCAGCCATCCGCTCCTGTTGCGACCGGTGCTCGAAACCCACCAGTTCACGAGACAGGTGTCCGTCTGCCCCGAACACGTCGGAGACGTCCCCTTCCGGGGTAATCGTTTCAGGGCTCTCGGTTTGCTCTGGCTCCCCAGGTCCTCCGAGTGACGGTAGTTCATCTGTAGGCAGGTCTGCCCGGCTCGAACGCAACACGCGTAACCGACTGCCGAGTTCGCGAGGGTCCGGACGGACCTCTCCCGCAGCCTGCAAGGCCGCCGCCGAGTCCATGTGGTCGAGGATCCGACCGGCCAGAATCCCGGTGGTCCACCCGGAAGCGGCCGAAAGTCGACTGAACTCCGACAACACGCCCGGAGGAAGTGCGGCCAGCTTGTCCAACATCAACAGAAAGAGGTCTCTCGTGACCACCGCGTCAGAGAGCGCCCGGTGCGGACTTTCGTGAATCAGCCCCATGGCTATCCCGAGTCCGCCGAGGTTGTACTCGGTGGCGCCCGGCAGAAGCGCGTATGTCAGGTCGTACGTATCAAAAGTCTGTGTTCGAACAGGTACGCCGTTCCGGGCAAGGAACCCGGCGTCGAACGCCACGTTGTGGCCGATCATCGGGTAGTCGCCCAGGAACTCTATGAGGCCCGGAAGAACGTCCCCTATCGATGGAGCATCTGCAACGTCCTGGTTGGATATGCCGGTCAGTTCCGTGATGAAGGGAGGGATATCACGGCCCGGGTTGATGAGCGTGCTGTACTGCTCGATCTCCTGGTGGCCTCGGAACTTCACCGCGCCGATCTCGATGATCCTATCAGTGCGTTGATCCAGTCCGGTGGATTCAATATCCAACGAGACCATGATCGTCTGATCCAACGATTCGCTCAGGCTCGGCTGCCATCCCTTGGATTGCGTCACGACCGCGACTCACCCGGGTTGTTTTTCGGATTGCTCTCCGGGGGTTTTTGGGTCGTCAAATAACGAAGGCGGCCGACATGCAGGTCAACTCCGGCCTTCACTCCCCCGGCCCGGATAATCTCCGCCAGTTCCGCCGAATTACGTGGGTCTCCATCGATCTCGGTAACGCCGGACGCAAGTCCGTGTTTGGAGTGCGCGTCTGATCCGCCCGTGGATGGGTAGCCCAGCATCGTTGCCACCTCCAACGCAAAGTTATTGTCGGTCTCCGGCGTCGCACCGTTCACTACTTCGAGGGCGTGGGCGTGCTTCAGAAGCGGAATCTCGGACGCACCGTTTACGTCGCCCGGCTCGACACCGGCCTCACGGGTCAGGATGCATCTCTGTGGCCCTGGCGCGTGTAGATGTCGGAACGGGTGCGCGAGGACGACAGCAGCTCCAGATTTATTTGCCCGTTCTCCCAGGAGAGGAAGCTTACGCATGTCCGAGTGGTATCCGTTCTCGCCTATAACAAGGGCATGCCCGGCGTCGGTCTCCACCTCAAGCGCCCGGAACAATCGAATTCCGGTCTCGCCTTGAACGTGGTCAATCTCCTCATCCGTCCAGGAATGCGTGTGCTCCGTCAGGCAAACGCCGTCCAGCCCAAGGCGTATCGCCTCTTCCATGAGCTCTTCCGGTCTGAGGCTACTGTCCCCGCTGCCGCGGGTCGTGTGTACGTGAAGGTCTAGCAGCAAGAGCGGACTAAAGCCCCGCCTTCCGGAGTGTGAGTTCGATATTTTCAGGAGACGGGTCCAGCTGTTTGGCGTCGATCGCCGCCATCACCTCGATAACGGCGTCGGTCACGGGAGTCTCTACACCCGCTTTTCTGCCGGTCTCCGCTACGAACCCGTTCATGAAACCTGTCTCAGACCGTCGGCCCTTGGTTATGTCCTGGGCCATCGACGACTTCCAGTTCACGCCTCCTGATCCACTCGGAACGAGCATGTTGTCCAGCTCTTCGTAAACATCGCCCTGATCTGCGCTGGCCCATTTTTCGCCCGATACGCCACGTATGTTCGCCAGATTGAACCCTGCGGCCAATCCCACCGTGGCGCACTCCTTCAGGAGCATGATCGTTATCTGGCGGCCACGCGCCGTGGAAACGACATCGATACCGCCCTGTAACGTCATCGCCTGAATCGGGTTTCCTGAGGCGTTCTGGCAGAGCTTGGTCCAACGCTCGCCAAATAGATTGTCCGTGGCAAAAGAACCATCGACCACCGACATGATCTCGGCCAGCTCTTCTGTTCGGGGGGTAATAGAACCGTCGTGCTCACCGGCGCGGAATACGTCATGTCCCAACTCCCGGCCGGTCTTTTCTGCGCCGCGTATGACTTTTCCCGGTTCCCAGACCGCTACCGAAATCCCGGACATGATCAGTCCAACGGCCCGGCCATCGCCAACCGCCTCAGCCAGTGCGCCGTCCGTCCAGCAGTTCTGGGAAGCTACGATGTAGCCCTCAGGCTTGACGAGCCGATCTATAAACGCCCCGGCCCATTTTGTGTCGTACGCCTTCATAGCGACGAAACCGATATCGAACTCGTTTCCCGGTGCAAGTGACTGCGCTTCTTCGATGTGCAGCGCCCTGATCTTCTGGGTAAACGGCTTGTGCGGCCCGGTGGCCGAGATGCCATCCGACTTGAGCTTTTCGATCTGCTCTGGCCAGCCGTCGATCAACGTTACGTCGTGGCCGTCTCTGGCGAGGAACGCACCAATATAGGAAGCAATTGCGCCAGATCCGATGAAGCCTATTTTCTTTTTGGCTGCTGCCAATGGAGCCTCCTCAAAAGGGGGATAAAGTGATCTCACGGGCTATCGGCATAACCGCTCAGTAGATGCTTTCAAAGCGCAGCCGGAATCCGGTTGCCGAGTATACAGCCGGGTCGTGTTCGGGGAGCGTTTGCCAAAGCATTTTGAGGACGTTTCTAGGCGTTATTCCGTCAGCTGGAGTCGGTCGTTTCACGATCCCGATCACGGAGTTGCGCCGGATCGCCGCGTCTAAGGCGCGCAGGGGTGATCGGGCGGTGTATCATCCCGCTCGGCCCGTACTGAGATATCCAACGGGACAGATAAGAAATTTAACCGCACGCGCTAGACAGCGCCGACGATAATCCTGATCGCTGGAGTGAATATGAAAGCCGCACGACTCACCTCCCCGCAAACCTTTGAGATGGTGGATATCGATACTCCATCGTGTGAAGAAGGTCAGGTGCTAATTAAGGTCCAGGCATCCTCTGTTTGTGGCAGCGACATCCACAGCAGCTACCACGGCATGGCGAAGGAAGAAGACTACCCGCTTCCCCCTGGACGGCCCTGTCACGAGATCGGCGGAGTGGTCGTCGAGAGCAAGACAGATGAGATCAACGTCGGCCAGCGGGTAGTGGTCCTTGCGGGACCGACCTTCGGCGGACTTCAGGAATATGTCGCTCAGACCCCGGACAAAGTCCTTCCCGTCCCGGACGGCGGCGGTTCTATCGAAGAGTGGGTCATGTGCCAGCACTCAGGAACGGTGCTTTTCTCGGCCGGTTATTGGAACAACCCGGCCGGCAAGACCATCGGCGTACTCGGCCAGGGCGGCATCGGTCTCTCCTTCACCATGCTTGCGGCCGCACAGGGCGCAGAGCAGGTGATCGGCATCGACCTCGTCGAGGCCCGGCTGAAGAAGTCCACCGAGATGGGCGCTTCGTCTACTCTCAACCCGGACGACGTCAACCTTGTCGAGGCCATCGACGACCTTACGGACGGCCAAGGTCTTGACTATGTCATCGACGCCAGCGGTGCGGCTGAAGGTCTGAACACTGTCGTCTCCATCGTGAAGCGACACGGCACGATCATCAACTTCAGCCTGCTTGGCGGCCGATCGACCGATTTCAACCACTCAGCATGGATGCGCAAAGCGGCGACGATCATCCCAACGCAGGTCGCAGGCACGGACCGCCCGACCGACACGATTCGCCAGATGATCCGCATGAAGGAAGTTGGCTACGTAGACCCGGGCAAGCTGATCTCCCACACGGTCGGATTCGGCGTGGATGACATCCAGGGCGCGTACGACATGTACTCAGACCACAGCGACGGCGTGATCAAAGTCGTCATGAAACAGGACTAACAACCCCGATGTCCCCGGAGATCCTCCGGGGACCCAAGGCGGCAAACAGGCGCATCGCTCTGCGGTGCGCGAAAGGAACTTCAAAACCCAATGAAAGCGGTACAGCTCACAGGACCCCGAAAGCTTGAGTACATCGAGGCGCCAGACCCGGTCGTCGCAGACGGCCAGGTCCTCCTCAAAATCGAGCAGACATCCGTATGCGGTAGTGACACCCACCTCTCCTACGAGCCGACACTGCCGGAAGAGCGATACCCGTCCGTGCCGGGCGCACCGTGCCACGAGATCGCCGGCACGATCGTGGAGTCCCGAAACCCGGATTACCAGGTCGGTCAGCGCGCCATCGTGCTGCCGGATTACAACCCGGACACCGGCCCGTCCGGTGGTGGACTGGCCGAGTACATCGCCAGCAGCCGTATTATCGCCCTTCCGGACCACGGCGACCTTGGTGACTGGGTAATGTGCCAGCCGTCCGGAACGGTCCTTTACTCGGCACGCCAGTGGGGTAACGCCTCCGACAAGCGCATCGCCATCCTTGGCCAGGGCGCAATTGGCCTGTCGTTCACGATGATCGCCGCAGCGCAGGGCGCACGGCAGGTGATCGCGATTGACCTTGAGGACTACCGGCTTGAAAAGGCCACCGAGATGGGCGCTACCGACACCATCAATGCCGACAATGAGAACGTCGCCGAGGCCATCCAGGAGATGACCAAGGGCGAAGGAGTTGACGTGGTAGCTGACGCTTCCGGTGACCCTGAAGGCTTGAACCAGGCCGTTAGCCTGGTCAATCGTTTTGGTCTGATCGTCGGTTTCAGCCTCGTATCAGCGACCGAGCCCGTTGTGTTCAACCACCAGGCATGGATGCGCAAGGCCGCCCGCCTCGCACCGACCGTATCTGGTGCGTCCCCGACGCCGACAGAGGCCATCGAGAAGATGGTGGCTCTTCGTGAGCGCGGCTGGGCCGACCCCGCGAAGCTAATCACGCACAGGGTTGGCTGGGACGGCATTCCGGATGCTTACGAGATGTATGCAAACCGGTCCGACAAGGTCATCAAGGTTGTGATGGACATCAACGCCTAGAGATTTCGGAGACCGGGATGAAGGCCTACCAACTGACCGGGCCGCGCCGTCTGGACCTTGTCCAGGCGGACGACCCGACGCCGGAGGACGGAGAAGTCGTCCTCAAGGTGCAGCACAGTTCTATCTGTGGCAGCGACGTCCATCTGAACTACGAGCCAACGCTCCCGGAAGAGCGTTACCCGATGTTTCACGGATCGCCCTGCCACGAGATAGCGGGAACCATCGTCGAATCGCGAAATCCGCGGTTTGAGGTAGGAACTCGCGCCATCGTCCTTCCAGAATCAGCGGTGTCCGCAGGTGGACACCGCGGCGGCGGGCTTGCGGACTACATTGCCAGCTCAAAGGTCATCCCGCTGCCGGACTACGGCAGCACGGCTGACTGGGTCATGTGCCAGCCCGCGGGAACAGCTCTTTACTCAGCTCGACGCTGGGGATCTACCGACGATAAGCGCATCGCAATCATGGGTCAGGGCGCCATAGGCCTGTCGTTCACCAACATAGCCGCAAACCAGGGTGCACAGCAGGTGATCGCTATCGATCTGATTGACTACCGCCTTGATGCAGCGAACAAGTTCGGTGCGACGGACACGATCAACCCTGATCGCGACAACGTGATCGAGGCGATTGAAGAGATGACTAACGGCGAGGGCGTAGACGTTGTGGTCGACGCATCGGCCGACCCTGACGGCATCAACCAGGCCATCCAGATGGTCAACCCACGCGGCCTGATCATCGGCTTCTCGCTTGTTCCTATAGAGGATCAGGTGGTTCTGAATCACCAGGCATGGATGCGGAAAGAAGTCTTCATCCATCCCACCAGCTCCGGCGGTGATCCCAACCCGACGGAGTCCATCGCCGCAATGGTGGACCTCAGAGACAGAGGCTGGATGGATCCGGCGCTTTTCACCACACATCGCATTGCCTGGGAAGATATCCCGGACGCATACGAGATGTATTCACACAGGCGAGACAACGTCATCAAGGTTGTCATGGAGATCAATGCTGAGTAACGGCACGGTGGTAGCGTCCGTATGAGGGCGTACCAGCAAACAGGACCACGTCGACTTGAACAGGTAGACGTAGATAACCCAAAACCGGCGGACGGTCAGGTCGTCGTGAAGATCGAGTGTGGCTCGGTCTGCGGTAGCGACACGCATGTCCGGTACCAGCCCGTGCTCCCGGAGGAGCAGTACCCGCTACCTGCGGGCGCTCCATGTCATGAGATCGCCGGGACTATTGTCGAAAGCCGAAATCCTGAGCACCCTGTCGGAGAGCGCGTGATCGTTCTTCCGGACCCGTCATCTCCCGGAGGGCCCGGTGGCGGACTTGCGGAATATATCGCCAGCGGCCTCTTGATCAGCCTCCCCGAATCCGGCACCACGGAGGACTGGCTAATGTGCCAGCCCACCGGGACCGTCCTGTACTCAGCACGTCGCTGGGGTCAGTCCACCGACAAGCGCATCGCCGTGATCGGCCAGGGAGCCATCGGGCTGTCGTTCACGATGATCGCCGAGCGAACCGGTGCGAAGCAGGTCATCGGCATTGATCTCCTGGACTACCGGCTGGACAAGGCCCGTGAACTGGGCGCAACCGACACCATCAACGCCAACTCTGAGAATGTTGTCGAGGCGCTTGCCGAAGTAACAAACGGTGAAGGCGTCGATGTGGTCGTAGACGCATCCGCAGACCCGGACGGACTCAACCAAGCCGTGAGCCTTGTCAATATGTACGGCACGATCATCGGCTTCAGCCAGATACCGCGAGATCAACTTCCGACCTTCCGTCACCCTGACTGGATGATGAAGGAAGCCCAGATTATTGCCACCGGATCATCCCTCTCCCAGACACCCACGGAGGCGATACAGACCATGGTCGGTCTACGCGATCGTGGTTGGCTTGACCCGTCTGTTTTGATCACCCATCACTCGTCCTGGGACGACATCCCGGACGCGTACGAGATGTACGCCGGGTACAAGGATGGGGTCATCAAAAACGTCCTCGACATTGCAGGCGCAAGTAATTCAGGAGTCGTGGCATGAAGGCCTACCAACTGACGGGCCCACAAACCCTGGAACAGGTGACTGCACCCGATCCTGAGCCAGAGGACGGGCAGGTCCTGCTCAAGATCGAGCACGTATCGATCTGCGGCAGCGACACCCACATGAACTTCCACCCGACTCTTCCAGAAGAGCAATATCCGTTCGCCCCCGGCCTCCCCTGCCACGAGATCGCAGGAACGATTGTCGAGAGCAAGAATCCCCAGCACGCCGTCGGGCAACGGGCGATCATTCTGCCGACGTTCAACCCGGGTGTTGGCATGACCAATGGCGGTCTTGCAGAGTACATCGCCAGCGAAAAGGTGATCCCCCTCCCGGACTACGGGGACACCTCTGACTGGGTGATGTGCCAGCCCGCTGGTACGGCAATTCAAGCGAGTCGCGAGTGGGGAACCACTGACGACAAAACCTTCCTGATCATGGGACAGGGAGCGATCGGCCTTTCGACCACCGCCGTGGCATCCCGCATGGGTGCGATGCAGGTGATCGGCGTTGATCTTGACGATTACCGCCTGGACAAAGCCGCCGAACTGGGAGCGGATGCGACCCTGAATCCAGATCGTGACAACCTGCTTGAAGCCGTAATGGATCTGACTGACGGCAAGGGCGTCGACGTCGTGGTTGAGGCCACCGGCGACCCCAACGGCATCAATGTTGCAATTGAACTTGTTCGACACCAGGGCACCATCGTGGGCTTCACCCTGTTGGCAGCCGGTGAACCCAGCATGCTCAGACACATGGAATGGATGCGGAAGGAAGTTCGCATTCTCCCCACCAACGCAGCTGGCGCTCTAGACCCGATCGCGCCGATCGCCGACATGGTCAGATTGAGGGATCGCGGTTGGTGGGACCCTGCCGAGTTAATTACGCATCGCGTTGGATGGGACCAGATCCCGGATGCGTACGAAATGTATTCAGATCGCTCCGACGGTGTAATCAAGGTAGCGATATCCATCGAGTGATAAACAGTGATCGCGGCGTGGCCGACTTTCGGTCCGCTGCCCGGCCCCAAATCAGAAAACTAGATCAGAAAA
>Ga0114999_10003396_pt1 | contig 19999 bp, 19 predicted proteins | sample ArcticOcean_MG_C_3_FD_89820 | JGI IMG/M metagenome (GOLD analysis project Ga0114999, IMG submission 89820) | Marine microbial communities from western Arctic Ocean - ArcticOcean_MG_CB8_126 | ecosystem: Environmental > Aquatic > Marine > Oceanic | place: Arctic Ocean: Canada Basin | collected...
ATATATCGGCAATAATCGGCGATAGGTCTACCGACATGCGTTTATGGATGGAAAGCTCCGATATATTGAGTCATTTATGGACACTAAAGAGATTATTGAAGGCCTGATGCCTGACGACCGCCATAATGTGGTGCCGGCTGCCTGGGCGATTATCCATTCAAATGACACACAAATGCTCAGCGCAGTTTCCGATGCCTTGCCGGTTATTGCAACGGCGGTAAACCATCTTCCCCCCAATAGCGAGCCAGCCTTTCGAGATTATCGTTTTGCGCCTGCGTTGGCGGTCCCTGTCCTAACCTGCTTCAAACAGGCCGATAGTTGCAGATGTAGTCTGTATCCGGCATCAAACGGCCTGGATCCTGAAAAAGAACAGCGCCTCGGTTTTATCAAAATCATAAAAGAAGAAGACCACCTTGAGGAATACAGGGTTGAATACACGTGTATCTGTGCTCATGGTGAAACACACTTTGAAACGATATTGGACGAGAGTTACCCCTATCCTCTATGGTACTGGAAAAGGGTGGACCGTCCCCTATCAGGATCATAAATGAAGATCTGTTCAAATACCCATGGCGTTTGCCAGCACATGATTCGTATAATCGAAATATCTCTTCCATATACCCTCGGAATAGGAAACCTGAAATGACCAGATCCACCGTTACCTTAAAACAAGACGTCTGTGAAACGATAGATACCCGTCGCGAGGATATTATCCATATTGGGGAAACCATTATGGATACCCCCGAACTGGGGTTTAAAGAACAACGGACCGCCGACCGGGTGAAAGACACCTTCAAACATCTGGGTTTGCCCTATGAAGATGGCCTGGCCCTCACCGGCGTGAAAGCGATTCTTCGGGGTGCAAAACCCGGTCCGACGGTCGCGCTCATGGGGGAACTGGATGCGCTTCAAGTCCCTGGACATCCACGCGCTGATGCTAATACGCAGGCGGCCCATGCCTGCGGCCATAATGCCCAGATCGCGGGACTCATGGGGGCAGCGATGGGACTCACCCAGTCTGGCATTTCCGAACAACTGGCGGGTAACATCGTCTTCTTTGCCGTGCCTGCGGAAGAGTATGTTGAAATCAACTACCGGATCGGATTGATTAAATCGGGGCAAACCACGTTTCTTACGGGGAAACAAGAACTGGTACAATTGGGCCAGTTCGACGACATTGACATGGCCATTATGATTCACACGACGGGGCCCGATGTCTCCCACGGCAGTATGGGACTTTCTCCCTCCTCCAATGGTTTTGTCGCCAAGAACATCCGTTTTCTTGGCAAAGCCTCGCATGCCGGTGGATCGCCCGAGAGAGGGGTGAATGCCCTGTACGCGGCTCAGTTGAGTCTCAGTGCGATCAATGCCCAGCGGGAAACGTTTCGCGATGAGGATTGTGTACGCGTCCATCCGATTATTACCAAGGGCGGGGATCTGGTTAATATCATACCAGCGGAAGTGACGATGGAAACCTATGTCCGCGCCAAAACAGCCGATGCCGTCCTGGATGCCTCCCATAAGGTGGATCGGTCTTTACGTGGTGCGGCCATGGCCATGGGCTGCACCGTGGAAATCGAAACCGTCCCCGGCAACCTGCCGTTACGTAACGACCCGACCTTAGCGGATGTGTTCCGGGACAATGCAGGCCAGTTGTTCGGTAAAGAAACCTATCGTGATTACGGCCATGGCGGCGGTTCGACGGATGCAGGGGATCTGAGTCAGTTCATGCCCTTGCTCCATCCTATGATGACGGGTGCGGCAGGCACGCATCACCAGACCGACTGGTGTATCGCTGATCACGAAGCGGGTTATGTAGCACCTGCCAAGACCCTCGCCATGATGGCCATCGACCTGTTGGCGGATAATGCAGCAAAAGCCAACAAAGCCCTGGCCGAATTTAAACCGGTGATGTCGAAAGAAGCCTACCTGGATCTGCAACATGCGGTATTCAAAACCGAAACTTTTCCGTCCCCAATGGAGACCAGCCCGTGAATACCATATCTGTTCATGAAGCCAGAGCATTGTTCGAAAATAAAGAAGCCGTCTTTGTCGACATTCGAGATCCCGCCTCCTTCCAGGACGCCCATATTCCAGGTGCCATCCACCTGGACGATGAGAATGTGGAAGAATTTATAGACGCTGCGGATAAATCATGTACGCATATTATTTATTGCTATCATGGCAACAACAGCCAGGGCGGGGCCGCTTATTTCGAGGAACAGGGCTTTCAGGCGGTCTATAGTATGTCCGGCGGATACACGGCATGGTAAGCCTATAATATTAATGGATTTTGATTTATGATTTACGATTTATGATTGAGCCGTTTTTATGTTCCATTTAACTAAGGTAACTCAAGGTGATAGACATGTATCATCGAGAAATAGAATGTAAAAATGGTAGTCATCCCGATCGTAGCCGAGGGATCTATTTCGAGTCAGCTCGGGATGACAACCATTAGAATCAACATCTCGGCAATAGCAACTTGGGTTAGGATAGTTATAGGACCTGGGCCCACTTCTGTTCACATGCGCAGACGCCGTCTTCCGGTGAGATTAGCGGGCCAGGGATTGTCCGTGCAGGCTCGGTCATCTACTTCGCCCATCCCATCTTCACCCAGTACAATACCAATGCCCCGCGATGGTGTAAAACACTCTTTCTCAATGCCGTCAACTTGCTCATGGACAAGCCAATTCTGCACCATGATGGCCCATCAACCATGCTGGCCGCCGTCAACGAACAAACGGAGCAGAATCGGTGGGTCGTTCATCTTTTACATTATATTCCCGAACGACGAAGCCAGGATCCATATTATTGAGGATGTCATCCCTCTGTTTAATATCAAACTGACCGTCCGGGTGCCGCATACGGTAGAGAGCGTGCGCTGTGTACCACAAAATTTAGATGTAGACATTATCATCGAAGAGGGGGAGGTCATCTGTACCATCCCTAAACTTGAAGGTCATCAGATGATTGAATTGGCGTGGTAGGTCCTCCCCTATGGAAATAAATCAGGGGATCAACCGTTATACGGATTTCCCTTTCCCCGCCAGGCGATATTTACCGGGCGAAGACATCCATCCCAGTAAACGGCCAGAAGGCAGTCATTTGCCTGAAGGCCTGTTTACCGCTCATGCCTTCAGCGCGCAGACCTGGCAGGATTCAGACCGATTTCTATATGCAATAGACCTGTTCAATTATGAATACTGGTGGGAAGCCCATGAGGTATTAGAGGGATTATGGCATGAGGTGGGATCGAATACGTCGACTGGCTTGTTTATTCAAGGTCTTATTCAGATCGCGGCCGCGCTGATAAAAAAGACACAAGCCGCTCATCGCGGTGCCCAACGTCTTTCCGAAAAAGGGCGGTCTAAAGTTTTGGTCCAGCCAGGGATCTTTCTGGGGATTGATGTAAGCCTATTCACCCAAGACACCGATTTATTCATTACCAACGGCAAATCAGCCCCCCCCGTCATTAAACTGAAAATACATTAATTCCCCGATGAGATGGTGTCCTCCGGATACGCATTGATCACTTCGTGATTCGCTGATTCGCTGATTCGCTGATTCGCTGATTCGCTGATTCGCTGATTCGCTGATTCGCTGATTCGCTGATTCGCTGATTCCCTTTACTATCCCACAAACCTCTCCGCCAACCCCTCATCCACCAACTGCTGATTCAAATACACCCCATCCACCAAAATCCGCGCGCCATCATCACACCCCGCCAGATACCACACATCCGCGACATACCGGCCCTCATTGTCCGGGCGACTGGTCGCCAGGACAATGAGGGGGATAACCCAAGTTGTTCCGTCACAAACGCCTTTGCCTGCACGCCGGCCTGTGTCGACAGCTCCGGTGTATTAATCCCTCGAAGCCGCAACCTCTGGGTAGATTGCATGTGGAAACCAAGATCGATCTTCACCAGAAGCGTGTCACCATCCACAACTCGAACAACCCGGGCGCCATAGGTGTACAGACGGTCGGAAGAATCGTTTACCGGCTTCAGCACAAACCGCCCGTCCTGCGTCTCCGAGGCGACCGTCTGCCCATCTTCTATCTCATCCAAACCGGCCGTCGGTCCGGTGTACGCTATGCCGAAGCCGACGTCAATATGAATCGGATTCCCCGTACTCGATCGGCAACCCCTGTACCTATGCAACGTTCCATATCTCGGCGTCAGGACTTTGGTCCCGATGTCTACTGAGGGATCAGCCGAAATAGCAGGAAGGGTGCCTCGCTCTACGGCTTTACGCTTAATCGCGGTATGTTACTCGCGTACCGTCCACTGTCGTTCTGATGCCACCTGTAAATAAAAGCGCCGATGGGCGGCTTGGGGAATAGATAACGTCTGTCGGTAATGAGACCAGGAGAGGTTTGCATACGTGTGCAAACGGGTGAAATTTTCGTAAAACTGAAAAAGGTCATACACCAGGCGTTCCGCCATGCCTAGCTCCTCACTCAGGCGAAGCAGGATCTGACGGGCAAACGTTTCATCTCGTTCTTCCAGACGCCGATGCAGCACCGCCCCGATCTCCCAGTAGGTTCGCACCTTCTCCATCTCCATCTCCACCGCCCGTTGCGCCCGTTTCTTCCCCGACGTAATCACTCCGACGACCTCATCCCGCAAGGTCTCATATTCAGATGGTGACAGTTCACTCATGTTCTACCTCTATCACTAACAACCAAGCGGTATTGCCAGTAGGCGCTCCTCATCATATACGTCCGAGATGCACTTGAAGAACAGCATCGGCAAGATATACGTCTTGAAATCGGCGGCATCATTTGCCTGATCGACAAAACCTTCCCGCTAACAGCGCCGCACCATGCCATACCCATAACCGCCCTATAGCGGACAACTGCCCACTATTTCACGCTTCACGTTTCACTCATGCCGCCCAGCGATCCCATTGGTTCTGATTCTAAACCGGAATCCGCACCTGAGGCTCAAATCCCAACTCCCGCTTGATCAGCGAAATGTCATACACCGGGTCATAGGCATGGCCGGGTTGCTCATAGTGAGACAGGTCCAATGCATCGGCGTCAGCACCGTACCACGCCCGGAGAATATCCGGTATCGGATCAGCCGCGCAGGCCGGATAGCCGACGGCATTCATGATCCGTACGCCCGACTTATGCGGTGCTTCAGCGGCCATTGAGAAACATCGTAAGGCATCAGAGGCATACATGATCGACAGCCCGCCGAGTGCCCATGCCGTTAGAGGCCCCGCCTTTCTGGGTGACGGCGTTGAATCATCCGGGGCAATACCTGCAAGCCGGATATTGATAAAATCGAGGGCATCAATCTGCCGGGAAAGGTATTTCGTCACCTCTTCCATCAGGTATTTGGATTCACCGTAGCCATCGCGATCTAAACATGGATGATCATCCGGTATCGGCACCTGCAACGGACGAAATTTAACCGACTGGAACCCGATCGCGGCAATCGAACTCGCTAACACAAACTTCTTGCATCCGCGGGCGATGCCGTATCGCAGCAGTTGATGCGTGCCCAGGACATTAACCCGAAAGCAGTCTTCCTCAGTACATCCACCGGTAACAGCGGCCAGATGGACGATGACATCGATAGGGTGATCATCGAGTTGATCCAAAACACCTGCCTCTGAAAAATCCCCCTCATAAGTTGTAACGCCAGGCACGTCGGTCACCTGCCGGGAAAGACAAATGACCTCATGGTCCTTCGCCATGGACGCGGCAAGCTGCCGACCGATAAACCCACTGGTTCCCGTTATAAGTATGTGGCTCATAATTTCCCTCTATTTGTCCATAAAATAAATAAGCCCGTCTACTGATAACGGGCCTTGAAAACAGGTTTGAACAACGCTTCCCTCATAACTCAATAATCATAATGGCCCTCTTCCCGGGGAGACCGAAAGCTAAGCCTTCGAAGGGGGCAGTTCTGCCACGAACTGGTAATCCGGCTCGCGTTCCTGCCGCTTCTGGATATCGGCGATGTGCTTCCACGTCTCACGCAAACCATTGGGGCAATACGGCATCTCGTGCTTGATGAGCCGGTGCAACTGACCAAGCCTGTAACACGGCACGGCAGCGTACATGTGGTGTTCGGTATGGTAGTTCATATGCCAGTAAAGGAACTGCACGATAGGATTCAGATAAATCGTTCGGCAGCAGAGCCGATAGTCCTCTATATCGTCCTGGAGCCCCGCATGCTGGGCCTGGTTGCATAACCATTGTAGCCAGGAACCGAACATCTTAGGGAAGGTGATTACCAGGAGAACAATCCAGTATCCGAGTGCGAGAGAAATCCCTGCAATCAGCAAATGGCCCACCAGCATGATGCGCTCCCAATTGGTGTAGGCGCGTCGCCGCTCCGCGTCGCTTTCAGGGAACAGCGAGGCGACCCAGGCGTTGTCTGTATTGAGATAACCGGTAAAGTTTCGGCATTTGTCTTTAAGCAGGTCAAAGGGATATTTGTAATTGATAATCGTGGTTTTCCAGAGGCCTTTCAGGTCGAACGTCTGAGGGAACACCACCTCCTGATCATCAGGGGCATGGAGCGTGTACTTGTGGTGCTCGGTGTGGCTGGCCCAGAACATATGGTGGTTGTGCCAGCCCAGAAACGTGAAAACATAGGTAAAGGCCTTGTTAAGCCAACGGGTCTTGAAGACCGAGTCGTGAACCAGTTCATGAAAACCGTTAACCAGAAACTGCCAGAAGTGCCCGTTGACGAACACCAGCAGCGCAGTCACATACCAGGGCCAGTGGAGCGACGAGTAGATCGCTGCGGTCGCTGAAGTCGCCAGGATCGCAAGGAAGCCTAGTGTCTGTACGAAACCACGAAAATCACTGCGTTTGTTAACCTGGGCCAGTTCCTCACGGGTCACCTTACACCGGTACCATTTTAACCGGGTCTTCCGGGGCGGCTCATTGTACTTCGGTCCTTCGGTCAACACATCTTCATCGGACAACACGTCCTGAGTAATACGGTCGGATTGAATAGATGTAGCCATCATCATGCTCCATCGATTAAGTTTTTAAAAGGATATCATCGCCGAAATAAACACAGTTTTTGCCAGCTGTCAAGACCATAATGATCACCGTTTTATAAAGGCACACATGCACATTAGATTATAAATCATCATTCAAAAATCATCATTCAAAAATTAATTTTCCTACGCCTTCAACAATCCAGGCGTACAGATCCGCATATCCTCGTCCAGACTACGATGCGGTGTGATGCCGAGTGTCTCAAGTTTATCCCGGTAAACTTTGACGCCTTCTTCGGGACTGACCGATTCGTCGGCGACCTCACGCAGGACGTCGACAAAGGTCAGCGGGGATTCGGTTCCTTTTATTCTTCGTCCGAAAAGGGCCAGCCGTGCGCCTCGTTTTTTAGCATCGGCAATCAGCTTGAAGGCATCATAGGTCGTGCTCATAGGACCACCCAGAATACCAACCACGACGCTCGTATCATACTGGACCAGCGCCTCCATTGCTTCAGGACCATTATAGGCGACTTTGAGAAACTCGGGCCGCGAAGCGCGGGGAATGCCGGCCAGCATCCGGGCGATCTGGTCATTGACATAGGCGGGAATCTGATCAGGGTTTATCCCGCAGTCTGCCACATTAGGATTGAAGACCTCAAGAAAATACCCGAATTGCTTACGAACTGCTTCAACGCGAAAGGTCTTGAACTGTTCCAGGGTAAACCAGTCGGCATCCAGATCATTGTTGAAGGTCACCGAATAAAGACCGAGATTCACATCGGGGACCTGGCCTGGTGCCGGATGCAAGGTCCCGTACTGCGCTTCTTCAATGGTCGTGCTCGCAAAGGGCCGTGATGGCAATGAGGTATAGCAAGACGTCTGATCGCCCCATATATCGGTCGTGTCATTGGCGCGAACAGCTGGTGTGACGGAAGAAGCGTCGAAAAGCCGTTTCTCGTGGGCAAGAATATCCATGTTCGAAACCGAGGTCAGCAGGATATCGATCTTCGCCTGATGAACCATAACTTCCAGCTCATCGCAGTAATCCTGCATCGACGAGGTGGCCCCGGTAACGCCGGCGCCCATATCCGGATCGGCGGCATAGGCGATGATAAAAGGAGACCCGCTCCCGTCGGAACGAATCGCATTGAGTTTTGTATCGAGGGACTTCTTCATGAAAAACTTCCTGTAAATAGACGTGGGGGTAGCTAATGATTAAATAATGTAACTTGTTCTGTACCCTGTCACAATTAAATTCATATTACTGGCGGATTTGAAGCCTGCGCCTTTCCCGTGATAGCACTTGACCTGATTCCATCGCAGAATATTTTAATTAGGAATCCTGCGTAGTTCCTCTGAAGCGGGTTATGATAAAGCCTAAACATATTCTGATGGAGGATGGGGGATTGCACGCGCCTTAAGGATCATTCTCCTTCCACGATCAACATATCAATAAACCGCGCAGCACTCGCTGTGTGTCCGCAGAACACCAGCTTTCAACCAATTCTCCAAAGGCGCCGCAGTGTCTACAACCTCTCCACTGACCGATAAGCAAATTACCTTTTTCAAAACACATGGCTATGTAATCCTGAAAAACCTGTTCCATGAAGCGTCCCTGGAACAATCGCGTGAACAACTTTGGCGTAAGCTGGGGTCGAGTCTCGAAACACCGGAGACCTGGCCGAGAGATCGTGACGGCCTTGCCGACTTTACCTATGATCCGCCCGAATCCAATTACGGAGCCCACCCAGCCCTGGCCGCCATTATGAAGCAACTCGGGGGCGATGATTTTATGCTGGGCGACGGTGTACCGATTATCAGGTGGCCCGAGCCGGACGGCCCCTGGGCCATGCCTCAAACTGGCCATATCAATGCCTACGGCGGTCGATGGATTCCATTCATGTACGGAGCCACAGCCTATCTGTACGATGTGGAACCCAAAGGCGGCGATCAAATCAATATTGGGAAATCGACAAATTGCCCGATTCTGGCGTGATGCTCTATGACTTCTCGACTCAAATGAGATATACCCTATAATATACCGGTTCACTTGGTAGCTACGATTGTGTGTATGGATCAATGAATCACAATTTGTAGTAGGCTGCTTCAAAGTCATGAAGGGTTTATACGTTTATTCCCGGTATGGTTCACCGACAAACCCGCGTCATTTGTCCATCTTCGCGCCCAGGGTGCTTTTTTGGTGTCCAGTGCCTTTGATGAAGGGCGGGTGCAATATACAGAGGTCACGAGCGAACGCGGTAGGACGTGTCGAATTTTGAATCCCTGGCCTGGCAGCCAGTTCAGGATTTACACGGGCACAGATGCCCTTGAAGAAACAACATACGCCATCGAGGATGAGCTGATCTCCTTTGAAACCGTACCAGGCAGCACATATCGGGTAATGCGTACATGATTTATTACTGCCCGGGCAGGCCGAGGTCCCAACTGTAGGGCGAACCTTGGAGCTCGCCCTATAAGTGTTCGGTCATCCATCACCGTTCAAACCTTCTGTGTGATCCATACCCGTACCTTTCTATCCATCCGCAGGACAAAAAGGATGTAGGTACAAGCCCCCTTGCCACGAAGTCGCCTGGAGATTATGTCAGGATTAACCGTTTTATCCCGCGTTTTGACAATGACTTCGCCCCCGTCGTGAGCGTCCAGCCAGGCACGCACTTTTTTCTCATGCCAGGGCATGGCGTCCAGGCAAACATAGGGCGTCAGCCAGGGGGTATCAGGTAAGGTATCTGCAGTAAGCAATCCGAGGGACGGATGGATGGCCGGCAGGTTGAGATGGCGACAGAGTGCGCCGATCAATCCGGCGCGTTCAACAGCCGGATCGACGGCAAGCAGGTATGACCCCGGTTCGGCACATGGCATAATCTGATCGGGAACCCCTGAATAAGAAATACCCGCCGGCAACCGCGTGGCCGTCCGAAGGCGCTCATCCCGGGACAACTGGCCTGTCCACAGAACAGCCTGGACCAGACCGCTGGGTTGAGCAATGATCTCGATTTCTCCAGCAGGAAGATTTTCAAGGTCAACACCGGGACTTAGTTTCACGGCCCCATCACGACCTTGATCTATCAGCCCTTGGATAAAAGCCCCACCAGGTTGGCTGTCCTCGAATTTATGCATCCGCCCACCTTGCGATGTACGTCGTGACGGATCGATGTGAAACGGCATCTCAGGAAGCCGAAGGGTCGTCACATCCGCAACAGCAACCGCTGGCCGCCGACCGCCAACTGCTTCCACATTATACCGCGCCATCCACGCCCGACTCGGATCCGCGTCAATCAACATCATATCGGCCACTTCAGCCAGCGCCATCGCATCGCCACCGATCCCGCAGCATAGATCCATAATATGATCCGCACCGATCCCGGCGAACCGACGTGCCTTATAACGCCCAACCTCGATACTGGTCGCCTGTTCGACACCCACCGGATCGGCCATCAGTCGTTCTGGATGATCGAATTTGATTGCGGCTTTACGCCGTGCCAGCGTCAGACTGATCGCTACGGCCACTAACTCCGAAGGCCAGTGCTTACGTAACCGAGCGATCGCGCCCGGATGCCTGGGATCGTCAAAGGCGACCACCTCAGCCAATAATTCACTACAAGACGGGTGGTTGAGCTTTTGCCAGAGGCTTAGGGTGGTTTTAATAATCATGTCCGTGTAACTGGAGAGGTTGACTTCTATCGAGAAAGAAATACCAGAATGGGTTGGTTTAGAACGGGTTCCAGCATCTGGAGGATATAATGTAAAACATATTAGGGCACGCAATTCCTTGTGATTATGCACTTCGAATGCAATTCTGCAAGGAAATTGAGACATGCGAAACAATAACCCTAAAACACTGTCGAGTTTTCCAATGAATTTGTTGGCCACATAATCGTTGAAATATCCCAGGCGCTTTAGTCATTGGCACGAGGGTTACTAAGGCAGATGTGTCCTTCATTTCACACTTTCCTGCCCTTCAATTTCCCCCATAAGCCGCTCTACCACCCGCTTACGCTGTCCAGGTACAACCGCCTGCTCCAGTTCGTATATCTCATCAGGAATCAGGTGTTTATACGCTTCAAGCGGCAAACTCGTGTGTTTGCCTTTGTCGGTGACATATCGATTGAAGATGGTAAACCGCGGCGCCTCTTCTGTCCACCGGCGCCCCCCGTGATACAGCGCTTCGGTAAAGATAACGCAATCGCCCGCATTGACCGGGACGTTGAACACCGTTGGAGGTCCTTCGTAAATGGAGATCTCGGGGGGTTCAAAATTTCGTTTGTGACTGCCGGGCTGACAGACAAATCCGGTGCCTTCCGGGACGTCCACCAGAGAGAGGCCCGCGTTCAAAAATCCGGCGTAAGGCACGCCATTTTCTACGCCGTAATTCTGACCCGACGCATGAAAATGGATGTCATCAGAAGTTTTGAAGTTCCGGGTGAGAGCCGTATCCACCAGACAGGGCATGCCTCGCGTCAAGGCGATGATGACCCGCATGATCTCCTGATTGAGGACCAGTCGCTGAAATACCTCATCGGCATAGTGTATGTGATTGATCCAATGGGCGATGGTGGCGGAGCGATCGCTGGTATGAGAGGTTGAGGTAAGCGGGGCGGGTAGATCCGCCACTTTGGTCTGGGCGATGTCATGCCACAAGTTACCCAGCTCAATCATGTGCAAAATATCTTCCGGCGACACCACGTTTTGAAGTCTTATAAATCCATGATGGTCAAAAAACCATTTTTCCTGTTCTGTCAACATGCTACACGCCCTCACTTTGTAGTTTCAACGTCCTGAACCAAACACCAATGAATTGACTTTTAAAAACAACACCATCGTACACGACATAATATATCACGGCCCTTATAATGTCATCCCGAGCGAAGCCGAGGGATCTAATTCGAGCCGACTATGAGTATATCTCTTCACTCGTTATGCTCGGTCAAGATGACAAATCAGGTTTTTTATCGTGTACTATAATACATGACACCACTATACTGATTGTCCAGCCTGAAAACCAATTGTTTAATTTTACCCGCGGTCAAAATACCAGGGAGTTGATATAATATGAAAGTTGTATTGATAGGGGATTCGATTCGGATGGGCTATCAACCCTTTGTAGCCAGAAAGTGCCAGACCACCGATATCTGGGGACCAACCATCAATTGCCGACATAGTGTTTGGACGCTCGATCACTTTCAGGCATGGGTGGCGGATCAGAAACCCGATGTCGTCCACTTCAACTTCGGTATTCACGATGCCAGTCCAATGGCGGATGGGATATCGCAGGTGCTTCTTGAGCAATACCGGCTCTCTCTGGAAAGGTTCATCGCCAGGGTGAGGCAACTCGGACATACCAAAATGATCTGGGCGACCACCACGCCGCTCTACCTGCCCAAAGAAGGGATACCCATGCCTGAGTGGTCGTTGCGGGAAGAATACAGCATCGACGCCTACAATGCCGCCGCGCTTGAAATTGTAGAACGCGAGGGACTGGCCGTAAACGATCTGTACGACGTCATCCTCCGTAACGATTTTTCTAAATGCCTGGTCGAAGATGGGTGTCATATGACCGAATTTGGCAATGAAGTCCTGTCTGATGCCGTGGTTAAGGCTATCGGCCTGTTGTTATAGTGATGCACGCGCCACCCGGTTATTTTAACCCCTCAGGCGCTAACTCACCAATGGAGCTTTCCAATACGTCTGGCGTGTCGGTTCGGATACTTTTCGCGGTTGCAGGAAGCGGTGTGTCGAACTGGTAGCTCGGTTCGGTCTTCTGGCGCTGCCAGGTGTCGCCCATCTCTCGCCAGGCCCCCTTAAGTGTGCGAGGTGCTGGCATGTCGTCAGCAATTTCACGGTGCAGCTTACCCAGGTTGTAGCAAGGCACACCGGCATACATGTGGTGTTCTGTATGCCAGTTCATTCTCCAATACAGAAACTCCGCGAGTGGATTGATGGTGATCGAGCGGACGCTCTTCCGAAAATCAGGTACATTGTCCCGCAAGCCGCAGTGTTGCGTCATGCCGACAAAATAGACGCCCCAATTGGCAATAAACGGGAAGAAGGTCAATAGAAGGGGCAGAACCCAGAGGCCGGTACCTATCGAAATACCCAGGACAGACCCGTGGAACAGAAGTTGTAGCCTCGACCACCACATGGACTTACGCCCCTGATCCGGCTGGTCCGTGTGTAACGCCTGCATCCATTCGCGGCTCGGCACATCTGTAGACCCCACGATGCCAACAGCCGATTTGAACGTTACAAAGATGGTCGAGAGCGCCCCCCCTTTGCCGAAAACACGGCCGGGGGTGGTAAGAAGATTTATCGTAAACATCTGCAGCATAAAACTTGACCCCACCGACGGCTCAAGCGGCAACAGGTTTTCACGGTCCCCATCGGGGTACTGCGTATAGCGGTGATGGTAGGTATGGCTGCTGGCATAGTCGAAAGGATCCCACCAGCTCAATAGGCTATAGAGGTATAGAAAAAACTTATTCAACCATTTGGTACGAAATACCGTGCCGTGGCCGAGTTCGTGTGGTGCAACACCCGAAAGGAAGCTGCCGACCGTGCCGTGGGCGAAAAGCGCTGCGGCAAATCCGATCCAGATCTGTTGTGACCAGAGCATGTACGCCAGGGTACCTGTACCGGCGAATAGGATCAGGTGCCCTGCCGTCTGAAACCATCCCTGAAAATCACTTCGTTTAGAAAGTTCACGAAGCCGGGTAGGATCGATGGGACATCGATACCATTCGACGCGAAGGTTCTTCCGTACGGCAGAGAGCGGCGGATAATTAGCGTTCATATTTTCTCACCTTTTTGAAGTTGCCGGTTGCGGCCTGCGCATTATCGCCTGGCACACGCATCCGGTATCAAACCCGAACGGATCGCAACGGGTTTTCTCTTGAAAACTCGATAGCCTCAGGGCTATCCTCGATTGGCAGCCAGGAACAATATGGGGTCCCCGCCTCACCTGCACTGCCGAAGTCGCAGAGATGAATGGTCTGGCCGCTAGCCGTTTTACAAGCCAGAAGCAGCAGAGGCGGGAGCCAATCCGGCCACTGAACAGGTTTTACTTTCATACGATTTGCGTCGATAGATGGCAAGTCCAACATACAGGACACGGGATCCCATTTTGCTGTATCACGCACCTCCAGAAGCCCATTGGCCGTCTGCTTGAGATTGTACCTGTGGTCATAGGCCAGTAAAACAGGACCGCGGTACAGGGCGGAGAGTCCCTCGCACGCCGCCGCCCCTTGCCAGGCATGTAAAGACATATCGAGCACCAGCTCAATGCGATCCCCGGCCTTCCACCGACGATGGATCTCCAGATAGCAGCCGGATTTTACTTTTGAGATTGCTTTGCCGTTAAGTTTGACTTTCGTTCGCCTCGACCAGTGCGGGATACGCAGCTTCAAGGTGAACTCCGCCGCTCTGGATGGGGTTACTTTGAGACTTATCTGACCGTCCAATGGGTAGGTCGTTTTCTGGACCAGCGTCACAGTAAGCCCAGGCTTGATTTTTGCCGTTAGCTTGGAGGGACCGTAATAATTCAGCAATAGTCCGTCTTTATCTTTCATGAGGGCCCATTCGCTCAACATACCAAAACCCCGAGGGGTGTTGACACTGCAGCAATTCAATTCCGGCGTCCCTTCTCTCGCCTGAAACACGATCGAATGAGCACTGGCACAACGTACCCCGTTCATCGGGGTATCGTAGGTCGCCCACCGTCCCGTGGAAGAGTGCATCCCCGTAATCGAATTGAGGAGAGACAGCTCAAGCTCATCGGCAACAATGGAATTTCCCGTTAATTTAATCATCTCAACACTCATCGCCATCCAGGCAATGGTGCAGCAGGATTCGATGGCCGCCAGATGGTACGGATTACCGGTGGCCTTTTCACCTGAGGAAAATCCGCCGTTGTTGTGACGATCCAGTTTTACGATACTCCACCATATCTGCTCGAAAGCCGCCTGATATCGATCTTCGCCCGTGATCCAGTACAGCTCCGCCAGTCCCATTATCGGATGTAGACTTTCCCACCGGGGTTTCGGCGTCTGGAAGAATTCTACCCCCTCCAGACCCTGGTGAAGATAGTCCCCCGCCAGAGGTTTTCCCTCAGATTGAGCCGTAAATTCATCCACAATTTGAAGAGCCAGCTTGAGATGACGTTTATGTTTGGTCTTACGATACAAGAGACAAAGGGCATGTACCGGAGCCAGGTTCATCTCCGTTGATCCGGTATCTACCAGGCGGGGGATCTTCATACCCAGATATTTCCGGCAAAGGAGATCTGCAATACGTTCTGCACAGGCCAGGGCATCCTTATTCCGGGTCTCTTCATACCAGAACATGAGCCCCAACATCATATGGTAATGGCCCCAGGTATCCCAGGTTTCGCCTTCGACAGCGTCCGTATTGGTCAAGCGGTGCGCTTTTGGCCATGGTCCGAGATAACCGTCTGTGTCCTGGAGCGGAATCAGGATATGGACAAATTCATTTAACCATCTTTTCAGCGCGGGGTCATCAGTGATGCGCAAGACCTGAACCGCCCCGGTTAGATATTTACCGGCAAACTCACCGGCCCAGGGCACCATCTGACGCAAAGGCGATGCATCCCGATCACGGAACATTTCAAGCATACCAGGGTTGGCTTTGGGGGCAATAAGTAACCACTGCGCCGTGATCCCCTGAAGGTACTCACCCAACGGACCGTTTATCTGTATGCTGGATTTAGGGATTCTATTGCAGATGGGTTTGTTCATGTATTTCTCCTGAGATCAGATCATGGTTTTATGGCTAAACGATCCGCTGATCCGGTTTTAACATTATCCATAGAGTGAAAACGACTCGATTAATGTCCATCGTCCGCCATAGGCCTGTCCGATCCGCCCAATGAGGTCTATGTGCGCCACCGGAATTCCTTCTCCCCAATCCGTCTCAACCACCACCGATTTCGCCCGATTCAACCCATCCGCCTGTGTATCCTGAACGTAGGTCATATGTGCGTGATAAGGGTCATCCCGATAGGCCTGAATGGCCAACGACGTAAGCGCCGCTACCAGGGCATTGTGAAGCGTCTGCATATCCGACGTCACCGGGACGGAGAGATAACCCCCGTCCTCTCCCCAACGGGAGATAGCCCCCTCGAAATAAATTTGAAAGGGGGGCGTGTCCGCTGTAATCGAACGAATGATAGATTTCACTGAGTCCAGACTGGCTATACTGTGGAACGTGCCTTTCACCGTGATATGGGCAGCGGCCTTGGCCCGTGTCATGCCCGATGCCTGCTCTATCCTCTGGCATTTTTCTACAATCTCAGGCGGTGCGGGGATAACGACAGCGTAGCAAGCGTATCCAAATTGATCGTTAGGCTGATGATCGGCAGGTTTGATTTCAGACATGACCATTCCTCGTAGAGATGCACACGGATAATATGGTTGGGATATAGCATAACTACAGATGTTTCGATAAAAAAACAAGGGAGAAACAGGGGTAAGCTAAATGGCCTGGTCGATCATACCTCTTCTGAGTAAAAAATATCCTTAATAAGGGTTGCAAATAAGCCACAACACCTTATATATGGAGACATGAATTGAACCAAACACCAGCGAGATAATAGACCCTACGAAAGGAAGACCCTATGATGACGCCTGAGCAACGGTATCTGTTTGATGTGTTCGGTTATTTGCTTATTGAGAATGCCCTGACACCTGAAGAATTGAACACATGCCAGGATGCCACCGATCGATATATCAACACGCCAGAGGATGAATTGCCCCCCGGTTTTGAGATAGATGGGAAGCGGCATCTCCATGGATTTGCCTTTGATCCCTGCCTGGAAGCGCTTACCAGGCATCCGTCCATCTGGCCAATCATCAAAGAGCTGACCAATAATAAGCCAAGACTGATCAGCGGCACGCTGCAAGTGGATCGCCCCGGAGAAGAAGCCGTGGGTGGCCTGCACTGTGCCAGGGAAGGATTCGGATGGGAAAGTACACGGTATGAGACCCATCACGGACACATATTTTGTGATGACCTCATCGTTTTTCCGTATATGGATACGGTGTATCCGGGAGACGGTGGGTTGATTGTGCTTCCCGGTTCCCACAAGGCGGCGTTCCCACGTCCTGAAGGGTTATTCAACAATGGATTGATGCATACCGTGGATGATCTGGCTCCCGGTGTGGTGAACGTCACCCCCAAGGCAGGTGATATCATCATCACGACGGAAATGATGACCCACGGCATCCTGGAATGGCAACCCAAAGATCGGATACGCCGGATGCTTGTCCTCAGGTATAAAACTCAGTTTGCAGGATTGGTGCAGCCCTACCCGGACGAAATTGTCGCCCGCCTTTCCCCGGAAACGCAGGAACTGATTCAAACGAATCATTTCACCCATGTGAAAGATATCGTCAAAGATAATGAGGTTTAACTGGTAAGGTAGAGAGGCGAAGTCAGGCGAGGTATAGATAATTTTATAATTGGCAAGGGATACAGATCCGGGCCACTGGATTTATGTCGAGGCGCTTTTCTTCAATAGGGTATCCACACCGGATACAGATCCCATATCCCCCTTTTTGAATACGGGCTAATGCATCTTCGATGTGCGCCCGATTTTTTACGAATGATGGGCTCTTTTTATCATGCGTTCCATCGAAAAGCCTATGCTCCGTTTCAAGTATTTGACGCATTTCAATTAATTTGTTTTGGTGATACCCCAAGTCCATAACCATATGGCTCTCCTCCTGGGGTAATAATCGGCTCAATGGGTGAAAATCTAAATATAAAAATCAAAAACGGACAGGAAACGGCTCGGCTGTTTCTTTGATCGAGTCCGATAGCATCTGGCGGTGACGACCCAATAGGGCTGTGACCGATCATCAGATTTTATTACAAAACCATTTGATTTAGACCAGTAGCAAACAGCGATCTCAGTTCATCTGCTCATGGATTCCCATTAAAAAGGATACCCGGCTCCATAAATTCCCAACGGTGAATTCCGTAGAATTCAGCGATGGCAAGATCACCAATGAACGAATTTACTGGAATCAATCGGACGTATTGCGGCAGGCTTGCCTTTAAGTACCTGCTCAGAAATTATTCGATATAAAACAGTTTGGTAGGAGCCCGCGCCTGCGGGGGATCCTGTATCCAGGTGGCCTATATCAGATATCTATAAAAATCAGATTACTTTTGAGCAGGTACTTGTAGGTCCAGAGCCTACCGGCACCACGCCGGTAACCGCGCTCATCTTCCAACCCAATCTCCCATTCTCCATATCGTCGCCCCCCTTTTTGTGTATCGGCACCGATCTGCCTTTGCATCCAAATATTGAAACATAAAAGATGCTTTTATGGTCTGATATATAAATCCGGAAACCTACCTAATATAGGCATATCGATCATATTCAGCATTACACCTGTTAAGGAGTCACCGTTATGGCGGATGAGAAAAAAATGAATCGGCGCAGTTTTTTGAGACGTGGAGTCACGATAGGCGGTGCAGCCCTGGCTGGTGGCGCCCTCGCACTCAGCGCGCCGACCATGTGGGAAGCCGCTGCAGAAGTGTTAAACGGACCGCGGACGCCCATAAATGGGGTAGGCCTTGATGACCCCATGCTGGTCCAATTGTCGCTTAATGAAAATCCATTTGGTGCCTCACATCTAGCGATTGAGGCGGTATCCAGGCGTATGTTCGGTATGAACCGGTATCCTTTCCATGATCGACTGGAGGACGCGCTGGCCGAACATCTTGATATCCCCGATAACTATATTCTGACTGGAGGCGGCTCCACCGAGCTCCTTAATCTTGTGGCTCTCTCGGCCTTCTATGAAACCAAGGGCAACACGATTACCGGGCAGCCGTCATATTTTGATATCCCTGGACGAACGACCCGTTTCGGTGGGACGGTCAAACGGATTCCTACAACGGAGAGCTGGGGCCTTGATCTGGAGGCCATGAAGGCAGCGATAGATGAGGACACCCGCTTTATAAATATCTGTAACCCGAATAATCCCACCGGCCAGATACTGGACCCTGATGCCCTTGAGCAATTTATACGCGATGTCCCGGATCACATCCTGGTCCTTGTGGATGAGGCGTACATTGAATTCGTGGGAGAAAACTATCGGTCGATGATCCCGCTGACGAAAGAGGCTGGGAACCTGGTGGTCGCTCGAACATTTTCCAAGGTATACGGACTTGCAGGGGTTCGCGTAGGGTACGGCGTAGCACAGCCCGATTTATTAAGTCGACTTGCAAAGTTCAGTGCCGGTCTAAACAAAAACACCCTGTCTGTTGAAGCCGCAATTGCTGCCCTTCAGGATCAGACCCACGTGCGCCATGTCGTCGACATGGTACGGCGAGGCAGAGAATATCTATATACTGAACTGGAAGCCATGGGACATCAACCCGTCCGTTCTGAAACCAATTTCTTTCCGGTGAAGGTAGACGCAAACGTGGGCTGGCTGACGGCACAACTCATGATACGCGATGTCCGGATCAACACGCCTAATAATATGGCGGGACACATCCGTATCTCCGTCGGTCAACCCCGCGAAAATGAAGCCCTGATTGCGGCCATGAAAGATGCAGCGAACAGCTTGTTATAGGGAATGTAGGCGGCTGTTGCGCTTTCCGGCTTTCATACGTATATCCATAAAAGAGTCCGTAACATGAGATAATCCGGGGATGTCTCTTTATTTAACGCTTTGTGACCACTAAAGGGTCATATAATCAGCGCTCAACGGTTTAGATATACAGAAGGGTGATTATATTGCGACGAGTATAGAAGACAGGAGGAAATCATGAGAGGGTTCATCTTCATCTTGATGGCCGTGTTGATATGGGTCTCCTGCGATGACAACAGTAACCCAACCGGATCGACCAACCCATCTTCGCAGGGCACCATCACCCATAACGGCTTTGACTTCTCGACCGGTGTCTCGAACACAACCACCACGCGGTCCCGTGAAACCATCGCCTGGATTGCCGGCGGTGGGACGCATACGCTATTTACC
>Ga0114999_10003397_pt1 | contig 19998 bp, 17 predicted proteins | sample ArcticOcean_MG_C_3_FD_89820 | JGI IMG/M metagenome (GOLD analysis project Ga0114999, IMG submission 89820) | Marine microbial communities from western Arctic Ocean - ArcticOcean_MG_CB8_126 | ecosystem: Environmental > Aquatic > Marine > Oceanic | place: Arctic Ocean: Canada Basin | collected...
ACGCTCATATTGGAAAGGTCCCACGGCGGGACACTGCCGAGATCGCATAGCCTGGTATCGCGCATGACTGGAAATCATGTGGGTTCTACCCGCGGGAGTTCAAATCTCCCTCTCGGCGCCAAGAAGAATCAAACAGCCAGCCGAGAGGGAATTTGAACCAGGGACTGGCTGAATACCAATCAGCATCACAGCCGCCAGTCCCGCGGTTCAGAACTGGACTGAGCGCAGCGAAGGAAGTTCTGGAACATCAAGAATCCCACCGAACGTCAGCTCAGCCTACGGCTGGTGGGTGGATTCTTAATGCCGGGTCAGCGCAGCGCGAGCCGATGGCAGAGGAGTCGGTCGCGGAAGCGGTCGTTGAAGCGGAGGCCGGCACCGGTCTCGTATTTCACGAAGGTTCGCGTTTGACGGACTTGAAATTGGCTCGGAATCTGTCGATTGATTACCCGAAATTGGAGCCTTTGCACCACATCAAGATCGAGTTCATGTTCCATTATTTCAAGATCAAATCGACTTGGACGAAGGCCCATTGGCTAACCTTGGCGCTGGGTTGTATCGCCGTGGTGACCTCAGGCTGGGACCTCGGCATCGGCGAGTTGGCGGGCGGTGGGAATTTCTACAAGATCGGTGCGAATCCGAGCGATGCTGATTCTGGGATTCGCGCCATCGATTCTGCATCCGGAACGTTGGTGCTGCTGACATTGGCGCTCTGGTTTGCACTCTTGATGCGATTGTGGGCCCTGTTCCCGCTCATGCGATCTCAGGCGATCAGCCTCTATGTGGCCCTTCTGGCTGCACAGATCAGCCAGTTTTGGGCGCATGGATTCGACCCCGCCTTTCCGCTTGGATTGGAATCCTTCGCCGTCGCTGTCGCCGGGGTGGGTCTGATCATGCTGGCCTTCGTCGGTTTCATCCTTCAACGCGCGGTCATCGAGACACGGGATGTCCACGTCGAGGAGCGCCATTTCCATCCCGATCCGCGTCAGATGGAGATCGCGTCGCGCGACCATTCACTCTTCGCTTGGGGCGCGGCGTTGATGCTATTCTGCATGTTTGCTTTCATTCACGCGTGGGCGGGAGCCCACTATGTCGCCGTTCGCCAGCCGGGTGAAACGTCGGGTTGGTGGCTGCTCTTGGTGGTTCACCTGCTCTCTGGATTCGCGTTGGTCTGGTTGATGATCCATGTGCTGTGGTATCCGCAGATGATGCTGGGTAGCGGAGAGATTCGGATTGAATCGGACCGCGCCCGACAGGTGAGTAGCGCTTCGCGGTCCGGTGATTCAGCCGCCGTCGTCGGCAGCCGGACAGGTCGCTGTCCCGATTGTGCCGCCGTGACCTCGGTCACGATGCGTGCCGGCGGCGAAATCGAGGCGGCCTGCGCCGTCGACGGCTGCAACGGCATGGGCAGTCCTGGCGAGAACTGTGCGGTGTGTGGCACACGCATATCCTCTCGAACCATCTGTCCGCAATGCGATGTGAGCGCGCCAGTGGGCGACCATTTCAAGGATGATGAGGCGTGGTGATTCATCGTGGATGTCGGTGCATTTCGAGCGGAATTTCCGCCTTTGTGTGACGCGGACCCCCCTGTGTATCTCGACAATGCCTGCATGACCTTGCGGCCGAAATCTGTCATTGATGCTGTCAATGATTACTACGCGAAAACGCCGTCTTGTGCGGGCCGTTCTGTGCATCGTTGGGGGATGTCCATCTCTCAAATGGTGTCGCGAACGCGTCGCAAGTTGGCCGAACACATCGGCGTTTCTGATTCGCGCGAGGTCATCTTCACGCCGAATGCAACCCACTCGATCAATCAGGTCGCGGCCGGACTGGATTGGCGGGCTGGTGACGTGGTGATCACCTCGGATCGCGAACACAATTCGAATCTCGTGCCGTGGTTGCAGCAGGCGCCGAAGGGGGTTCGACTGCTGACTGTGCCCTCTCGTCCGGACAATACCTTCGACATGGAGGCTTTTGAGGCGATGTGCGCAGAGGTGGGTGATGCGCTGCGCATGGTCTCCCTGGTGCAGGTAAGCAATCTGGATGGGGTGGAGATTCCGATCGCCGATTGTGCGGGCGTCGTACACGACCATGGGGCACTGTTCCATGTCGATGGGGCGCAGTCTGCGCCGCACATGCCTGTGAATGTCACCGCCTTGGGTTGCGATTTGTTCTCCTTTAGTCTGCACAAGATGCTCGGTCCGACCGGGGTCGGTGCGCTGTGGGGACACGAGGCGGTCTTGAGCAAACTCGAGCCGATTTGTGCGGGCGGCGGGACGGTTGAATCCGCCACCGCCGAGGGCTATGAATTGCGTCCGATTCCTGATCGATTGGAGGGTGGACTCGGCCATTATGCCGGCATCTGTGGTGCCGAGGCTGCGCTCGATCTGTTGGCGGACTGCGATATGCAGGCCTTCGCCGAGCAGGAGATTCGCGTGAACCGGGTGATGAGTGACGGGATTCGTGACCTGCCCGGCGTCGAGATCATCGGACCGGCCGATGCGGGCTTGCGCGGTGGCATCTGTTCCATTCTGTTGGAGTCACTCGATGTTCAGAACGTCGGGATCCTCCTCGATGAGATGAAATCCGTCTTCGTCCGTGCGGGGTTGCACTGTGTCAACCAATGGTTTGCGGCGCGTGACATCGAACAGGGGAGTCTGCGCGCCTCCGCCTATGCCTACAATACCGAGGAAGAGGCGCGCTGCTTCTCGGATACGTTCACAGAAATCGTCGAGAGTCTCTCGGGAGGTCGAGGGGCATGACCGAACCTGACGTGGCGACGGCCGAAGAGGTCAATTGGGCTGATTTAGACATGCCTACGGCACCCGAACCTGTGATGATCGGCATCGCTGGACGAGAGTGGCAGATGGAGAAAGTGGTCCGCAGTGGGTTGGCCTTCGCCTTGTTCGCCGTGTCGATTCTCCTCTCTCTGTGGGTTCTCGGCCTGATCTCTGAGGGCATCCTGATGGTCGATGACCCCGACCTGTCGAAACGGCATGGGCAATTCAGGGAAATTACCGGGTTCGACAATGTGACGACCGATGGGTCGGGTGTGGATGTTTGCATCGTCGACACCGGCATCGATCTGTCCCATCCAGACCTGTCCCATCTGGAATTGGCCGGGTGGAGTGATTTCGTCAATTCGCGGGGCACGCCCTACGATGACGAGGGGCACGGCACGGCGATGGCGGGCATTCTTGTCGCGAAGAATTTGCTTCCGGGCCTTGCGCCGGGCATCGAACTCCACATCGCCAAGGCGATCACCAAAACGGGGTCGGGCACGGATACCGACATCGCCGATGCGGTGGATTGGTGTGTGAATCGAGATGTCGACATCATTTCTCTGAGCCTTGGTGGGGCACAGGGCATCGACTTCATCATCATCGAGACCGATGACCTCGAAGCCGCCGTAAATCGGGCTTTGGACGCGGGCATATTCGTCGTCGCTGCCGCCGGAAATGATGGTGGTCCCGACGATGATGGCGATGTGGCGAGTCCGGGCAGTGTCGAGGATGTGATTTGCGTCGGCGCCATCGATGTCGACGGCACCATCTGGGGCAACTCATCTGTAGGAAACAATGCATTCAACCCCCCTGAAAATTGGAACCCTCTGGGCAGGCCGGACCCCGATAAGAAGCCTGAACTCGTCGCACCAGGACAGAAATTGGCCGTCCTCAATGCGCAGATCGGTGGGACTTCCGCAAAGTATGCCTGGGGTTCAGGCACAAGCGGGGCAACGGTCTGGGTGTCGGCTGCGATCGCTCACCTCTTGCAGGAACGACCCGATCTACAACACGATGGTGCGGCCGGTGGTCGTGCGACGGTTGAGGACGTGAAGGACTGGATCAGGGATAGCGTTCAGCCCAAAGAGGGTCAAACCGGCCACGACGAGTATTACGGCTATGGACGACTGCGCGTCGATGCGCTGCTCGCCACCGGCGGTCAGGGTTGAATCATGCCGACCAATGTGCCGCCGTAGAGCGGGACAAATCCGACCGGATGGGTCGCTTGAAGCGATTGGATGAGCGCGACCCAGTCATTGAAGGCCGCGACACGGGCTTGAGCCGGATTCTGTGGGCCTAGCGCAGGGAGATCACCGACATCCTCGATCGGGACCTCGGGTTCGGGGGTGAGCAGGAGTCCGCCTGGTTTCAGCAGGCCCAGGGAGGTGCGGATCGCATCGACCTGACCGAGGGTGCCGACATCGACGATGATGATGTCGTACGGTGCGTGGAGTGGAGTTTCCTGCCGCGCGGCTTCATCGGTCGTGGCATGGGCCAATTCGAAGGTCGTTTGCGCGGCGTCCAACATGTCAAGATCACCGATACGCACCCGCGCGTAGCCATGGGCGTCGTAGCGGTCGATCAGTCGGGAGAGGATGACGCCGAACTTTCCGCCGGCCTCGATCATCTCGTGGTGTTCGGGCGCGCCGTTCGCCTCCCAGTGGTCAAAGAGCCATGCGGAGAGATGACCGATGCCCGAACCGACTTCACAGATGCGGGCCGGCTTGATGCGTGCGACGACGTCGCGGATGCGTCTGCGCAATGAAATCGGCATGGATTCGAGTTCCATATGTTCGAGCTGTGCCCCGATTGAAGCAGCCACTTCGGGCTCGTCTCGGGACAGGTTCTCCGCTTTGGACAGCAGGTCTGCCAACGCCCCCTCCTCGCTCTGGTCCACGTCCTGCGGGGCATGCGTTCCGATTTCAACGACTCGGCCGCATGGGATGGCGTGAAATACCCCGGGCGGGCCGGGCCGAACGGAGGCGTCACCATGGACGGGGATGATGAGATTGCGGACAACGTCGCGCGATGCCCGGGATGCAATACCCGGCAGGCGCACGACATCCTCCGTGAAAAACCCCTCAAAGACGATGTTGGAATCGATTTTCTGCTTCGCTGCGAAGGGTGTAGCCATGTGCACACGGTCATCTTCCGTTCCCCCAAACCCCTCGTCGTTCGGTTCACCTTGTCCGACGGCCCCGATTCCATCCCGCACGAGATGGAGGTCGACGCCGATGAGGTGTTCACCGTCGGGGATGAATTCGAAGCATGCGACCGCGTCTGGTCGATCACCCGACTGGAGACGACGAATGAGGAGAGGCCGCGTCGACTTCCCGCGAGTGCGATTCAACGCGTCTGGGCGGCACGGGTCGATCTCGCCCGCATCAAGCGGACCTTTTCGGACGAGGAATTGTCATTCTCCGACATGATCGAGGTCGACCCGGAGAAGGTCTTCTCCTGCGGCACCATCGTCGAGCATAGAGGTGAGACCTGGCGCATCCGCGCCCTGCATTCAGGTGTGGGGAGAACGCTGACGGGCAAGATGGCCGCCCGTGATATCGGCCGCATCTATCTGCATCGACCGCCGACGCGCGAAGAGATTGCTGCGAAACACAAGATCGAACGCGGCAAGTGGAAGGGGCAGGAATTCCCCGGTCGTGAGGACCATCAGAAAAAGTGGAATCGGCCGGAGTGATTCGAGATGGAGAACCGCCACGACCCGAGTGCCTGCAGACGGATTCTGCGAGAGGCGAAGGAGACGGGCCTGTCCAGAGATCTCCTCGATCGTGCCGAAGCCCTCGATGTCGGAACCTACCGAGCAGAGGCCCTGTGTGGCCTGTGCGCAACGCCCGAGATGGAGGAGGATGACCGTGCGGAATGGGTGGCTGAAATCACCGCGGCGATGCTCGAGGAAGAGCGCGGCTGGCGATTGGCTGAATGCATCGGGATTCTCGTCAAATCCGTGGCCCATTGGCCCAAAGGACGCGGTCGCCGCGACATGGTCTCCAATCTTGTGAGTCTGGTTGGCGGCTTGCCCGAGGGTGATGCACGCGCTGATGCATTGCGCGCGATTGCACGCCGTGTGCCCGTGCCTGCTCTGCCCGAACTCCTGATGTTGGCCGTCGAAAACGTCGGCTTGGAAGCGAAAGCCGCCAAGCCGGTGATCAAGGCGATCGTCGAGCGTGGCGATGATGTGATGGTGGCCTCGACGGCGGATTCCTTCGCTGCCGCTTCACCCGATCTCGCCGTGCGGATGTACGACATCCTCCACGTCAATCTGGCCCGCTCGAAGCGGACCCTGAACCCGACGCCACTCGAACGGGCCTTGCCCTTGCTCGACCGCGCCGATTTCGAAACGGTTCGCACGCTGTGCAATCATGCCGAGTCCATCTCCGACGTGAAGGACCTGCTCGGCATCGTCGGTGGAACCGAGGAAGCCTCGATTCGTTGGATGTCCACCCTCGCGGGTCGGGCCGATCGAATCGGGGATCCCGAATTGGCCCGAGAATTACTCGAACGTTGTGCTGAGGCCCTGCCCAGCCTTGACCCCCCGGTCTCAAGAAAGATCGCGAAGAATCTGGCCAAAGGATTCGAGCGACTCGGCGATGAGGCCCGCGCCGCTTCACTGGCGCCCGCGCCGATGGTCCATACCTCGGCCCGTCGACAGGTGCCGGGCGAAGTGCGCCACACCGGCCATTGCATTGGATTGGTCGACACCTACGAGGGTGCGATCGGTACCGCCCACCTGCGCGCATTGGCTCGGCTCGCCGGCGTTGCGCATGGATTTGGACTGGACATCGCGCTGATCGGCTGGCCCGCGCAAGACCTTGCGGAACTTTGCGAACGGGCTGAGAAAGAATCTGGAACGGCGGGGGTCAACCACCTGATGGGTCTGCTCGCCGAGGACCGGATTCTCGGCATCAGCGTCGAGGATGCGCTCGAGGGCGCGGCCGGACACCCCATCGCGACCACCCACCAGCCGGCTGGAGGTTCGGTCGACCTCTCAACCTACGATGCATCTCTCTGCCTCTTGATGGGACTCGGGCGACAAGGCCTGCCGAAGCGTGTGCTCGAAGGCTGTGCAGACCAGTTCGAATTGACCGGCATCGGCGCCTCTTTGGAGACGGCGGTGGCCATGGGTGCCATCGCCCAGCGTCTGGCAGACCTCTGATCATCTGCGGTTGGTCCACGGCATCAGGACAGACTTTGCGATGTGGACGGCGACGTCGGGATTCTCATCCAATCGCCGCATGCTGTATTCGTACCACCGCTCACCATAGGGAATGTAGACCCGGGTGCGATGTCCCTGCTTTGCGAGCCGCCTGCGGATGTTGCCTCTGACACCCAGAAGCATCTGAAATTCATAGCCCGGTCCCTTGCCGAAGGGCGCAGTCCGAGTTGATTCCCCTCCGGGTTGCATCCCACGTGCCTCGAGGCTGGCCAAGGCGTGGTCGATGACGGGGAGATCATGTGATGCGATGCCGACATAGGCACCCCGGTCGAGCATTTGGTCGATGTGTCCATTGAAAGCGTCGACAATCGGTTGATAGGCGGTCTCAGAAATCTCTGGTGCTTCCTTGTAGATGCCCTTGCAGATTCGGAAATCCGCACCTTCGCCCAAGGTCTCACAGATGGCGTCGATGTCCGCTGTCGTGCGGAAAAGTCGGGATTGCAGCACCGCCCCCACGTTGGTCAAGCCCTTGGCGTGCATTGCCAATACGATGTCGATGGTGGCTTGGGTTACCCGATGATCCTCCATGTCGAGGCGGACAAAAATATCGTGTTCCGCTGCTCTTTGTAGCAAGGTTTCGATGCTGATATAGGTCTCTTTTTCGTCTATGAGAAGCCCGAATGCCGTGGGTTTGATGCTCAGGTTGGCATCCAGTCCATGTTCGACGATCGCGTCGAGGAGTGCATTGTATTCATCGATGAAGAACTGCGCTTCCTCAAGGGTTGAAATCTCCTCTCCGAGTACATCGATGGTGAAACAGGCGCCTTCTTTCGACAAGCGCTGCATGACTTTGACCGCACTGGGCACATCTTTGCCGGCGACATAGCGACGCGCAACGCCGGCGACGAGGAAACGCGGCATTCGCTTGGTCATCGCGACCACGAACCGACTGAACCACCCCATCCGTTCGCCTCTCGGCTGGATGACGCCCGGTGCGCTCTTTGACGATTGCCACGCGACCATCACTGGGTGTCGGCGTTGAACGGGGTCCACCGACCGATATTATCGAGCACGACTGTGCCGTGTTCTGCGTGCTCGATGAGGCGCATGCCAAGCTCCATTCTCGGCTCGTGGCGTAGGCCAGACCGGTCCCAGACCAAGTCTTCTCTCCAACCGGTCATGTACCAGCCATCGGTTGTTTTCAAGGCGTCGTGAACCGGCCCTTGGGTGCCGACGATCTCAAGGTTTGCATTTTTTGAATCGGGTGTCCAGCGCGCGATTTTCTGATGGCTGAGACCGAGCATCCACTCGCCGTCTCCGTGCCATGCTCTCTCAAGTTTTGCCGCGAGTAGCAGGACGCCTTTGCGGATGGTCTCTCCATCCGACGCGCGCATCTGGGCATAGCCTCCACCGAGCGAGAAGGCCCAGATTGAATCGCCTTCAGCGACCATCGAAACGATGACCTGTCCATCGGGAAGATTCTCCAGCGTCTCCCATTCGGGTGACTTGCGGCGCCAGCGCTCCTCTGCGGATGCATCGATGCGGTAGATGCCGCGCTTGTGGGTGCAGAAGACGAGTTCTCCCTCAGATGTGCAGATGGCGAGGGGTTCAGCGTCGAGGATGTGGGACCACTCAGCCCCCGCGACCTGATGCATGTCGAGTTGTCGTTGGTCCATCGCATTGCGCAGGGTGGGAAGATCGGGACCATCCACCAGGGGTTGTCGCAGGTCGAGCACGGCCATGCGGGCAATGCCGATCTCCCGTTGGACCCACATGGCTGCGAGATGATGGTCGCCGAGAAGTGTCGCCCGGGTGACCTCACCGCTGAACGGGTACCGGGTCGGGTCGATCTGAATCAGACGTTCGGGGTGGAGCAGGGTGATGCCTCCCTCGGTGTCGATCAGGACGATGCGCTCCGAGCCCGCCAAGAGATGGCGTGGTGGCATCGGCGTATCGGGCAGCGACATCGACCCACCGTCACCGCCGCATCACATGAAGGAATGGGCTGCGAATGCTGAAGGCCGACGACGGATTCCGTCCAGCGATGACCACCTTGCTGATCGTCTCGGTTCCGGACATCGCGTCGACCATTCAGGGCGATGCCCTGCTCGCGCGCGGGGGTTGGACAGAGGTCGGTCAAATCGAGGATGGAGCCGTCCATGCCCACGATATTGCCGATGTGCACATGTGGTGGTTCTTCGACCGCGTCCTCCACCAAGACGACTTGGATCGTCGATTTTCTGAGGCCATGGACGTGTCCGTCGAAGAGGTGATCTTCCTGTCGCGCCATTTCGCTGCATCTGGACGTCCATCGCTAACCTTGCACGTCATCGGGGTGCCCGGAGAGACGCCACACGGTGAGAGAGCGGGTCACGGGGGCGTGAAGGGAGAGGTGGTATTGCCGAATCCACGCTTCGCCGCCTGGTTCCGACTGATGTGCGAGGCCGCTGTGAAGCATTCTCTCGTGCCCGAATTTGAATTGACCATCGAGACGACCCATCACGGTCCTTCCCTCTCGGTGCCGACCCTCTTTGTCGAGATCGGCTCATCTGAAAGCCACTGGGACCGCCGAGATGCGGCCGAGGCTTGGGCGGATGTGATGACGGTGGGGCTCGGGCTTGATGGAGGCCCCGGACAAGGGGATTGGATGGCCCTCTCGAGCTCTGAACAAGCCGAATCGAAGGTCATGGTCGGGATTGGTGGTGGCCACTATGCCCCACGCCATACCGACGTGCTGCGAAAGACGGAATGCTGGGCGGGCCACCAACTCGCGGGCTATGCGCTGACGATGGACAAGCCGGAGGACCCGGACGAGGGGCCGCTGCCCGACGGCGCATGGAATCATGCCATTCGCGTCGCTGTCGAGAGTACCCGCAGCGCATTCCCGGGTGGCGATGTGAGAGTGCACCTCGACCGGAAGTCGTTCAAGGGCTGGCAACGACGCGTAATCAAGCGACTGCTCGCTAAACTCGAGGTGCCCATCGGCCGAACGGCCGACTTTGAATGAGCGGGTGCTCACTCGTTGGTTTCACTGTGGCCACAGCGGCCGCAGGTCTTGCGGTCCGAGTGGACGCCGAGGAAGATTCCGGGGCCGCACTTGGGGCAGAATTCCTGCTTGCGGACGAGTTTGCCGTCCTCAATGCTGTACTTGGCCCACTTGGCGGAAGCGCTGGGGTCTGACATCACTCCTCACCTCCGGCGATCTGAACTTCCTCTTCGCTGGGTGCCTCGGCGGGGGCTGCCGCCGCAGGTGCGGGAGCCGGTGCGAGGTTCTCGTGGCGCTTGAGGAGGTACTTGGGCTCATTTTCCAAGGATTCACGGTCACCGTAGACCAGTGCATTTCCAGTGGTCAGCGGCTGGCCGAAGCGGGTGTTGACGGACTTGACGAGAACGCGGTCCTTGGTGGCGCCCGGTTCCATCTTGATGACGGCTTCAATGATCTGCGTGCGGGTCGGTGTGGCCTGTCCGGCGTGACGCCATTCCCACGACAATTCCACGCGATTCAGAATTGGGTTTTCCTTTCGGTCGGTAATCTGCATGTTTCATTCCTCCATCAGCGGATGTTCACTTTGAGTGCGTAATTTCCAGGGCGCTCGATGCCCAATCGGACGGCGACCTCGCTGCGGGCTGGGTCGAGGACGATGGTGAAGCCCTGCCAATCGGTCGAGACCGGGGCGGACGGACAACGCATGCACTGCACGGGTTCTTCGGCATCGTCGAGGATGAGGTGGCATTCGCCACATGCGAAGGGTTGCTTGACCATCTTCAGTCACGCTCCTCTGTGAGCCAATCGTGTGCGCCCAACGCGGTCTGCTTGCAGGTCAGGCCGATCTTGCTCGAGCGCGGGTCGTGGGGATTCAGGGAAAGCGAGACGATGCGGGCGCGTACCGGTGTTCCCTCAGCGAGGAATTTTTGGGACTGGCGGCCTTCGATTCGGCGCAGGCCGATGTTGATGTCAATCTGCTCATCGAGGATCTGGCTCTTGTGGAGCAGGGCTTCCATCGGACCGATGCGGACGAAGGCGCCGAATTCGTGCACCTCGCTGACCGCGCCATCGACAATCTCATTGCTGTCCATGGTGAAGAGTAGCGCCTTGAATTTGACCTTCTGATAGATCGCGCCATCACCGTGAATGATGCGGCCGCGGCCTTGCATTTCGTGGTCAAAGGTGAGCAGGATGTAGTTGCCATCATCGTCGAATCGACCCTCGAAGGCATCGTGTGCCAGACGGTCAACGTGGTCCGAGAGGGCCTTGTCCTTCTCGATGTATTCCGCCGGGATGCGGATCGTGTCCTCGATGATTTCGAGACTGTACATTTTGGGTTCCTCCTCGGCTTCTCTCTCCGAGGGGGGAGGCATCCCAGGACGGAAGGCCCGTAAGCCCCCCGTCCTTCATCGGCTGCCGCCTCCGGAGGAGAGGTCGTCCAAGACGACTCGGCCACCGAAGACCCCTCTATGAACGCTTCGCAGGTGGACAAAATCGGAATGAACTGTTCTGGGTCACTATGTGACCCATGGGGGCACCCATCGCACGAACGTTCAAGAGGCGTTCGGCGAGGATGAGGATTGATGGCGAGCGGCACGCATCGAGGGCGGCGGAATTCCCTGCTTATCACAGGCCTCATCCTGCTGCTGGTAGGCCAGTCCCTCTCCCCCCTCGCCTTGACACCTGCAGAGGAAGTCGCGCCGGTCGCCGGCCGAGATGTCGACCCGTGGACGGGTGGAGGCATCGAATGGCCCCAATTCGGCCGTACACCCGGCCGTGAATCCATTGCCCCAGCCCATGCACCCAACGACCCGGATGCCGGCGAACTGCTGAGCATCACCGACCCCGTTCTCAACTGGAGGCATTTCGACGAGGGGGATGTCGGCGTCGAGGCGCTCGGTGTGCCGGTCGGTAATTTCAGTGCCAATATCGACACCGGTGGGCTGACACTCGACTCCTGTGCCCGGGACAGCCTTTCGCCGGTCTTCATCTACCAGGAAACCGTTCAAGGGGATGCCCATGCCTTCCTGCGAATTGTCGATGGAGATTCCAGCGACCCGATGTGGCAGGTCGATGTTGGCGTCATCGATCTCGAGGTCAAGGCAGCCCCACTTCTCGTTGACATCGATGAGGATGGACGACTCGAGATTCTCATCGTCTACGATACGAATGGCCATGTGACCGTCGAATTCTGGTCACCGGACATCGAATGTGATGTGACGGGTTGGAAGCCGGGTGGCAGCCATGAGACCGAACGCCTGTGGCGTTGGAGTCACTCGACCTTTGAGCTGGCAGCGGATCGAACCTGTAGCACCTGTCACAGACCGGTTGCACAGCCGCTTCTCGCCGATCTTTTCCTCGATGGTACACCCGAACTGGTGCTGGCGCTCATCGATGATGTGAACGATGAACCGAACATGCTAGCGCTCTCCTTGCCGACCACTGGAACGCCCTCACCGATTTGGGAGGTGACGCTGGATGATGGGACCCACCCGTCCGATCCGGCTTGGGCGCAGATCGATGCCGTGACCTCCGCCATCGTCCTGACGACGATCGATGAGAACGATGGTGACATGTGGATCTGGCGCTTGAATGGTGCCAATGGGCAAATTCAGTATTCGGATTCACTGCAGAACTTCGACGGCGATACATATGCCCCACACGTTCGTCTTCCCGGGCCGATCATCACCCAACTCGATGGGGATGCAGCACCCGAGATGGTCATCACCATCCCGACGGATGTCGATGCTGCGGGCACCGGCGATGGCGCTGAATTCCGCGGACTTGAAGTCAACGATGCGAGTGAAATCTTCTCCTTCTCGGCCTCGAATGGCTACGCCGATGCACCACCGGTCTTGCTCGATTCGGATGACAATGGCATCACCGACCGCATCTGCTGGAATACGTGGTATCGCGATACGTGGTCCTGGCATGGCATGGTCGGATGTCACGACTATAATGAGGCCTCTCAAAACGTGCTGCTGGACTGGAATCAGGGCATTGAGGGCACCTCTGGAAATCCGAACGATGAGATCGCAGTATCCGCGCCGACCGCGATGGACATCGATGGCACGGGTCATGACGAGATTCTCGTCACATTTGGACGGACCCTGTACGCTCACGATGGTGAATCGGGCTCTCGCTCATCGATCAATGCTGAGTGGGTGAACGGCCTCGAACTGCCGCACAGGACCTGGGCGGGACATGCCTTGGCGGACCTTGACAACGACGGTGCGCTCGACCTCTTGGTCGGTGACATGATGATCTCTCAGGCGGGAGCCGACGTTCGGCCCTTCGAAGACGGTCGTGCGATCACTTTCAATCCGAGCACGCCCGACCCGGGAGAATTGGTCACAGTGACCGGATATTTCGAGAATGCTGGCACGGCTTCCACGGAGGTGGATACCTTCGCGCGCATGTATGTGGACGGGGATTTGGTAGAGACCCATCGGGAAGGGGTGTTGGACCCGGTTTCGCCCACTGGGGATGGCAACTTCGCCTCCTTCTCCTTCGAGTGGTCCGGCGGATTGGGTGAACATCTCTTCGAACTTCGCCTCGACGAGCACGGAAATGTGACACAGACGCGGACCGATAACGACCAGATGGCTGTGCTGTTGACCATTATCGCACCCTACAATGTCTCGGTCGGTGTACCCACCGACCCAGTTCGGGTGCTGCCTGGCGGTCAACTGGATGTGCAGCCGACGATCACATCGACCGGACGGTTGGCAGGTGCGTGGACGATGAGTATCGATGACGCTGGGCTTCCAGACAATTGGACGATTGAGGACCTCGACCCGGTGGGTTCCAGCGGCGTGCAGATCGAGGTCGGTGCGAGTTGGATTCCCACACTTCGCTTGAGCGCACCGTCCCAAGCGCTCGGTACAGATGCTGGCTTCGTGACCATCACGATGACACTGGATTCGGATGCGAACGTATCACAAACAGCCATTCTCGCCATCGAAGCGGAGCGGACCCGGGGTCTCTCCGTCCGCGGTGCAGATGGGACCGGCGTGGCCGATGGAGTCGGCATTCCTGGCGATGCCGCCGCAGCATGGATCTTGGTCGAAAACCTTGGAAATGCACCCGAAACCATCTCACTTCAATGGAATTCAACGGATTGGGGCACCGCCCTCACCCTGCATGATTCCACGGGAACAGAGGTCAATCCACTCTCCCTTGCCCCAGCAGAAATCCGTGAGTTGACGGCGCGTCTGACCGTGCCGCAAGGCACGACATTGGGCGCATCTGTTTCGACCCAGTTGACGATGTGCATCGGGGCCGGTGAAGACGAGGATTGTCGGTCCATCGACCTGACATTCTCAGCCAATGCGGTTCAGGTACTGCCACCTCACATCCGTTCCGTCCCCGCCAATGATCGGGTCTGGAACGCAGAAATCCAGTTGCCCGCCGGCGTCTCGGCACTCGAATGGGACATGGCGGCGGCGGGGATGATTATGCCGGGATGGTCATGGACGACCACCGGCGATCTATCGATGGATGGAACGACCCTTCGAGCCTCTGGCAATGCCGGAGCACGTCTTTCGGGCTCACTGTCGCTCAACATGCCGTTCGCCGCGCCACCGATGCTGCACGAATGGCGTTCTGACGAGGCCAACCACACAGGATACACCCTCTCCCTCTCCCTCCAGGTCATGCAGATTCATCGCGCCACGACAGAGATCACCTCGCCGGTGACCTCGCCGCATCGGATGGATGTTGACTCCCCGGATACAGTCATGCTTCTGTTGTCGAATCCAGGCAATGGTCCCGATGTGTACGACATCTCATGGACGTTGGTTCCGAACGCGAATTTCTCCGATGACCCCGGCTTGACAGTGGAGATACCGTCGAGTCAATATGTGCTCGGTGCCGGTGAACTGCGCAGTATCCCCATCACGCTCACCCTGCCCCAAGAAATGCCTGCAGCTGTGGGTCTTCTCCTCTCCTTTGAGATGCGATCGACCGGTGATATCGGCATCGCATCCACCGCGACGCTTCTGGTCGAGGCGCGCCAAGACCATCGCTGGGAAATGCAGCTCCTGTACGGAGAGAACACTTTGCAGAGCGGGGACACCATCATTGCAGACCCCGACGAGATGCTCGACCTCTCCCTGCTCGTGACCAATGTCGGGAATCTCGGCGATCATATCACGCTGACACCTTCAATCACGGTTCAGACCGCCGGGGATGACACGGGGCTCGGTTGGACGGCCTGGGGTGCGCACGCGCACGTCGTTCCAGTCAATGTCTCTGAACTCCTGTCGATTGGAGTGAATGTCTCCGAGGATGCGTGGAAAGATTCGGTCGCGACGATTTCTTTCGATGGCATCAGTGATGATGTCCAGATCCCCCCCTTCATTCTCTATGTTCAAACGGCCCATGTACCTGGTTGGTGGGTCTTGGCCGGAGGAGCGGATCTCGACATCGACCGAAATGGTGCGAATGTGTCACTGGTCGTTGAACAGCGGGGGAATTCACCGGCACTGCCCTTCATCAATGGCTGGGTCGATGTCGGCGGGTGGACCATCAATGTGAGTTCGGGACTGCCGGGTTTGGACCCCGGTGAGCGAGCGAACTTCACCGTCGAAATCATCCCGCCTGAAGGGGCGATCTCCGGCCATGCTGTCGAGTTGACCTTGCGTTCGAAGAATGGTGATGGCAGTGGGGTCGGTCAGACGACCCTGCCTCTCCGTGTCGCAGCTTGGCACGATTACCAACTGACGACTTCAGAGGATTGGGCGATCTCTTCGACGGGTGGTCTACCGTTGGCGATGCTGTCGAATGAAGGCAATGCCCCGACCTCGATCGCTGTTGAAATTCTCGGTTTGCCCGAAGGTTGGACCTCGGTGGGGCCCTCGCAGGTCAGTTTGGGTGTCGGGGAGAGTGCGGGTGTGCCGATCTCCGCGATTCCACCTACCGAAGGCGCTGTCTACGGCTCCAGTGTCACTTTGCGGACGTTGGATGAGGCCGGCACCCAACGCGAGGCGACGTTGACCTTGGTGCAGAGTGAACGTGCCTGGTCGTCCAGTCCGGTCCTATTCGGCACGTCTGGGGATTCTCTGGAACTGCAATTCCATCCTGGATTCGAGGTCCAGATCGTCGCGCAGGGTTCGGATGTTCTCGAGCAGACCGATGATGGGGGCTACCTGTGGACGGTGCCACCGATGGATGCGGATGGCTCACTCAACGTGGATTCTGTCGACCTGTCTTATTGGGCGCGCGTACAGGACCCGCCCTCGCGCATCGGCACTTGCTCGGTGAATCCGCTGGGGTCAGAACCCGGTGCGGTCTGCTCGCTTCTCAATGGGTCGGATGCCATTGATTGGACGGCGATTCTCAGGACTGCAGACGGTCAGGTCATCGACCACCTATCCGGTCACCTCTCCGCCAATACCAGCCGGTCTGGAATCAATCTCTCGAGTTCAACGTGGAACCCGTCCCCGGGTGAACATGTGCTTCGCGTCACGCTTCTGGACGGTCACGGGGGTGTGATTGCGGATGCGCAGCGGACTGTGATGGTTCGGGATACCGCGTGGAATCTCGCTGTCACCGCTGTCGAATTGCGAACCGACCGAGGCCAACAGAACATCGTCATCTCTGTCGCCAGGGTGAATCACTCCAAACTGACCGATGCGGTCTGCGACCTCACCCTGTCCGCGGGAGATTGGAGTGCCACCCACCGGATGAGTGTCGCCGGTGACCTGGCGCCACAGGTGGTGATCCATCGGCCGAATCTGCCCGATGGCACGACCGTCAATGTTGAACTCGGGTGTGAGGCCCCGTGGGATCAGGATGCGGACTCCACCGACGATTCTGGAATGATCATCCTCTCGGATGGCATCGCACCGCCGGTCGAGGGCCTCGACTTCGCCATGCTCATCGGTGGAATCGTCGTCATCTTCGGTGTGATGGGATTGCTCGGATTCATCCGTCCCAATGCAGGTCAGCGAAAAACAGCGGCCAAACAACCAAAATCGGCACCCGCCCAAACCAGCATGAGTCGGCATAAGAAGCCCGAAATGGATGATTCCATCGCCATTGAGGGAGAGGATGATTCACCCCGTCCAGAGGCGGCTCAAGACTTGGAAGAGGAAGATGATGAGGTTGAAGTCGTCGAGGAGAAACCTGTCTCGCTGGATGACTTTGAAGCGCGCCTTGAACGCCTGCGCAGCCGAAGAGATGGGCTCGGAGGCCGTTGAATGTACGACATCGACATGGGGTCTACGACTCCATTCCACACCTTCGATCCGGCGGATGGAGACGCCCTCGAATCATTCGCATCGATTCTTGATGCGGCGAGAACTGGCGGGGGTGATGCATTCGATTCTCTCGAAAAGAAGCATCCTGAGATTGTTGAGCGGCTTGGAAATGAGTCTGTGGATGTCGCCGCGGGTCGAGCCTCGCTCGCCTGGGATGATGCCACCCTGCTGTTCATCGCCGCTCGAGCGATGCAAGAAGATGGCAGTCCTGCAGAGCCACTAGACAGAGGCATCACGATGGAAAGATTGGGCAGATTTCCATCAGAAGATGGCAATGCAATCTCTTATCTGCGCTCAAATCTCCTGACAGATGATGCCCCCCTTACCGCCTTGCTAGACCAACTGGATGTCGGGCTCCGCGCTGAATCGCGAGGTCATGATCACCTGAGTGCTGGATTCGGTGGCCTGCGCCTGCATGGCTGGCTGAATACCCCTCAGGTCACAGAGCTCAGAGAAGCCTTGCTGAAAGTCGCTTGGAAAGTGGCCAAGGACGAGCCATTCGACGGCGGCGTTCGCGAGGTCGTTCGGCACCTCACGATTCTGATGAAAGGTGCTGAGAAACGGATGTGCGGTATCCTCATGCGCGCCCATCATTGACTCAGAATTGTTGGCCAGTCAGGCGCTCAAACATGCTCTCGTACAGCGCTGCTGTCTGGTCGATAATCTCTTGCGGCAGAGCAGGAATCGGGGGTTCTTCGGTGCCGGCTTCCCGGGCCGCGTAGAGGTTGGCGTGGTGGTCCGTGCCAAGATAGTGCTCGCGGACGAACTCTTTGGACAGGGAGACGATCTCGCCATTCGCGTAGTCTTCCGCAGCCCACCAGCGGTCTTCATCCAATGTTCCGAAGGAATCGACCAGGACTGGCTTGCGGCCGACACCCAGGGCAAATTCCTTCTTTCCATCTACATGAATGAGGCCATTCTTGCCCGCTTCACGTTCGATGATGGCGTCGACTTTGAGGGTGATGTCGAGAATCGCATCAAACTCTTCCTCTGTGATGTTGGAAATCTCAAGTGCCTCCGCACGATCGAGCAGTCGGTCGAATTTTTCGAATTTTGTCGAGACTTCCAGATAGGGCGTCGGCAGTTTCACACCTTCTTCGAGGACGGTGCCTGGCTCAAATCCGAACTCTTCGGCACCGACATCGCCGCGTTTGTATCGCCGCCATCCGCCTCCGGCCAGATGATGTCGACAAATGACCTCGAGCGGGACGAATACATTCTCCATGTCACGCGGGATTGCGCCGGGTTCGCGGATGACTTCGTAGCGCTTCGCAAGGACGCGGTCGGGGGCGTTCATCTCGATCACGTGGGTGTCGCAGATGCCTTCGGCCTCGACCAATGTGAACCAATGACAAGAGGTGCGGTTCAGGCTCTCACCCTTTCGAGGGACGAGTGAAGGGATGATTTGGTCAAAGACCGAGATCTGATCGGTGTAGCGGAATTCGATGACATTTGGGTCATCCGTGCTCCAGACCTGCTTAACCTTCCCCGAATAGAGCAATTCTCCCATGCACCTGTGCCATCCGATTCCGCCTTTGAACATTCGCAGCGCGCTGCGACTCATTCGGAAAGCGAATTGTTGCCCGATCTTCCCTCAGATGAGGCCGAGCGCATCTTCGATGCGGTTGAGTTCAGGACCCGCTGTGTGCGAGCCTGTCCACGCGCCCTGATCGGTGGCGATGCATCCCGAACCGACGTATGGTGAACCGAAATTGACGGTTCCCACCATCGCGGGCACATCGAGAATCGCTTCGACGATCTCAACCTCTGCCTCGGTCACATCCGGATGGAGAAGAACACCACGATTGTTGGCCACCGCAACGCTTCCAGGGGTATCGTTCCCGGCAATGCTGACAGCGGCACATTCGACTTTGAGGGTCTCGCTGAGGACTTCGAGTCCATCCGAGGGAAGAACCGGGCTGGCGATGATGCCATTTTCGTTGGCGATGAGAAGGTTTCCTGCTGCGTTGACGCCACTTTCCATGACGACGACGTCGCCGAAAGATGTCAGGTGATCGATTTCCTCTTCCGTCGCGATATCGGCGACGGCGATGCCGTTCGTGTTGCCAGCGACCAAGGCGCCGACGAGCGAGCTTCCACCGACCGACATCTGAGAGATTTCGAGCCCGAGTGTTTCCTCGAGCGCCGCGATATCTTTCTTTGTCAATTGCAGCGGCGCGAATACAACCCTGCCGACCATCGCAAGATGAACGCCAACCTGGCTCGTGCCGAGCAAATCCGTCGCCTTGAGTCCCATGTCGGTCCCTCGCTGATGTGGCGCCGGTGACTCCCTCTCTTAGCGGTGCCGATTCCATCTTCAGTCGAGGTTTGAGGAATCGTCAGATTCAATCGAGCCTACCGGCCAGTTTCGAGTAGTTTGCGGGGGTAAAAGATTGGACTCAGTCAGCCCCGAAGGGCCGACTGAGATCCGGTAAAAGAGGAGCGAAGGAGACACAACGACACGTGTTCCCGTGGACTCTCGTACCACAGTACAAACAGTGACGCAGGAGGTCTTGACTGCCGGGTTCGGAATGGGACCGGGTAGACACCTCCGCTATGGTCGTGTACAGCTCCTCTTTAGAATTTGAATCGACGTTTCTCTTGGACAGAGGCCCACACAGTTGTGGGTGCGGAAAAAAAAGAAGATGCTCGAGCGATTAGTGCTGCTGGGCTGAACACCTCGGACGAATCCTTGGTGCTTACACCCGCAGTCTATCAAACCGATCTTTTATCGGAGCTCTGAGATACCTCGTCTTCAGGTTGACTTCGAGCTTAGATGCTTTCAGCTCTTATCCATTG
>Ga0114999_10003399_pt1 | contig 19995 bp, 19 predicted proteins | sample ArcticOcean_MG_C_3_FD_89820 | JGI IMG/M metagenome (GOLD analysis project Ga0114999, IMG submission 89820) | Marine microbial communities from western Arctic Ocean - ArcticOcean_MG_CB8_126 | ecosystem: Environmental > Aquatic > Marine > Oceanic | place: Arctic Ocean: Canada Basin | collected...
GCCGGAGTGCCCTCCGGCGCTTCGACCGGCAGCCGCGAGGCCATCGAACTGCGGGACGGTGACTCAGCCCGCTACGGCGGCAAGGGCGTCCGTGACGCCGTCCAGAACGTCAACGAGATCATCGGCCCGGCTCTTGAAGGCATGGATGCCACCGACCAGGCCGCCATCGACTCCCAGCTCATCGCCATGGACGGCACCGACAACAAGGCCGGCCTCGGCGCCAACGCCCTGCTCGGAGTCTCCCTGGCCGTCGCCAAGGCCGCCGCCGATGCCGTGGAACTGCCGCTCTATTCCTACCTCGGCGGCGTTACCGCCAATCGCCTCCCGGTACCTATGATGAACATCCTCAACGGCGGCCAGCACGCCGCCGATTCCACCGACTTTCAGGAATTCATGGTCATGCCCGTCGGATCCGATAGTTTTCGCGAGGCCGTTAGGGCAGGCGCTGAAATTTATCAGGCCCTCCAGTCCATCCTCGACCAGGCCGGCTACAGCACCAACGTCGGCGACGAAGGTGGCTTTGCTCCCGGCCTCAAATCCAACGCCGAGGCCGTCGAGCGCATCCTGGCCGCCATCGAAGCCGCCGGCTACTCACCCGGGCAAGACGTATTGCTCGCCGTCGACGCCGCCGCGTCAGAGATCTACCAGGACGGCAAGTACCGACTGGCCCGGGAGGATCGCACCCTCTCCACCGAAGAGATGGTCGCGTTCTGGGAAGACTGGACCCGCCAATATCCCATCATTTCCCTCGAAGACGGCCTTGACGAGTCCGATTGGGAAGGCTGGACACTGCTCACGGAGCGGCTCGGCGAGCGCCTGCAAATAGTGGGCGATGATCTCACCGTCACCAATACCGCGATTCTCCAGCGCGCCATCGACGAGCGTGCCATCAATTCCATCCTGATAAAGCTGAACCAAATTGGCACCCTCACCGAAACTCTCGACGCCATCCAGCTCGCCACGCGAGCCGGCTTCACCAGCATCATTTCGCACCGGTCCGGCGAAACCGAGGACACCACCATCGCCGACCTGGCGGTAGCCACCGGTTGCGGCCAGATCAAAACCGGTTCGGTGGCCCGCACTGATCGCGTGGCCAAATACAACCAGCTGCTTCGCATCGAAGAGGCGCTCGGAAGTCAGGCCCGGTATCCGGGTCGCGACGCTTTCTTTAACCTCACTTGGCCATAGCGCCTTGACCGGCCCCATCGAAGACATTCTTAAGCAGGTCGCCAGCGGCGCTCTTTCTATCGACGACGCCGCCCACCGTCTCAGCGAACCATACGACGACCTGGGCTTCGCCAAAGTCGACAGTCGGCGAGCGGATCGCACCGGCTTCCCAGAGGCCATCTATTGTCCGGGGAAGTCTCCAGAGCAGATCGCCGACATCGCCGCCTCGCTGGTCGCCTCCGGCCAGACCGTCATCGCCACCAGGGCCACCCCAAATGACTACGCCGCCGTCGTTGACACTTTGCCGGACGCGGTCTTCACCGCCGAAGCCGGCATCATCGTTGTGCCCGCCGGTGAAATGCCCCCCCTCCCCGGCGCCGTCACCGTCGTAACCGGGGGCACATCGGATATTGCCGTCGCCGAAGAGGCCGCCATTACCGCCGCCACCTACGGCGCTACGGTTACCCGCCTCTGGGACGTGGGAGTCGCCGGTATCCACCGCCTCCTGCGGAATCGCGAAGCTCTCGATAAGGCCACCGTCCTCATAGCCGTAGCCGGTATGGAGGGCGCCCTCCCCAGCGTCGTCGCCGGGCTGGTCGACAAGCCCGTTATCGCGGTGCCTACAAGCGTCGGTTATGGCGCCGCCTTCGGCGGTCTGACCCCACTGCTCGCCATGCTCAACGCCTGCGCCCCCGGTGTTTCCGTGGTCAACATTGACAACGGTTTCGGTGCCGGCTATCTGGCGGCCCAGATTTGCCGCACGACCCGGAACCCTTCTTGAAACTCGCGTTTCTCGATCCCTTCGCGGGAGCGGCGGGAGACATGTTTCTGGGCGCCCTTGTCGACGCCGGTTGGCCCGCCGCCGAACTCCAGGCGGTGCTCGAGAAACTCCCTCTGGACAACTTCCAGATGCACGTAGAACAAGTTGTGCGGGGCCCCATCGCCGCCACCCATGTCCGCTTCGAAATCGGCCACGAACATCATCACCGCAACCTTGCCGATATCGTCGAGATTCTCAATGCCAGCTCCCTGTCCGACGCGGTGCGTGACCGGGCCGTAAGCATGTTCGAGTTGCTCGCCACCGCCGAAGCCAGAGCCCACGGCAGCACCGTCGAAAGCGTCCACTTTCACGAAGTGGGCGCCGTCGACTCAATTCTCGACATCGTCGGCGCCGCCGCCGGCCTTGAGTGGCTCGGGGCTACCGAAGTCGTCGTCGCCTCCATGAACACCGGCGGCGGCACCGTCAAAACCCAGCACGGCGTCATCCCGGTTCCTGGAATGGCCACCTTAAATCTCCTCGAATCCGCCGGCGCGCCCATCTTCTCTTCAACCGACAAAGCCGAACTGCTCACCCCCACCGGCGCTCTCATCCTGACCCACGCCGCTACCCGCTACGGGACCATGCCGGCCATGAAGGTCACCGCCTCCGGTTACGGCGCCGGCTCCCGTGATTCGGAACTGCCCAACGTGCTGCGACTCGTCATCGGGGAGGCCAGTCCGGAAGTCGGCGCCGACGTGGTTTCGGTCATCGAAACCAACCTGGACGACGTCACGCCCGAAGTCGTCGCCTACGCGCTCGAACGTCTGCTGACCGCTGGCGCGCTCGACGCTTACGCCACTGCTATTCAGATGAAAAAGGGCCGTCCCGCCACCATGATTTCGGCCATCTGCGCACCATCCGACGCCGACGGCCTGGCCCGGATTCTCTTCGCCGAGACCTCCACCCTGGGCGTCCGCATCCACGACACCCGCCGACGGATACTCGCCCGCGATACCATCACCGTATCAACCCGCTGGGGTGACGTGGCCGTCAAACTGTCCTTCGAGGGCGATCGACGGCTGGGCGCCTCACCTGAATACGAAAATTGCGCCGCTCTCGCGCGCGAGCACGCCGTGCCGTTGCGCACCATAATGGAAGAAGCCCGCAGCCTGGCCCTGATCGGCAATCCAGATGCCTGACCAGCCCTCGCGGCCCCAATCGGAGGCAGATATAACCGCTCCAGATCCGCAGCCAGATGTTGTTGATGTCAGCGGCCGCGCCGACTTTCAACAGTCCGCCATCCGGCGCGTTAAGGGCGATCGGCTCCACGCCAACATGTCCGCCATCGGCTTCTCCCAGTCCGGGACCACCGAAACCCGAATGAGCGCGGTCGGTGCCAGTTTCGCCGCTCACACCGACATCGAGACGAGCACCGCCGCCATCGTCGGCGGCGGCAGCATCCGCATGCGGAACAGCGCCGCCCAGTGGGTCGTGGGAGGCAACATTGAGGCCAGAAACGTGGCCACGGTGGCCTTGATCGGAGCCTCCGTGACCGGCAACGTCAAGACCCTGATGGGCACCCGCAGCGCCATCGCGTTCGGCGTGGCCCTGGGCTTCAGCTCGCTCATCGTCCGTCTCATTCGCCGGTTCCTCTAGCCACATGAGCCAGGCACCGCCCCCGTCCAGCCCGGCTTCCTAGGTCGTGGAAGCGATCCCCGCTCGTCGCCTCGGGCCGGCATCAACCGACGTGGCGCCCGTCGACAAGTCCACCACGGCCGCTGAAGCCGTGCGGCGAATCGCCCCCGGCGACTCGATAATGGTCGGCGGTTTCATGGATGTGGGTGCTCCCGGCGCAATTCTGGATGAGTTGATCAAGCATGGCGCCGACGATCTCACGATCATCGCCAACGACGCCGCCACTCCGGAGTCATCTCTGGGACGCCTCCTGCTCTCGGGGATAGTCGCAAAGCTCATCACCTGCTACGCCGGCGGCAATCGAGCGGTCCAGGAAATGGCCCGTGCCAGTCGGCTCGAGCTTGAGTTCATACCCCTAGGCACCTTGCTCGAACGCATCCGTACCGCCGGTGCCGGCCTGGGCGGCGTACTCACTCCCACAGGAGTCGGCACCCCGATCGCCGACGGCAAGCCTACTTATAAGTTGGGCGGTCGGACGTATCTCGTCGAAGAACCCCTCGGAGCCGACGTCGCCCTACTGAGCGCTTTTCGCGCAGACAAATATGGCAACCTCGCCTATCGCGGCACCGCCCGCAATTTCAATCCCGTCATGGCCACCGCCGCCGACCTGGTGATCGCCGAGGTCGAGCAGATTTTCGAGACCGGCGATCTCGATCCAGATCGAGTCGGCACTCCCGGCGTATTTGTAGACGCCGTCTTCGAAAGACTGGCCTAGATGCCCTGGTCCTCCAGCGAGATCGCCGCCCGCGTAGCCGACGAGGTGGCCTCTGAACAACTCGTCAGCATCGGCATCGGCATTCCCGCCCGGGTCGCCGATCACGTCAACCTCCGGGGCCCGGTCATGCTCCACATGGAAAATGGCATCCTGGGGCTGGGACCTAGACCCCAGAATCAGAAACCCGCCCTCGACATCGCCAACGCCGAAGGCAGTCCCGCCTCCGCCCGCACCGGCGCCTCATTCTTCGACGTCAGTGCCGCCGTAACCATGATGCGAGGCGGACACCTCGATGTCGCCATCCTCGGGGCCATGGAGGTTGATGCCCACGGAGATATCGCCGGATGGCAGGTCCCGGGCGCAGTCGATTCCGGCATGGGCGGTGCGATGGACCTCGTCGTCGGCGCCCGCCGAGTCCTCGTATGCATGAGTCACACGGCCCGCCACGGCGACTCCAAGCTCGTCGAAAAATGCAGTCTGCCGCTCACCGCTAGCGGCGTCGTCAACATGGTATTTACCGGGCTCGGCGTGTTCGAAATTCACGACGGAGCCTTCCATCTGGTGGAACTTGCCCCCGAAATCAAATGGGACAAAATTGTCGCCGCCACCGCCGGTCCGCTTATCGACGCTCGCCCCACTCCGTCTCCGTCTCCGTCTGATGCCCGGAAATCTACCGAGGAGTCAGACCAATCCGATACCCAGGATCAGGACGTGCCTCACGACGACGAAGACTGATTCCCCACCCCTTTCCAACCGGCGTCGGCCCCGCCGGAGACGCGATCTCTAGGAACTACCGCCCTGAACAGTAGAGAGTCCAGCGGCGACCGCCTCGCCCCGGCGATCCCCGCTTTCTTGGATCGCCTTGGCAGTCATGCCCGCCTTGCTCTCACCACCGCCCTCCGAACCTGGCAGGAATCCGGCGGCAATGTGAAAGCAGCCGCTCGCGGCGTGGCGTTACAGGCTCGTTGGCACGATCGTCCGCTGACTCTTGTTTGGCTCTACGGACCCAACTCCACGCAACAGGAACCCCGCCTCGAAGTCCCGCTTTCGACTCTGGCTCGCCGTTTGCCCGACGATCTCCTGGATGAATTTCGGGACGATCTCAGCACCGTCCGCGGGATGGATTTGAGCGCCGCCGGCGGCTCCGCCACCGTTGCCGTCGACGACGCCTTCACCAACACCGATGCCGATCGGATCGTCGCCATTGCCCTGGATTTGGCCCGCCGGCTATGACCTGCGTCGCTCCCCGTCGAAGTTTGTAAAGCAGACTACAAAACCGCTTCTGCGCTTCCACTACACGCGGCGGGAGTGGTGAGAATCTACTCGACCGAAAAGGCATACCCGTCGTGAGGCGGGGACGCAAAGCCACGGGGCTCATTGAGCTGGCCGGGCTGCCGAAGTGACGCGATAGCCCGTTTCCGCCGGTAGGCTTGGTGGGAGCGGGTTTAGTGTTATTACGGGAACAATCGGTCGGAGAGGGCCTGAAGAGCCGGTCGAACGCGCCCGTCGCCGATCTCCGCCGCGATACCGGCCAGAGCCTGGTTGAATTCGCCCTGATCCTTCCGCTCGTCCTTTCAATTCTCTGTGGTATCGTCGAATTTGGACGCGGCTTCCAGTCCTGGCTCACCATTACGAATGCCGCTGCTTACGGCGCTCGCACCGGCGCGATAAATCCATCCTCGGCTGGCCCGACAATCCCGGCAAAGCCTCCAGCCCCTAGCGGTCCTCCATCGCCACGTAGCTCACATCGTGGGCGCCGACATAATTGAGCCGCGGTCGGATCAGCTTGGCGATTTCATACTGTTCCAAAATGTGCGCCGTCCAACCAGCCATCCGGCTCATCGCGAATATCGGCGTAAACAGGTCGATCGGGATTCCCAGGTCCCAGTACACCGATGCCGAGTAGAAATCGACATTTGCGTTGAGGCTCTTCTCCCGCATCAACACCTCTTCCATAATCACCGAAATATCGTAGTAATTCGTATTCCCGCTCTCGGCTCCCAATTTTTCCGACATCACCTTGAGAAACGCCGCTCTCGGGTCCGTGGTCTTGTACACGGCATGCCCAAATCCGAAAATCAGCTCGCGCCGGCCCAGCTTCTCCAGCGCATAGCTCTCGGCTTTCTCAGGGGTGCCGATCTCCTGCAGCATGTGAATCGCCGCCATGTTCGCCCCACCGTGCAACGGGCCCTTCAGCGCCCCAAGCGCCCCCGTAACCGACGAGTACATATCAGATGCCGTCGCCGCGATCACCCGGCCGGCAAACGTCGAGGCGTTCAACTCATGCTCTGCATGTAACACCAGCCCCACGTCCAGCGACATCGCCGCCGTTTCCGTCGGCGTCTCCCCATTGAGCATGCGGAGGAAATCCGCCGCCACACTCAGATTTCGATCCGTCGGCACCGGATCTTGGCCTTGCGAAATCCGGTACATTCCGGCGACCACTGTGGGCGTCTTCGCCACCAGCCGCATCGCCTTCCGGCGGCTCGCTTCGTTCGAATTGTCATCGCCATCGGGATCGAACGACGACAGCGCCGACACCGCCGTCCGCAGCGTTTCCATCGGAATCGCGCTCTTCGGTAACGACCGCGCCAGACCCCATATCTCCGCCGGAACCTCCCGATTGTCCTTCAGCTGCCCGTCGAGCTCGGCAAGCTCCGCCTCTGTCGGCAGCCGTCCATTCCACAGAAGGAACACCACTTCCTCAAACGTGGAATGCTCCGCCAGCTGCTGAATCGGATAGCCGAAGTATTCCAATATCCCCTTCTGGCCGTCGATGAAGCAGATCGTAGAATCCGCTACCGTCGCGCCTCGCAGTCCTCCTGATCGTTCTGGCATCGTGCTCGCTTCCCGCATGGCTGCGTTATCGGTCGGCGCGTACTTGCCTTCCGATCTGTTCCGCTTAACTTTCTCCCACCCCAATTCCCGGACTAATACCCTACCTACAACTCTGTGCCCACGCCACCACCGACTCCACCCCGTCTGGCCAGCTACCTCAACACCGCCCTCCCGGAGACTACGTGTACCATTGCCGCCACACTGTTCCCCACCTCCCGGGACCTGCCTTGAGCGATACTCAGAAGATCATCATCTATAGCGACGGCGCCAGCCGTGGCAATCCCGGCCAATCCGCCGCCGGCATAATGATGTGGGACGCAAACGGCGATCCGATCGGGTGCCTCTCTCTCTATTTAGGGGAGCTCACCAACAATCAGGCCGAGTACAAAGCCGTCCTCACCGGTCTTCTGGCCGCCTACGTCCAGGGTTTTGGCGAAGTCGAATGCCGCCTCGACAGCGAGCTTGTCGTCCGGCAGCTCAACGGCCAATACAAAATCAAAGACGCCGCGCTCAAGACCTTAGCCACCCAGGTCCAGAAAGCCGCCGCCCGTCTCGACCATGTGAGCTTCACCCACGTCGGCCGCGGCGCCAACGACCAGGCTGACGGCCTGGCCAACAAGATTCTGGACCTGCGAGCAAACGACGATTTGCCCATCTAGCACCAGTCTCAATTTCCAGTCCCGCCGCATCTCCCGAACACCTGCCCCCCGCCTCCAAAATCCCGTCAACACCCCAACGACCGAATCCCTCCCACATCTCCCCACCGTCCCTTTTACACCACGGTTTTCCGCGATCACCTCACCCGTTTACCCTGTAATTCACATCCTAGACGTGCCCGTACCGGTCGGCCCTCCCCGTATATATTTCCCTGTTGCTTGACTCACGGTGGGGATTATGGTCCAATTCCCTACGCAAATGACGTTCCAGGTGTCAATAAGTGGGGAAAAGTGGGGAATGCTTCTCGGGAATTCTCGGGATCGCTAATCACCGCCAATGCACTCCTACAAGGGTACATATCTACACTCGCTCGACTCCAAGGGCCGGCTCACCATGCCCAGTAGATTCCGCGAGTTGACCCCGGACGGTGGAGTCCTTGCTCAGGGCATTGAAAAGTGTCTCGACTTTTACCCACCGGAAGAATGGAACGCTCGGGCGGGCCGGGTGGTCGGCACCGACGACTTAACCGTCGCTGGCCGAAATGCCCGTCGCAAACTGTTCGCCACGGCCGAAGACTGCGGATTCGACAAGCAGGGTCGCATCGTCATTCCGGCCACACTCCGAGCCGCGGTCGGCATCGAAAAAGATGTCGCCGTCGTAGGGTCCGGCGAACGCATAGAAATCTGGAGCATAGAGGAATGGGAACGGCAGAAAGGCTTGCTCGACGAGCAGGCTGCCGATTTCATGGCTGAAGCCAGTTCCCATTCCGTTCCTTCAACTTAGGGCGTGAGATGTGGGGTGAAGAGCCTCCCCTCCACCCCACATCCGCCACCTAAGTTGTGCAGGGGGTCCGCACGATTCACCTCCCCGTCATGACGACGGAACTGGTGGCGCATCTGCGGCCGGCAAGGGAGTGCAGGTATGTCGATGCAACCGCCGGAGCCGGCGGCCACACGGAAGCCATCCTGCGCGCCAGCGACCCCGACGGCCGCGTACTTTGCCTCGACGCCGACCCCGACACTGTCCGACGCCTTGAGCAAACGCTTCAACCCTTCCGCAATCGCACCCTCTGTCGCCCTGGCAACTTCGCCGACATCGCCACTCTCGCCGCCGATGCCGGCTTCTCCGATGTCGCCGGCGTCATCTTCGATCTCGGTTTTTCATCCCTTCAAATCGACGGTTCCGCTCGCGGCTTCTCCTTCCAGCTGGACGGTCCGCTAGACATGCGTTACAACCGCTCCTCCGGGCAGACCGCTGCCGACGTCGTGGCCCGTACCCCTCAGAAGCAATTGGCCGACATCATCTTTGAGTATGGGGACGAGCGCCGATCCCGCCGGATCGCCCGGGAAATCGTCGACCGGCGCTCCCGCAGTCCTATCACCACCACCGCCGACCTCGCCGGCATAGTCGCTCGTGCGCATGGCGGTCGCCGCGCCCGTATCCACCCGGCCACCCGCACCTTCCAGGCACTGCGAATTTACGTTAACCAGGAACTCGACAACCTCCAGTCCGGCCTGGCCGGAGCCCTCGAACTCCTGGCCGACGGCGGCAGGATCGTCGTCATCTCCTTCCACAGCCTGGAAGATCGCATCGTCAAGAACTTCTTTCGCGACCACGCCCGCGCCGGCCGCCTCGAAATCCTCACGCCGAAGCCCCTTCGCCCCGGCGCGAACGAAACCAGCGCCAATCCCCGCAGCCGCAGCGCCCGACTGCGCGCCGCCCAGTTGGCAGGCTGATCTGGTGGCCGTTGGCAGCCTCACCGGCCGCACCATTTCCCGCCCTGCCGGGCGCGGATTCAGCCTGCCTGCCATCGCCGGTCTCCGACCCACTCGCCTGCTACTGGCACTCCTTATCGGAGCATTTGTCCTCGCCATGCTGTACGTAGTCCAGATTCAATCGCTCGTCGCCCTCGGCGCCGAGATTCGCGATCTTGAATTCGAGCTTGAAATCGAGCTGCGCCTACAGGAAGGCCTCCGCGCCGATCTCGCCGCCCTTCACAACATCGACGAAATCGAGCGACGGGCTCGGTTCGACTTCGACTTCCAAGAGCCGCTTGCGGTGCGGGTCGTGCAGGCCCCGGCTCTGCCGCCGGACGTGGATCTCTCCGCTCCACCCTGGTCCGCCGTACCCGCACCCGATCGGCTCAACTGGTTCGAGCGTTTCGTCGGCGGACTGCGCGACAAAATCGACCTCCTCAAGCGTCCATAGCCGTTCCATGCCCTCTTCTTCCCCCAACCGTCGCAACGACACCTCCGCCCCGCCTCGCTTCGGCCGCCGCCTCCTCGTCCTCGGCGGTCTCGGCGCCGTAATGGCCGGCGCAGTCGGCGAGCGGTTGGTCAGGTGGCAGGTCCTCGAAGCCGGCGACCTCGCCGCCACCGCTAGCGTGCAGCAACGCAACGAGCAAATAATCGCTTCCCGCCGGGGCGCCATTCTCAGCCGCGACGGCACCGCCATGGCCCTTTCTCGCCAGGTCGACCGCCTCATCGGCTCCCCCAACGTCATCGCCGAGTACGATACCGAGGCTGTCGTCGATTTTCTGACCTCGAATCTCGGGCTGGACCGGCCCACCGTCCTGGAGAAGATCGGCGATCCGAGCCTCACCTACACCGTCATCGCAGACGATCTGGAGCCCGAGCACAGCTCGGCGATCCGGCAGGCCATGCGCCGGGGCGAAATCGGCGGTTTTCGCCTTGAGCCGATCACCCGTCGCATCTATCCCGGCAACTATCTCGGCTCCCACCTCATCGGCTTCGTCGACGGATTCGGCGCCGGTCATTACGGGATCGAGTCCTTTTACAACGAAGAGCTCAGCGGCCGTCCCGGCCGTGTCATTTCCGACCAGGACCCCCGCGGCCGAACCATCCCGGTCGGTAAATACGACCCGCTCCCTCCCGTCAACGGCTCCACTCTCGTGCTCACCATGGACCGCACCATCCAACGCATCGCCGAGCAGGAGCTCGAGGGGGGCCTGGCCCGCTTCGGGTCAAGTTCGGGCACGATTATCGTCATGGACCCCCGCAACGGCGATGTGCTCGGTCTCGCCAACCGCCCCGCCTTCAACGCCTCTCGCCTCCAAGACTACGCGGTAATCAACGAGGACTTCATCAACCCGGCCATTTCCCTAGTTTACGATCCCGGCTCCACCTTCAAGATCATGACCATGGCCGCCGGCCTCGACGCCGGAGTCATCGGGCCCGGCACCCGGCACAATCTGCCCGGGGTTTACGAATACTGGGGCCTGGAGTTCAGCAATTGGGACGAAAAAACCTACCCAGATCAGGACATGATCAGTGTCCTTGCCAACTCCTCCAACATCGGCGCCATCTTTGTCGCCGACAGCCTCGGCGCCGACTCCTTTTACGACTATGTCCGCGCATTCGGCTTCGGGGACACCACCGGCATCGACCTGGCCAGCGAGGTCCGGGGCATCCTCAAAGCCCGGGGCTCCCTCTCCTGGTATCCCTCAGATCTCGCCGCCAACTCCTTCGGTCAAAGCATTTCCACAACACCCATTCAGATGGCGATGGCCTTCGGCGTGATCGCCAACGGCGGCCTCCTTATGCAGCCCCGGGCCGTCGGGCGTGTCATCACCGCCGAGGGCGACGTTATAGAAATTGAGTCCTCCGAAATCCGTCGCGTCATTCGCCCTTCCACCAGCCGCACTTTGATCGACATGATGTACCAGGCTGAACACAGCGTTTTTCCAAATCTGGCGCTCAGCGATCGCTATTCCACCGTGGGCAAAACCGGCACCGCCGAAATCTCCGCGCACGGCGGATTCTTGCCCGAGCAGACAATCGCCAGTTACATCGGATTTGGACCGCGGGAGAATCCACAGGTGCTCGTTTCCGTCAAAATCGACCGCCCCAGCACCGGGACCTGGGGGTCTCGCGTGGCCTCCCCAATTTTCCGGCAGGTGGTTGATCGCGTGTTCGCGTATCTCCGCATCCCGGCGGCCGCCTGACCATGGCCACCTCAGCCCGACGCTTCCGCTTCCTGGAACGTGGGGCCCTGTCATGGCCGGAGCTCGATCCGCTGCTCCTCATTCTGACGGTCGTACTTCCTCTAATCGGGGTAGTCATCGTCGCCAGCGCCCTTATGCCCGTTCTGGCCGACGACGCCGCCGCCTTCGGTGCGGCCGTCCTGCGCAACGCCCTGATCACCACCATCGGCATCGCCATCGCCCTCGGCGTCGCCCAGGTCGACTACCGGCGCTACGGGCCTCGTTCATGGCTCCTTTACGCCATCGCGGTGGCCTTGCTGATCGCTGTGCTCGTTCCCGGCCTCGCCAGCTCCAGCGGTCCCCGACGCTGGCTCGATCTGTCCTTGCTCTCCTTCCAGCCCAGCGAAATCGCCAAACCAGCCCTTATCTTCGTCCTCGCATACTGGGCGGGTCAGGTCGGCACGCGCGTCCGCGAGCTACGCACCTTCCTCATCGGCCTCGTTCTCGTCGGCATCCCGCTCATCCTGGTCACCGTCGAGCCCGATCTCGGCACGGCCGTCGTGATTCTCGGCACCACCACCACCGTGGCCTTCGTAGCGGGCGCCCGCCTGCGACATTTCCTACTGATCGGCGCTGTGCTGATCTTCGGTTTCGCCGCCTCCGTTGCCCGCAACCCTTACCAGCTCACTCGTATACGAGCTTTTTTCAGCCCCGGAGACGATCTCCTGGACACCGGCTACCAGGCTCAACAATCCCTCCTCGCCCTGGGATCCGGCGGCATCGCCGGCAAGGGCCTCGGCATGGGCACCATGAAATTTTTGTATCTTCCCGCACCTCACACCGACTCCGTGTTCGCCGTTATAGGAGAAGAATTAGGGCTTATCGGCACCGCGACCCTGGTCATCCTTTTCGTCATCCTCCTGGCCCGCGGGCTCTGGATCGCCCATAAGGCGCCCGACACCTACGGCCGGTGCCTGGCCGCCGGCATTTCCTTCCAGCTGGCCGCCCAGGCCTTCATCAATATGCTCGTCGTCACCGGCCGCCTCCCTGTGACCGGCCTTCCCCTTCCCTTCGTCAGTAGCGGGGGAACGTCTCTCATCGTGTCCCTGGCCATGCTTGGCGTCCTTATGAACGTATCCCGCGCCGCCAGTCTGGACTCGGAACGATGAGGCTTGTTCTCTGTGGGGGCGCCACCGCCGGCCACATATTCCCTATCACGGCCGCGGCCACCGCCCTCGGCCACCGCGATACGGAACTGGCCATCCTGGCCATCGGCGGCCATTCCGACCTGGATCGCCGATTATTCGCCGCCGCCGGTCACGCGTTCGTTCCCACCTCCGCCGCCCCAATCGTCGGCGCCGGCCGGCGGCTTCCCTGGAACGTGCTCAAAACGATCGCCGCCACCATCACCGCCTTTCGCGCCATCCGCCGATTCCGGCCTCACGTCGCCCTGAGCGGCGGCGGATACGCATCCGTTCCCGGGTCGCTTGCCTGCCGGTTGCACGGCGTTCCGCTAGTCCTGCAAGCTAACGACGTCCGTCCCGGCCGTGCCTCTCGTCTCATCGCCCGCTTCGCCCGCGTAACCACAATTGCATGCCAACCCGCGGCGTCCGTCTTTGGCGGCCGTCCGACGGCAGTCACCGGGCTCCCCCTTCGGTCCGAGTTTCGCCAGGCCGACGCCGCTCGCGCGCGCGCCCGCTTCGCTGTCCCCGACGACCGCCCCCTCCTGATTGTAATGGGTGGAAGCCAGGGCGCGCGCACGATCAACCTTGCCGTATCCCCGGTGCTCAAAGATATTCTCCAACGCGCCCACGTGGTCCACCTCACCGGCCCCGCAGGCATCGAAACCGCCCTCGCCGTGCGGCAATCTCTTCGGACGGATCTGCGAGATGGCTACTCGCCCCTTCCTTTCCTCGAAGACGGAATCGCCGATCTCTTTGCCGCCGCCGATCTCGTGATTTCCCGCGCCGGCGGCGCGGTCCACGAATTCACCGCTTCCGCGCTCCCAGCTCTCCTGATACCCGGCCTGTACGCGGGGGCTCATCAGCAGGCCAACGCCCGTTGGCTTGAAGACTCCGGGGCGGCTCTCGTGATGGAGGAGACGAGCCTCACGCCCGAGACTCTTCTCGAAGCTGTCGCCGGACTGCTCGATGACACCGATCGCCTTGCCCGAATGGCCGACGCGGCGGCGTCCCTGAGCCGCCCCGACGCCGCGGAGCGGGTCGCCGACATCCTCATCGAGCTCGGCTCCCGGAAGGCCGCATGAGTGGAGCCCTCACCATGACGCCCACAACCTCCGCTCCCGACTGGCGGCGCGACACCGGGTTGCGGCGCGTTCACCTGATCGGCATCGGTGGGATGGCTCTCAGCGCCATCGCCGCCGTCCTCCTTGAGCGCGGAACCAGGGTGTCCGGTTCTGATATGGAAGCCTCTTCTTACACAGACCGTTTGGCCGCCGCCGGAGCCCGCATCCACATCGGTCACGACGCAGCCAACATCACGGCCGCCGACCTGGTCGTGTTCTCCTCCGCCGTGCCCGCCGACAACCCGGAAATGATCCGCGCTCGCGAGCTCGGCATTCCCCTCATGCGTCGCGCCGAATTTATCGGCCGTCTGCTCGACGAGCGCGTGGGCATCGCGATCGCCGGAACCCACGGCAAAACGACCACCACCGCCATGCTGGCGGTCATCCTGAAGGCCGCCGGCCGGGACCCCGGTTATCTGGTCGGTGCGGCCGTCCCCGACCTGGACGGCAACGCCGCCTGGGGCAGCGGCGCCGAATTCGTAATCGAGGCCGACGAGTTCGACAGTGCCTTTCTCGAATATCGCCCCCACATCGGCGTCATCAATCATCTCGAGCCCGACCACTTGGACTATTTCGGCAGCTTCAGCCGAATCCTGGATGAGTTCGGTCAATTCGCCGCGGCTATCGATCCCGACGGGCTGCTGCTCGCTCGCGCCGGCCGGCCCGCCATTGACGAAGTCATAGCCTCCGCCGCCTGTCCGGTCCTCCGCTTTGGCGAAAACGGCGACTGGCGGCTATCCGAATTCCACGGAGATGGCTGGGGCTCGAGCTTCAAGATGCTCGACCCCGAAGGCGATGCATTCGCGGTCCACCTGGCCCTTCCCGGCGAGCACAACGCGCTCAACGCCCTCGCGGCTGCAGCAACGGCTGCAGCCCTCGGCGTCGCGCCAACCGTCGCGGCTGACGTGCTCTCCAAATTCGGCGGGGCGGAGCGGAGATTTCAACTCCTCGCCGAAGCTCGCGGCATCCAGATCGTCAGCGATTACGCCCATCATCCGACCGAATTGCGGGCCGCGCTGGCCGCCGCGAAGACCGTCGACCCGGGCAGATTATGGGCCGTGTTCCAGCCACACTTGCGCAGCCGCACAAGGACCCTATTCACCGATTTCACCTCCGCTTTCAGCGACGCCGATCGCGTCACGATCACCGAAATTTTCTCTCCCCCGGGGCGCGAAACCGACGATCTGTCCGGCAACGAATTGGCCGCCGCGATCGAGTCGCCCGGCGCGGAATTCGAAGCGACCCTCGAAGGCTGCTTCGCCCGAATCACGGCCGACGCCCGCGAAGGCGACCTCATTTTGGTAATGGGAGCCGGCGATATTAACCGTCTTGGCGAGCGGCTCGCCGGCTGGGTGCAACGATGATTCCGACCGCTGGTACCTCTCCCTGGCCGAACCCGGCGGCCGTACTCGAACGGGAGCCTCTGGCCCGCCACACCACGTTCGCCGTCGGCGGACCGGCAGACTATTTTGCGGTCGCTGAATCCGCATCGGATCTTGCGGAACTCCTCAGCGCATCGGCAAGCGCAGAAATCCCGGCGACCGTCCTCGGCGAGGGCTCGAACGTGCTTATCGGAGACGACGGCGTGCGGGGCCTGGTAATTCACAATCGCAGCGCCCATGTGGAGTCGCTCTCCGAAAGCCGGCTCCGGGCCGAATCGGGAATCTTGATGGGGCGGCTCGCTCACTGGGGAGCCGAGAATGGACTGGCGGGGCTGGAATTTGGAGTGGGAATTCCCGGCACTCTGGGCGGCTCGATCTTCGGTAACGCCGGGTGCTTCGGTGTCGAAATAAAGGACGTGTTGGTCCAGGCGGAAGTCTGGAGTGGCGGCGACCACGAAACGTATTTCAATGACGATTTCGATTTCGCGTACCGCAGCAGCGCCCTGCAAACGATGCCCGGTACCCCGGTAGTACTCGGGGCTGTCCTAAAAGCAACCGAAGACCAGCCCGACGCCATCCGCCAGCGCATGACCGAGCTGTCGCGCCGACGGCGCGACAGCCAGCCGGCCGAACGCAGCGCCGGCTCAATATTTCGGAACCCGCCTGGAGACCACGCCGGGCGACTTGTCGAGAAGGCCGGTCTAAAAGGAACGCAGAACGGCGATGCCCAGATATCGGATCTGCACGCCAATTTCATTGTGAACCGGGGAAGTGCCACCGCGGCCGAGATCGCGGCCCTGATCGACTGTGCTCGGATGACGGTCGCTGCCAGGTCCGGGGTAGAACTTGAGGTTGAAATCCGTTTCATCGGTGAAGGGTTTGGAGATACCAGATGATCGATTTCGTCGAGCGTTACTCGAATAAATGGATCTCTCTGATCCTGTCGCTGTCGGCGGCCACATTGCTTGTTTGGCTCCTGTCGTCGCCCATGTTCAAAATTAGCTCGATCTCGCTCGTGCGCGATTACGGCTCGCCGCCGCCTTTGATCGACGAACTGGAGCTGGCAAGCCGGCTTTCTTGGACCCACGGTCAGAGCATTTTCCGTCTTGGCACGGAGGCGCTGGCAGCCCAACTTGAAGAGGAGCCGTCAGTCCGGTCCGCCGCCGTCGAGACGCACCTGGACGGCTCGCTGCTGATTCGGGTGACTCACCGGCGTCCGGTAGCCAACTGGCAGGTTGGCGAGCAGTCGTTCCTGGTCGATGAGACGGCCAGGTTGTTGGCGGTCGGATCCGATCCTGCGCTGGCACTGACCATTCGCGATCTGGAGACCACCGACGCGCAAGTTGGTGACATCGTAAATCTCACCGCGCTCGAAGCAGGGTACATCCTCAAGGAGAACCTGCCGCTTCTGGCGCTGGAACCGCTGTACATCACTCACTCCGGAGCCGCCGGAATCGCCGTCACCACGGTTGACGGAATCGAAATACTGTTTGGCCCGCCGGAAAGCCTTGAAGCGAAACTGGTCTCCCTGAAAGCGGTGCTCGACGACGCGGCCCGACAAGGAATTCGCGTTCAGAGTGTGGACTTGAGACCGATCGAGCGACCAACCTACAAAGCATTCGAATCGACTGAAACCGCGATGAAGTCATGAACATCACCGCCTCGTACCAGCACCCAGTAGGAGAGAAACAGTGGCAAGCAGGAACCTGATCGTCGGCCTTGATGTGGGCACGACCAAGACCGCCATTGTTATCGGCGAGTTGTACCGGGAGTCGCAGATACATGTGCTTGGCCTGGGCACGGCGGAATCCCGGGGTCTGAGCAAGGGGCAGGTCGTCGATATCGGGCTCACCAGCCAGGCTATAGACCAGGCAGCGTTTCGGGCCGAACGGGCTGCGGGGGTCAAATTCGAGCGGGTCTATGTTGGGATCGCCGGGGGCCATCTGAAGTCCCGCAGCCAGCGGGCCGAGCTTCGGCTGCGCGCCAATGAGACGACGATCGCCGCGCACCATATTGACCGGGTAATCCAGACCACAGCCAACCTGGCCTTGCCGGCCGACCGGGAAATCGTCGCGGTTATCCCGAAGACGTTTTCGATCGACGACATGAACGCAGTCGCCAACCCGGCCGGGTTGGCCGGCCGCCGCCTCGGGGTCGAGACGCACGTTGTCTCGGGCACGATCAACGCAATGGACAACCTGGAGAATGCACTTCGCAACGCCCGGGTGGGCATCGAGTTGAGCATCCTGCAGCCGCTTGCCTCGGCGCAGGCCGCGCTCACCGTAGAGCAGCGACGGGACGGGGTGGTGCTCGTCGATATTGGGGGAGGGACAACCGATGTCGCGGTGTTTATGGATGACAACTGTTGGAACATCGAAGTGTTGCCGCTTGGGGGCACGCAGGTAACAGCGGACATCTCCCGGGGACTGCGTCTGCCGATGACAGTGGCAGAGGACATAAAACTGCGACACGGGCGCGTAGATGACGCAGCGGCGGAAGACGACTCGCTGATCGATGTGCCCGGATTCGACCGAGGTGCGCCGATCGCGGTGCGGCGGCGAGACCTGGCAATGGTGATCGAGGCCCGCATGGCCGAAATACTGGAACGGGTGCGAGATTCGATTCGGTCCACAGGGTACTACGACCTGTTGCCTGCCGGGGTGGTGCTGACCGGAGGCGGATCGCAGCTTCAGTGCCTGGTGCAACTGGCGAGCCGCATACTGGAACTCCCGGTGACGCTCGGGCGGCCACCGGCGCTGTGGGGACTTGACGAAGAAGTGCGGCAGCCGGAATTCTGCACCGGAATCGGATTGCTGCTCGCAGGGCTGGAAGCACGGGCGGGAACGGGCTGGCTGGCGCCGGCGCCGACCGGTCCGCAGGCGGTGCTGAGCGGCATTCAGGATTGGTTCCGGGGGATGTTCGCACCGAAGCCGGGCTGGGAAGTGGACGCTTAAGGGTTGAGAAAACCAGCTTTTGACGTATTATGTAAACTGTTCTGCTCCCGGCGCGAGCCGGGGCGAGAGGATGGAACTCCCTTGACCTGCCCGGTTGCCTGCAAAGACCGAACAAGATTCGAAATGGCAGGGTGGAAAGGATCGGACACTCGATGACTGAGGAAACCCGCGGCGGCAGCCGGGTTACCCGCGTGTCTTCCGCCGGCGGTTCCCCCGCCGACCCGCAGGCCGCGGCTCCCAGACCGGCCGCCGGCATGGACAGCCTGGCGCGCATAAAGGTGATAGGCGTGGGGGGCGGGGGCAGCAATGCGGTCGACCGGATGATCCGGTCCAACATCGCGGGGCTCGAATTCATAACCGTGAACACAGACGCGCAGGCCCTGATGCGCTCGCTGGCGCCGACTCGAATCCGGCTGGGCGACAAGGCGACGAAAGGGCTGGGCTCCGGGGGCGACCCGAGCCTGGGCGAGAAAGCGGCGGATGAGAATTCCGAGGAAGTGGCGGACGCGCTGCGCGGAGCCGATATGGTGTTTATCGCAGCGGGCCTGGGCGGGGGCACGGGAACCGGGGCGGCGCCGATCATCGCGGACATCGCGGAAGACATCGGGGCGCTGACGGTAGCGGTAGTCACGCGACCGTTTGAGTTCGAAGGGGCGAATCGAGCCCGCATCGCCGATGAAGGGGTCGCGGAGCTGACTTCGCGGGTCGACACTCTGATTACGATTCCAAACGACAAGATACTGGAGATCGCGGACCAGAAGATGCCGCTCACGGACGCCTTCCGTCTGGCGGATGACGTGCTGAGACAGGCGATTCAAGGAATCTCGGATCTGATCACGCAGCCGGGGCTGATCAACCTGGACTTCAATGATGTGCGGGCGATCATGACGGACGCCGGGAGCGCGCTGATGGCGCTGGGACAGGCCTCGGGTGAAGGTAGGGCGGTGAAGGCGATTGAAGAGGCGCTGCACAGTCCGCTGCTAGACGTTTCAATCGACGGTGCCAGCGGCGTGCTGCTGAACTTCACCGGCGGGTTGGATCTGAGCCTCTTCGAAGTGAACGAAGCGGCGACGATCGTTTCGGAAGCGGCCGATCGCAACGCAAACATCATCTTCGGGGCCGTGATCGACGAGACGATGGAATCGGAAATCAAGGTCACGGTGATCGCCACAGGATTCCAAACGGCGGGCTCGCTTGCCCTTCCACCCCGACCGGGAGCGTTCCGCGGAACCGTACGGCAGCTCGGGCTTGAGTCGGAACGCACCGGTGCGGGCGAAGGGGACATCCCATCGTTCCTGCGCCGGCGCGGCCAGCCATAGGCTGCTTCTTCTACCAGCGGACGCGAGCAGCCACAAGCCAGGCACAGCCTCAGCCACAGGCTGTTTCATCTACCAGCGGCAGCCTTAGGCTGTTTTTTCTGAATGGTTGGCGCAAGCGGCCATAGGCCGTCTTCTCTAGCAGCGGGTGCGAGCAGCCACAGCCCGGCCTTAGGCCGCTTCATCTAACAGCGGACGCGAGTTGGAGGGATGGCCAGGCAGGCGGAAGGCTGGACTTGGTAACCGTTGTAACGGCGGCGTTA